>Ga0208638_1000020_pt1 | contig 151743 bp, 145 predicted proteins | sample ETNtaG_34_FD_185753 | JGI IMG/M metagenome (GOLD analysis project Ga0208638, IMG submission 185753) | Marine microbial and viral communities from oxygen minimum zone, Eastern Pacific Ocean - ETNP201306SV51 (SPAdes) (version 2) | ecosystem: Environmental > Aquatic > Marine > Oceanic ...
TCTTGTACCGGAACTCGGGCACACCCATGATCTCGGCGGCCACATCCCGTTCCCTGATCGCCGAGAAGGCACGGCCGGTCCTGGTACGCGCGATGTTCGCGGCCACCACGGCGGCGACCACGGTCAACGCAAGCAGCAACAGGTAGGTCTTCTGGTTCTTGCTGACCTCGAACCAGAACCAGTCCCCGTCCCGTGAGAAGTCAACGAGGGGGTCCTCCTCCTTCCAGAAGCGGAACTGCATCCGGGGCCACTTACGACCAAGCGCTCCTGGCCCAGCGATCTCGGGAAATACGCGTGACAGGTGTAGACCGATGAACACAAGACCCAGAGTGGCAATACCCAGATAGAGGCCGCGCACGCGGACCGCTGCGGGTGCAACCGCTATACCCACCAGGGCTGCAACAACCCCCGAGGCCGGCAACCAGATCCAGATTGGGAGCCCCCATCCCCAGAGGTTTGTCGAACCCTTGCCCCCCAGCATCACGGCGGTGTAAGCGCCGCTGCCCATGAAGAAGGCATGTCCCAGAGACACCTGACCGGCCAGGCCGGAGAGGATGTTGAGCCCGAGCGCGGCGATGGCGAAGATGAGCATCCGGTTCACGAGGCGCAACCAGATGTTGTCGCCCAGGAACCTGACAATGGGGATCTGGCTTATCACCGGCAGGTCGAACGGCATGAGCACAAGGACGATGATTCCTACTACGACCAGCACCTTTTGAATGCGGGTAGGGAACAACTGCGACTCAGCGACGTAGGACGTAAACAGCTTCGGGCGGCCCCTCATCTGCCCATCTCCAGGGTGAGGTCCCGGGTTCTCATACCCGCCTCACCTCCTCGGTCCCGAACAGACCGTACGGCCTTACCAGTAGTCCGATCAGCATCACGACATAGGGAACAACCTGCTGGTAGCCCACGCCCAGGATCCCCGTATGTCCAGCCAGGTACTGCCCCGCGAAGATCTCGGCAAAACCGATGAGCAGACCCCCTACAAGCGCACCTACCGCCGAGTCGAGGCCGCCCAGGATCACCGCCGGAAGAGCACGGAAGGCGAAGAATGCGCCATCACGGCTGGCCATCCCGGCCGGCCCCCAGGGAGGCATCGAGGAAAATACGCCCGATATGGCAGCCAACAACGCACCGACAGCCCAGGCAATGGCGAAGATGCGACCCACGTTGATGCCCTGCGCAAGCGCTGTTTCCTGGTCGAAGGCCGTTGCCCGCATCGCCACACCGGTCCGCGTCTTGAAGAACAGCCACACGCCCACGAACGCCACGGCAGCCATGGCAATTGCAGCCACGTACGACCAGGCGATCATGGCACCCCCGACCATGAAGGTGTCCGTCCCCCAGGGGACTCCGATAACCCTGGGCGTCACGTTCACGGCGTCGAATGCAACGGTCCTGATCATCACCTCCAGGCCCAGCGTGATGACCGCCATCGAGAAGATGGGCTCGCCGATCATGGGTCGGATCGCCAGGCGCTCAATCACCAGGCCAAGGAGGGCAGTGGCAAGGGCCGCCACTAGGAGGGCGACGAACCAGTGAAGCCAGCCGGGCCCACCGACCCAGCGGCCCGGCACGTTCCAGTCCATGAAGACCATAGAGAGGAACCATGTGCCCGCCAGGGCAAGCGCCCCCTGGGCGAAGTTGACGGTCTGGGTGGCCTTGAAGATGAGCACGAATCCCAGGGCCAGGAGTGCGTAGAGCGACCCGAGGGCAAGGGACTTGATCAACGTGTGGACGAAGGTGTCCAAGCCGGTGGTGGCCAGAACCATCGTGGTTCCGGTCATGAATACATCGACTCCACGAGGTCGCCGAACATGTCCTTCATGGCCGAGCGCTTGATCTTCTGGGTGGCCGTCAACTCGCCGTCCTCGTGGTCCAGTTCCTTGGGGATCATCTTGAACTTGCGGATGGACTCCACCCTGGCGAACTTCTCGTTGGTCTCGTTCACGACCTTCTGGATGAGCTCAAGCACCTCGGGCTTCTCTGAGAGGTCGCGGTAGGTCGTGTACGGAATGTTCTGGCGTAGCGCCCAGTCGCCGACCGTGTCCAACTCGATGCCAATCAGCGCTGCCAGGAACTTGCGGCCGTCGCCGATGACCATGGCCTCCTTGACATAAGGCGAGGTCTTGAGGCTGTTCTCGATCTCGGACGGTGAGATGTTCTTGCCACCCGCGGTGATGATGATGTGCTTGATGCGGTCCACGATCCGCACGTGGGTCCCATCGACCCACTCGCCCACATCACCCGTCTTGAGCCAACCGTCGTCCGTGAACGTCTCAGCCGTCTGTTCCGGCTTGTTCCAGTAGCCGGGAAACACCGCAGGGTGCTTCGTCTGGATCTCGCCTGTCTCCTCGTCAATCCGGAATCCGATGTCGGGGTAGGGCTCACCGACGGTGCCCAACTTCATCCTGCCCGGGTAGTTCACCGTGGCAACGGCAGAGTTCTCGGTCATTCCGTACATCTCGTAGACGGGGACGCCGATGCCGATGAAGAACTCGAGCACCTCGGGGGCGATCGGAGCAGCACCTGACCCCGCATGCCAGCACCGTCGAAGACCAATTCGCTCCTTGAGCGCCCGGAACACGAGCGGGTAGCCAACCAGGTTCAACAGCCAACTCTTGGGCGTGTGGTTACCCCCATTGGCAACCTTCTCCCGACCAATGACCCTGGCCAGACGCAGTCCAAAGCCCAACCAGATCTTCTTGAACAGCGTTACGTCACCGCCCTTGATCATCACAGAGGCGTGCATCTTCTCCCAGATGCGTGGTACCGCGAAGAACAAGGTGGGCTGGATCTCACGCAGGTTTGACTGGACGGTGTCGATTGACTCGGCGAAGTTGAGACATATCCCGCACCCGACGAGGTGCCAGGTGGAGAAGATGCGTTCGGCCACGTGGCAGAGCGGAAGGTAGGTGAGGGTGAGGTCTCCAGGGCCCGGTATCTGCGCTCCGCGGAGTCCGGTGTCGCCGTTGATGATGGTCATGGCGAAGTCGACGTTGGCGTTCGTGAGCATCGCCCCCTTGGGCGGGCCGGTGGTTCCAGAGGTGTACACGAGCGTCATCACGTCATCGGGCAGCGCCTCGGCCATGCGCCGTTCGACCCCACCCGGGGAATCCCGGCGGTAGCTCCGTCCCATCTCCAGGAAATCCTCCCAGTAGAGGAGTCTGGGGTCGTCGTATGAGCTCAGGCCACGGGGTTCGGTGTAGAGGATCCGCCTGAGGCCGGGAAGTCTGGCCGGGTCCACCTCGAGTGCCCGGTCAACTTGTTCCTGATCTTCGGCGAAGTGGACGGTGGCGGTTGAATCGGTGAGGAGGTACTCGACCTCGGCGGCGGGATTGGTCGGATAGAGGCCTACCGTTATGCCACGCACAGCCACGGTTGCCAGGTCCAGGATCACCCATTCGGGACGATCCTCAGACTGGATCGAGACCCGTTGGCCGGATTCCACACCAAGGGCCAGCAGCCCGTTGGCGGCATCCATGATCAGGTCCCAGGTCCGCTCCCAGGTGTACTCCTGCCAGATACCGAAGTCCTTTTCGCGCAGTGCAACCTGGCGGGGGGCACGGCCTGCCCAGTCACGGGCACGGGAGGCCACTGTCGGAGTCCCACCACCCGTTTCAGCAGTCGGCAGATCAGCCACGATCAACGACATGTCTGCCTACCTCCCTCCTGCATCCGGCGGATCCTAGAAAGATTCGTCAAGATGATCAATGGTTAGATTGAATTTTCCGGGTTGGACATCCAACCCGAGCCCTGCCACGGCTGTCGAACGTATCAAGGGTGCCGCACAATCACCCCATCGGCGAACCATCAAAGGCCACCTGCCAACCCGGGCGAAGTAGTCTCGGTAGGGTTCCGACATGGACACTGAACTACCTGTCCTGTCGGTCTCCCGACTGGGTGCGCTGGTGAAAGAGGGCCTGTCAGCGCTCTTCCCCGACGACGTCTGGGTGGAGGGCCAGGTTTCGAACCTGCGTACGCCCAGATCGGGACATGCCTACTTCGACCTGATCGAACCCTCTGATGAGCCGGGAAGGCCACCGACGGCCGCCTTCAGCGTTGCCCTCTGGAAGCAGGTCAGGGCCACCGTGGAGCGGACCCTCACGGAGGCGAACGGGCCACCACTGGTCGATGACCTCCAGGTGCGTGTGCGGGTCCGGCTGGACTTCTACCCACCGCACGGCCGCCTCCAGTTGATCATGAACGGGATTGACCCCACGTTCACCTTGGGTCGTCTGGCAGCAGAGCGCGACCGTCTACTCGGGCAACTTGTCGAAGAGGGCCTCCTGGATCGCAACGCCTCGCTCGCCGTGCCTCAACCGGCGCTGCGAATCGGCCTGGCAACCAGCATCGGATCCGCTGCCTACGCCGACTTCCACAATGAACTTGAGAGGAGCGGGGTCGCCTTCACGCTCCTTGAGCGCGACACGCGTGTACAGGGAGAGGGCTCAGCCTCCGACATAGCCGAGGGTCTGCGGATCCTGTCATCGCACCAACCCGACGTGATCGCCCTGGTACGTGGCGGGGGTTCGGCGGCAGACCTGTCGGTCTTTGACGCCGAGGTCGTGGCACGGACGATCGCTGCCGTCGCCACACCAGTCTTCACCGGGATCGGACACGAGATCGACCGGAGCGTGGCCGACGAGGTGGCCCACTCGGCTTTCAAGACCCCGACCGCATGCGCTGCGGCTCTGGTTGGCACAGCCCTCGCCTACAGGGACCGCATCGATTCCCTCCGTGTCGCCATCGGCCAGAACGCCCGCCGGGCGATCGAAAAGTCCGAGGTCCTAAGGAGCGGCCTGGCCAACAGGCTGGTCCGGGCGGCAGGATCATCGGTTCGCCGCCACTCCGATCTCCTCGCGGCCCAACAGGCTCACATTGCCAGGAGTTCAACCAGCAGCATCCGGCACCAAGCGGAATGGCTGGACTCTCTGGCGGCACGACTACGCGCCCTTGATCCGGCCCGGGTACTAGCCCGGGGCTGGTCCGTAACCAGGCACAGTGACGGTCAACTCGTCAGGTCCACGACCAGCCTTTCGACAGGAGACGGCCTCGTCACCCTCGTGACTGACGGTACGGTCAACAGCACCGTCGACTGACCAGAGAGGCACCGGAGGCAGAGCCACCATGAGCGGAGAACCAACCAACGAGATCGGCTACGCGACCGCCCTTGAGGAACTGCAGGGCATTCTCTCCGAACTCGAGGCCGAGTCGGTCGATGTGGACATCCTGGCCACAAGAGTCGAGCGGGCCGACGGGCTGATCCGCCTCTGCCGTGACCGCCTCGAGGCTGCCCGCCTGAAGGTGGAACAGGTCGTTGATGCCCGCGACGACGCCTGACAACGGACCAGAAGGCAGACTGCACCCGTGTTCATCAGAAGACTGGAGTCGGTCAACGCGTTCTTGGCGGTCGACCTGGCTGACGCACCCGGCACCGGTGTCGCCCGCCTGGCACCAAAGATCCTCCAGGGCGGAGCGAAGGACCTGGCCAGGTCCATGACCTATGCGCTGGCCTCGCTAGAGAGACGCGAGACAGGGATTTCGGCCGGCATCAACGCCGGGCCAGACAACCGTGCCGGTGCCGTTGTGGCCTTTGCGGACGAGGTGGCCAGCTGGGAGGCCCATTTCAGGCTGACCCCCGGCAGGGGCATCGAGGCTGGCGAGTTGGACAGCCTCGGGATACCTCTTGAAGACGACCTGGTGGCCGTTAGCGCCGTCGCCGCCGCCATGGCATCGATGCCCGGAGCGACCACTGCATCGGTGATGGATGGTGATGTCGCCCTTAACGCCCAGTTGGCTTCAACCAACCTGACCGTCATCGACACGGACGACCCGGTTGCGGTCGCCTGTGACCTGCTGTTCTGCGGGTCGAAGGTTGGCGCAATCGACCATCTGGCCGCGGCCCGCCTGGGCTGTTCCGTGGTCGTTCCGACCGGCCCCCTGCCGTTGACCGCGAGAGCGATTTCGGTGTGCCGACAGCGTGGCATCACGGCCCTTCCGGACTTCATCACCACCTGTGGTCCCCTCGTCGCCGACAGCGAAGAAGTCGCCGCCACCGCAGCCTCAATTGTCGCCGAAGTCCTGGGCCATCCCGACGGTGTGTTTCTGGGCGCCTGCGAGCGGGCCGAGTCGTTTCTCGCCGGATGGCAGGACCATCTGCCGTTCGGACGACCGATGGCTCCGTAACAGATCCCGAATACGGCAACAGAGGGATGGTCTGCGGGTGGCCAGGGCCACCCACGCCGTACGCTGTCCCCGTTCCGGGGCTGTAGCTCAGTTGGCTAGAGCACCTGCTTTGCAAGCAGGGGGTCGTGGGTTCGATTCCCATCAGCTCCACCATGGTCGTCAGGTCAAGAGTGTCGCCTCGCTGCAATTAAAGTGGTCGCCCACCGGCGTCTGCCAGATCCACCGAGGGGAACAACCATGGCCTCTGACCAGGAACCATCGATCGGACCAGTAAGCGGTAGAGATGTGCCCCGCTTCGCCGGCCCCTCCAGCTTCGCCAGGCTGCCGGAACTGCGAGACGTACCCCGATGTGACGTTGCCATCCTGGGCATTCCCTTCGACGCCGGCACGAGCTACCGGCCCGGGGCACGCTTTGGACCGATGGGCATCCGCCAGGCATCCAGGCACCTGCGCACCAGCTACCACCCGGCATACGACACAGAACCGTTTGCCGAACAGCAGGTAGCCGATGCGGGCGATGTCACCGCCAACCCCTTCGACATAGGAGAAGCCATCGACCAGATCGAAGCCGCCGCAACCGATCTGCTGGGCCGGGTCGGGAGCATCGTCACCATGGGCGGTGACCACACCATCTCCCTGCCTCTGTTGCGTGCCGTCAACCACCATGTCGGGCCGGTGGCGCTCGTGCACTTCGACGCCCACCTCGACACCTGGGACACCTACTTCAACGCGCCCTTCACCCACGGCACCCCATTCCGGCGAGCTGCCGAGGAGGGCCTCTTCCTTGACGATGCCTCTGTTCACGTTGGTATCCGGGGGCCGCTGTACAGCCGTAAAGACCTTGACAGCGACGCCGAACTTGGCTTCCGGGTTATCCACTGCGACGACTTCCAGACCCGCGGCATCGATGACATCGTCGACCAGATCCGCGAGCGGGTCGGTGGACACCCAATGTACCTGTCCATCGACATCGACGTGCTCGACCCTTCACATGCCCCCGGTACGGGCACTCCCGAGATCGCAGGCATGTCGAGCCGTGAGCTGATGCTGGTGCTGCGGGGTTTGGTCGGGCTGAACCTGATCGGCGCTGACGTTGTCGAGGTAGCGCCCGCCTACGACCACGCCGAGACGACCACCCTGGCGGCGGCGACAATCGTCTTTGAACTCACGAGCCTGCTGCTGCGCAGGGCCTCAGGAGGCCCGGCAATAGGCTGATCCGCCGTGGGAGCCACTCAGATACTCATCGCTATTGCAGGTGGTCTGATCATCCTGCGCCTGGGGCTGGGTTTCCTGCGGGCGCTGGCAGCCCCGCCTCCTGAGCCTCCCGACCCGGGTGAACTCCGCAAGGTCAGGCTCCACTACAGGTGCACCATCTGCGGTACTGAGGTCAAAATGACCATCGCAAATGAGGAGGACCCTGATCCGCCCCGTCACTGCATGGACGAGATGGAGGTCCTCGCCATCGAGGACTGAAGCAGGCCCCGCCCATCGGTGCCAACTGTCCGGTCAGGGTTACCCACAGGCTGTGGACAACTCTGTGGGAAATTACACCATTGGAATTACAGCGGTGGTTCCCCTACCAGCGGGCCAACAGAGGGCCGCTGTCAGCGGTACTGGGTTGCGGTGATGATGCCACCCAGGATCGAACCCAGACCCAGCAGCAGGATGCCGTTGCTGGTACCACCGGGCATCCATCCCACGTAGTTGAAGAAGATGATCAGGATGCCCAGGCCGAGCAGGCCGAACATGAGCACCGGTACCCAGGTCGGCGACGAGCCGGCTGCTGCTGCCCCGTGGGCACCCTGTTGGGTGCCACCACCCTTCGGTGTGACCCGACCGCTCTGGTAGCGGGACTTCTGTACGGGTCGCCGGGCGGGTTGACCGCCATGCTCGGGCGTTTCCGGGTCATGATGTTCAGACGTGGCCATGGCGGGGAGGATACGGGTAACTCCGGCTGCTCCGGTGCTCCACATGGCTACCGTTGCTCTCATGAGCGCCCGTGTCCTGGTAATCGACAACTACGACTCGTTCGTCTTCAATCTGGTCCAGTACCTCGGAGAACTCGGTGCCGAGCCGCTCGTCTACCGGCACGACGCCATCACCGTCGACGAGGCAGCCCAGCTTCAACCCGATGCGCTGCTGGTCAGCCCCGGTCCGGGTCGGCCCGAACAGGCCGGTGTCTCGACGGCGACGATCCGCTGGGCAGCCGGCCGCATCCCCGTGCTGGGGGTATGTCTGGGCCATCAGTGCATCGGTGCGGCCTGGGGGGGCACGGTTGTGACGGCACCCGACGTGATGCACGGCAAGACCTCTCAGATCAGCCACGAGGGTGACGGCATCTTCGCCGGCCTACCCAACCCCCTCGAGGCGACCCGCTACCACTCCCTGATCGTCGACAGGCCCTCCCTGCCGGAAGATCTCGTCATTACCGCAACAAGCGCCGACGGCGTGATCATGGGCCTGCGACACCGCGACCTAGATATTGAGGGGGTCCAGTTCCATCCCGAGTCGATCCTGACCGAATCGGGTCACGACCTGTTGTCAAACTTCCTGGCCCGGGTCGGCTGACTAACCGGCGGCACCGTCAGCGGTGGTTCCATCGCCGGCACCTGTCTCGCCGCCGACACCATCGCCTGCATCAACCCCTGTCTCGCCGCCGACACCTTCACCCGACTCTCCGCCTGCACCGCCACCTGCCTCTGCCACACCGATCACGATTGTTACAAAGCTTCCGGAATCGATCTCGACGGCAGCCAGCGGGCTCTGGGTGATAACCCTTCCGTCGTTGGGGCTGTTAGACGGCAGGGGCTCGTAGACCACGTTCACGCCAAAGCCAGCGGTCTCCAGTTCGGCCACGGCAGTCGCCTCGAGCAAGCTCACAACCGGGGGTACCGTCACCATCGGCAGGCCGGTGGATACGACGATCTCGACATTGCTACCCGGAGGCAGCGAACTGCGGGCAGCCGGCTCGGTCCTTATCACCTGGCCGACGGGAACCAGAAGGCTGCTCTCCTCGACGGTACTGGCACGCCAACCCAGTTGGGACACGATGTTCATGGCGTCGAGCACCGGCCGGTTCATGAGGTCGGGTACCTCCTCGACAGCTGGACCTGCCGAAACGAACAGGATCACCCTGGAGCCAGGCACGATTTCGGAGCCAGCGGCCGGCGACTGGTCGATCACCTGACCAGCGGGCACGACCGGGTCCTCAGTGTCGACCTGTGAGACATCAAGGCCCATTGCCTCAAGGTCCTGGATGGCATCGGCGACAGCGTCACCGACCACGGCCAGAAGGACCATGGGTCCGGTTCCCTGACTGACAAACAACCTGACGGTCTCGGTGGGTTCCAGCCTTGTGCCGGCAGAGGGGTTCTGATCAAACACCGTGTTCTCGGGGAAGTCGGCGTTCACCTCGTAGTCCATCTGAACGCTCAGCCGGGAGTCGCGCAGCACAGCGCGCGCCTCATCCAACGGGGTTCCTATCAGGGCCGGGACCTCCACAAGCCCAATCTGGACCGGGGACAACTCGTCACCGGGTCCACCCAGGGTGTCGACGAACTCGACCACCAGGTAGCCGAGCACAACCAGCAGGATCGCAAGGACGACCGTGAACAGCAGGGTGCGACGTAACCCGTCATCGCGTCGGGTACGCGTGCTCCGGCCGTAGTCGGGTCCCTGGGCGGGAGCAGAAGGTGAAGGCCTTCCGGGCGCTCCCGGCTGGGGTGACGACCGCAGGTCGTGGGCTCCCTCGCGGTAGCGGCGCAGGTCGCTGCGCAGGTCCTCTGCCGTCGGGTACCGGTTGACGGGATTCTTGGCCAGGAGTTTGAGGGTCACGGCCTCGAGCGACACAGCTACGGCGGCCCCCGACTGCCGGAGCGACGGGGGGCTGTTCTGGACGTGCTGGTAGGCCACCGCCACCGGCGTCTCGCCTGTGAACGGTGGGCGACCAAGGAGCATCTCGTAGAGGACCACGCCGAGTGAGTAGAGATCGCTGCGGGGGTCGACCTGGCGGCCCTGCGCCTGTTCTGGCGAGAAGTAGGTGGCCGTTCCCATGACCGTTCCGTCGCGGGTGAGGTCGTGTTGTGCCCCGGCTATCGCCGTTGCTATGCCAAAGTCCGCCACCTTGACCTGACCGCTGGGGGTGACGAGCACGTTTCCGGGCTTGACATCGCGGTGGACCAGGCCGTTGCGGTGGGCAAAGCCGAGGGCAGCTGTGATGTCGGTCGCTATGTCGGCAGCCCTGTCGGGGTGGAGGGGTCCCTCAGTGCGGATCATCTCGGCGAGGCTGCGTCCCTCGACGTATTCCATGACGATGAAGTAGGTGCCCTGTTCCTCGCCCCAGTCGTAGACGCTGACGATGTTGGGATGGTTCAGGTTGGCTGCAGCCTGGGCCTCGCGCCGGAACCGCTCGACGAAGTCCGGTACGTCGGCAAACTCGTCGAACAGCACCTTCACTGCCACGGGCCTGTCGAGCAGGAGGTCGCGCGCCAGGAACACATCGGCCATACCGCCACGTGCAATCTGTCGGTGGAGTTCGTACCGGCCGTTGAACACGGTCGGGCCTTCGTTTGACATGGAGGCGGATTCTACCTGCGGACCAATGATCGCTGATGTCGATCGACGATCATTGAGAATGCTCTATGAGTCGTTCAACCACGCGGCGGGCGTCCTCGAGGGAGCCAACCTCGATCGCGTCGATAACGAGAGCCCTGTCGGCATCGTCGAGGTCCATGATCGGGAGCTCCTCTACCTCGGTAAGGGTCGGGTCGAACCAGAGGATCCCCGACGGCCTCCCGCGAAACACCGCCACGTTGTCGTCGTGGTATCCGACGAACCAGCCGCTGCGGGCGTAGACCCCGATCAGGCCGACGATCACACTCAGAATCACCGCCAGGGCGAGCGCTGCGCCGCCAACACGCCATGCAAGCGCCGATACTGCTCCAGTGCCGTCCTGGATACCGAGCGTCGAAGCCCTCTCGGGCCTGACACGGGTCCCCTTGTAGCCGGTTCCGTGCAGAGTCGACGGAGCGGTAGCCACATCGATGACCACAACGGTCACGTTGTCGTGGCCCCCGGCATCGACCGCTGAACGAACCAGTTCCACAGCGGCGGCCTCTGGTTCGGCCTTGTCCCGGAGTATCCGGGCTATCCGGGAGTCGTCGAGTTCGTTCACCAGCCCGTCACTGCACAAGAGGTACCTGTCTCCGGCGACCGGAACCAGTTCCCAGGTGTCGACGACAAGATCGGCTTCGATTCCGAGCGCCCTGGTGAGGATGTTGCGCTTCGGGTGCCTCGCAGCCTCGTCGGGGCTCAACTCACCGGCTCTCATCAGGTCTGCGACGAGACTGTGGTCGTCACTGACCTGTTCCAGCCGGCCCCCGGAGAAACGGTAGACACGGCTGTCACCGACGTTTGCCACGGCCAGGGCATCGTCTCCGCCGTCGCCAACCACGTGGGCGAGGGCGCAGACGGTCGTACCCATGCCGGTCAGGTGCGGGTCGCCCGAAGCGCGGATGAGCACCGCCCGGTTGGCTGCCAGCACCGCTGCTGCCAGGCCTAGTCTGGTATGGACGTCGAATCCTTCGATGGTTGCGGCGACGGCCTCGGCCGATGCCACCTCACCGCCGCGGTGGCCTCCCATCCCGTCGGCCAGCACGTGCAGGCCGGTGACCGACCCGAAGTCGTCCTGGTTGTCCTGGCGGACCCGTCCAACGTCGGTCACACCGGCGTGAGCTAGTCGTATCGAGTTGCCCGTCCGGGGACGACGCCCGACAGGCCCCATCACCGGCCACCCGTGCGATGCGTTGACAGTTGGTGTGGCGACGCTTCCATCAGACCACCTCGAGGACCGTGTCCCCGACCTGAAGTCGATCACCCGCTCCGATGACCGTTGGGGCGATCACCCTGGCACGGTTCACATAGGTGCCGTTGGCCGATCCGAGGTCCTCAAGGGCCAGTTTGCCGCTTCTGTGGAAGATCCGTGCATGAACCTGGGACACGTGATCGTCGTCGATTGTCACCGAGCACCCGGCCGCCCTGCCCAGTATGAGGTCTTCGCTGAGATCGAATTCCCACCCGTTCATCGATTCGGGTTCAACGACTAACAGGTGCGACGCGCCCCACCGACGTGCCGAACGGGAAGGCCGGAAAGCCAACCACGCGGATCGCACTACCCGGAGGAACACGTAGTAGACAAGGGCGAGGGTGCCCAGCCCTACGATGGTCAGGACCTGATCGTTCACTGTGGAAGCGATGCTACCGGTTGACCGATGGGGGAACCGGTTCACCTCGACGGGGCTGATCGTCGGGACAGGCGGTACCCTTCCCGACGCTGCTCGCGCGAGTGGCGGAATTGGCAGACGCGCAGGATTCAGGTTCCTGTGTCCGCAAGGACGTGAGGGTTCAAGTCCCTCCTCGCGCACTCACCGGTCGCGGCCGACGTGGCAGCTCTGCTCGCCCGTCAGATGTCGTTCAGGTCAACGACCACGCGGCCCCTGACCCGACCGGCCAGAATCTCCGCAGCTGTATGCGGTACTTCGTCAAGGCTGATGGTCTCGGTCATGGACCCCAGCAGGTCGGTGTCCAGGTCGGTTGCCAGGCGCTCCCATGCGAGCAGCCTTCTGGGTCTGGGGACGGTCACCGAGTGCACCCCCCGCAGGGTGAGCCCGCGCAGGATGAACGGTGCAACTGTCGTGGTCAGATCCATGCCCTGAGCCAGGCCACAGGCCGCCACACACCCTTCGGGGGAAACGGCCGCCAGTACGTTTGCGAGCGTGTGGCTTCCGACGGCGTCGACTGCCCCGGCCCAACGGGCCCTTGCAAGTGGCCTCTTTGACGGTTCGGACAACTCGGCCCGGTCGATGACGGTCGTTGCACCCAGGGACTCCAGATAGGCGATCTCCTCGAGCCGCCCGGTGGAGGCATGCACCTCGTATCCGAGGGCCGCCAGCAGGGCCACGGCGATGCTTCCGACACCACCGGCTGCGCCGGTAACGAGAACTGGGCCTGACCCGGCATACACGTCATGGTCCTCGAGGGCCAGGACGCACAGCATCGCCGTGAAGCCGGCGGTACCGATGGCCATTACCTGTGCAGTGGTGAGGCCAGCAGGGACGGGCACAGTCCAGGCGCCGTCGACCCGGGCCCGCTGGGAAAAGCCACCCCAGGTTCCCTCTCCGAGGCCCCAGCCGTTGATGAGAACCCTTTCGCCGACGGCCACATCGGGGTTGGTCGACCCTGTGACCATGCCAGCCAGGTCGATCCCTGGCACCATTGGCCATGACGTGACGATCGGAGATGCGTCCATGACGACGAGGCCGTCCTTGAAGTTGACGGTGGAGTACTCGACATCTACGAGGACGTCACCGTCGGGCAGGTCGTCATCGGTCAGGTCCACGAAGGCATAGCTGAACTCTCCGTCGACCTTGTCGACCATCAGGGCTCTAGACATTGAAGACCTCTCAAATCTGGTTGCGGGGAAGGTAGCCGGATCCAGGCATCAGCGGCCGAACATGGCGAGCCACTGCTGTTCTGACCTGGGCGTGAACACGAAGTTGTCACGGCGGGTGTCGCCCATAGAAGCTGAGGGTTCCTCGGAGTAGAGGTGGCCCGGGAACAGCACGGCGGAGTCTGGAACCCTGGCAAGGCGGTTGTGGAGGCTGTCGTACAGGGCGACTGCATCACCACCGGGTAGGTCGGTTCGGCCACAGCCCTCCAGAAAGAGGGTGTCGCCGGCGACCAGGCGACTGTCAACGAGGAAACACTGGCTACCCGGTGTGTGGCCAGGTGTGTGGATCAACTCGATTTCGACTCCACCAACCTCGACGATGTCGCCGCTGTCGTGTTTGACGAGATCGTCACCACCGATGCTGACCACCTTGGAGATGAACTCGGCTTCATCGCGCTGGGCATGCACCGGAACCGACACCCGGTCGAGCAACTCCCTTACTCCGATGATGTCGAAGCCCATCATGGATCCTCCTACATGGTCGGGGTGGTAGTGGGTGGCGAGCACACCCGTGCACCTCATCCCGTCGGCCTCGAGCACCCCGAGGATGGCATCGATGTCATAGGCCGGGTCCACAACCACGGCCTCTCCGGTCCGACGGTCACCTATCAGGTAAACGAAGTTGACCATCTGGCGGGCAACCATGTCCTCTGTCGCGAAGTCGTGCCCGGAAAGCAGTTGCCGAAAGTAGAGGGGGTCGTGGTCACTCACCTCACTATCCTCCCCTGTCGTGACCGACATCGCACACCCGAGCCGCAGGGCTCTCGCCTATCTGGGGCCCAGCGGTACGTTTACCGAGCAGGCCCTGTTGACCCAGGATGATCTTTCCGGCCTCGACCTGTGTCTGGCGTCATCGATTCCAGAGGTTCTGAGCATGGTCGGTGAGGGTTCGGTCGACCTCGGCTTTGCGGCGATCGAAAACTCTATCGAAGGCAGCGTCAACGTCACCCAGGACACGCTTGCGTTCGAAGCGGACCTCCTCATCCAACGCGAGGTGGTCATCTCGGTCGAGCTGAACCTTCTGGCACCACCCGGAACCGGCCTTGACCCCATTGAGCGGGTTGTGTCCTTTCCGCATGCCATAGCCCAATGTCGTGCCTGGCTAGACGAGAACCTGCCGTCGGCCGAGACAGGAGCCGCCAACTCAACGGCCGATGCGGCCCGCCATGTCTCTCGCGAGAACGACGGCCGCACCGCTGCAATTGCTCCGGCCAGAGCCGCCGAGGTCTATGGCCTAGACACACTGGCAGTCGGGATCGAGGACCATTCCTCCAACCAGACGCGGTTCGTTCTCGTCGCCCGTGATGGGATTCCAGCACCTACGGGCCACGACAAGACGTCGTTGGTTGTGTTTCAGCGTACCGACCGACCCGGAACCCTGCTCGGAATGCTCCAGGAGTTCGCGGCCAGGTCCATCAACCTGACCCGCCTCGAGTCCAGGCCGACCAAGCAGGGACTGGGCGACTACTGCTTCCTCATGGACTGCGAGGGTCACATCTCAGATGAGTTGGTGGCCGACTGCCTCCGAAACCTCCACATGAAGCACGGTCTCGTGAAGTTTCTGGGCTCGTACCCGGCCGAGCACGACAATGGAGACGAGATCCGGAACGAGGCCTCCACGGCGACCCTCGAGGCCGATTCGTGGCTGGCTGGCCTGCGGGACCAGATCAGCGTCTGATCGACAGCCATTCCGCCGGCAATACTTGTTGGCGGAGGGAGGGGGATTCGAACCCCCGGAGCCGTGAGGCTCAACGGTTTTCAAGACCGTCGCAATCGTCCGCTCTGCCATCCCTCCGCCGGGCAGCGTACTGGGGACGTTCCCACCCACCCTGACTGCCAGTAACATCCGTGCGCCTAGGAGAGGTGGCCGAGTCCGGTTGAAGGCGCTCCCCTGCTAAGGGAGTAAGGGCCGAAAGGCTCTTCGTGGGTTCGAATCCCACCCTCTCCGCCATGACCCCCGGGTGGGCCGTTCACGGGCCACTCATACACTCGGGCGTCTGCGCTTGTAGCTCAATTGGATAGAGCATCTGATTACGGATCAGAAGGTTGGGGGTTCGAGTCCCTCCAAGCGCGCGAAACCAATAAGCCTGATCGGATTCCCGGTAAGGTCTGTTGTCGTATGGGACTTGGGATCTCGGAGCGTTCGAGTTGCGTCTACCCCTGAAGTGCGTGATTAAGGCTGTTTTTGGGCCGAATCTGTACCCAAAACCCGCCCCCTGACTAGGAACGTGACTACCCCCCGCGGAGGCCCATGATTTCAACGATCTGGAGGTCTACGCGCTCGCGTTCCGAGTGAGCGCTGCGCGGTTGGTGGTTCGAGTCCCTCCAAGCGTGCCAAGTGGCTGCCTTCAGACGGATCGGCAATCGCCGGCGTCGGGTGACGCTTCATAGACCAGTCACGGTCCCTCCCGAACTTAGGCCGGGAGAGGGATGACGGATTCGACCTGTGTCCCCTTGGGCCGACCCCGGTTGACAGGTCTTGCGCCAGCGTTGACTTCAACGCCAACTGGCTGATCGTTGCGATCCCGGGACTCACCCGCTGACGAACCGATCAATCACCGGCTCGATTATCGCAGCCACAAGGTCCTTGTACTTGCCCACAACCTCTCTTACGCCCTCTGGAACATCGAACATCCACATCCCCGATGCGATGAGGAACACTGCCAGAGTTCCACGAAGGAGGTACCTGGCTACTAGACCCAACATGGTCAGGCCTATCATCACAGTTACCAACAACTCGGTTGAAGACAACCCGTCCAGGTTCTGCACCTGCTCCAGCAGAGGCTGTTCCATGAGGCCAGCGTACCTAACAGGTCAGCACTGAATCCGTGTTGCGAATCTGCATCTTCCCCCTTTACGGCCCCAACCGCACTAGGGACCACCAGCCCGAAGGACACGCCAACCGCCGGTACTTCGAACCGCAAGGACCACAATACCTACCCCTCCACTATCACTCTGACCTGGTAGCAAGGGCACCATGACCACCAAATCACCTCCATCCGTTGACGCCTCCCTTGTCGACTTCGCCGTCTCGATCGCCCGCGAGGCCGGTGAGTTGACCCTCGGACTCTTCGGAAACCCTGACCTGGCCGTCAAGAGCAAGGGCGACGGAAGTCCCGTAACCGTTGCGGACCGCAGGGCAGAACTACTCCTCCGCGAACGAATCTCAGACTCACACCCCAACGACTCGATTATCGGCGAAGAGGAGGAGGACAGAATCGGTAACTCCGGTCGCACTTGGATCCTCGATCCCATCGACGGCACCGTCTCGTTCGTCCAGGGCGTTCCCCTGTTCGGCAACCTCGTCGCCCTTGAGGACCGCCATGGTCCAGCCGTGGGCGTCATCAACATCCCGGCGCTCGGAGAGTGCGTCTGGGCCGGTCGAGGGCTCGGATGCTTCGTCAACGGTGTTCCCACGAGGGTCGGGAACCAGGCGGATCTTACCGGGGCCTGCATACTCACAAGCGGGGTCGACTACTGGGAATCAGCCACCCGCCTGGACCCCCTGGTGGCAGCTGGCTCCATCATCCGGACCTGGGGGGACTCGTACGGATACCTGCTTGTAGCCACCGGAAGGGCCGATGCAATGGTCGACCCCATCGTCAACCGGTGGGATGTCGCCCCGATGCTCACCATCCTGCCCGAAGCGGGTGGGGTGTTCACCGACCTGACAGGCATCGTCACCGCCGACGGAGGCGATGCGATTGCCACCAACCCCATCCTCCACGGTGAACTCCTGGCAGCGATAGGCCGCTCACCGGGCACCTGAAGGCTCAGACGCCCACACCATCGCCCTCGAAGATCTCGGCGACCAGGCCCCGGTCGGCCAACTCACCAAGAAACCCGACCGGTTCAACGGCCTCAGCCAGCCCGGCCATACCACGAACACCCACCCTTCCATCAAGTACCCACTCGACGGCGGTGGCCGCCACCGCCGCCGCACCAACGGCCGGCCGCTCTGTGGCCCCGAGCACCAGGGTCTCCCGGGCGCTTCCCCTCCGACCCCTCAGCTCCACCCTTACCGCACCTGTGCCACCCTCGGCGTGGGTCGGGGTCAGCATCGGCATCGCCGCCGTCAGGCGGTCACGACGGGTCGCTGCCATCCTGGAGGTGACCCGGCCAACTCCTGGAAAGGCATGGTGGAGGAGCACCGGGTCAGCCAGCGCAGCCCTGTAGCAGTCACGCGGACCGACCGGTTCCGGGAACCAACACAGCTCCCTTCCTGAACCACCTGGTCGTCTTGTCCAGGCATCGTTGCGCCAGTCGTACGAGAAGCGGCTCAGGGCCCGGTGGTGGACCAGGGCGCATGCCGGTCCGCCAGCGCCCATCTTGTATACGTGAATCTCCTCAACCTCGTCGAACCATGACATGCCGTGGGCAACGAGCACACACGACAGGCCCGGTGCAAAGCCGGCTCCCACGAGAACCGGAATACCTGCATCACGTGCCGCCCGGTCAAGTTTCAAGATCGCGACCGTCTCAGCCAGTCCGTCGCACACGAGTACGGCCGGCCGGCCAGCCGTAATCGTCTGCTCAACTGCCGCCAACTGTGTTCCGCGGGGACTGGCCACCACAACTGCATCGGCATCAAGCATCGTCGGGAAGGGGTGGTGTTCGATCACGACACGGTCACCGATCGACCGTGCGGTCCGGGCCAACACTTCTGGTGACACGTCACGCAGGAGAACCTGGTCGACGCTGTCCGAGGCAAGGAGTTGTCGTGCAACCCTGGCACCCACGGCGCCGGCACCGAGAACAGCCACCCGCATCAGCGCAGCCCCGATCCGGTCAACCTCCGCCACCCACCGAACTGCATGGGAGCCACAACCCTTCCACGCAGGCGCAGGACCGTGACAACCGCTGCGGCGACCGATACTGCGGCAGCCGCCTGCCTGACGGCCTTCACGATGGCCCTCATGTTCGCCTGACCTCCCCGGATCGATCGGCCAACCCGGACGCCTGCCGAAGACAGTGACGGGGTTGATGTGGGGCTAGCTGGAATCGAACCAGCGACCTCACCCTTATCAGGGGTGCGCTCTAACCGACTGAGCTATAGCCCCGCGGACCGGAAACGGTATCGCCCGGCCCCGACCGCTGACTACCCGGTGGGCGGTCTGTCAGGTTGACCTCGTCCGAGGTCGTAGGCCGGTATCGCAGACTCGTCGACCTCGTGGTCGCCGCGTCGGAGGTGTCGCTGTCTAACTGCCGTCTCCTCTTCGATCATCGTGAAGCGGACCCCGCCCACGAGATCGCTTATCAGGTTGAAGAGGACCACGAGTAGGACGGTTGCGCCGGTACCACCGATTACCAGGACAAGGCCACCGAGAGTGAACACCCGCAGTATCTGACCGGAGTCGAACTCGAAGGTCTCAAGGGTGAACAGCTCCTCGACGAAGTGCTCGACCTTGGCGATTGTGCCGGCATCCTCTGCGGCCCCCCAGAGCATCCGGGTGGATATGGCAACGAGGCCCCATACGCAGAAGTAGAAGGCCAGCGAGACCTTGAGCACCGACCACGGTTCGATGTGCCTGAGAAGGCGGCGCACCCGGCGCACCCGGTAGCCGCCACGCCCCGTACCTGTGACCAGCGACCCTGCCATGATACGTGGCAACCGGTTCCTCGTTGGCTTTCGTACACCGGGCCCGACAGCTCGCCTCCCTGTCGGGGAGCGGCCGGCCCTGAGGCCTCCCCTGAACAACTGCCCGCCAGGCCTACCCGCAGGTTGAACGGCCGGGTCCGGAGTATCTGATTCTCTAGCAGAGGCAATCTGAGCCAACAGGTCCGCTGACGACTGCGGAGGCGGCGTGTGCGGAGACAGGCCGGCTGGCTCACCCTCACTATCCACGTCGTCAGTTCTCTGGTCGGCCACGACACGGAAGTCTACGGCTCGGTAAAGCGGCCACAGGGTTCGCCCGGGCTGCACAGCACGGCAACGGCCCTTGCTGTGGCTCGGGTACGACCCACACTGACCACTACCAGCACCTCACCTCCAGCGTGTTCCAAGGACTCGAGATGGGCTCCGTTGGCAACAGCGAACTCCCTGGCGACGGTGCATCCATCGCCACGTTCGGTGGCCGCGGCCAGCGCCGCCGCATCCGCCGCAGATCTCGCCCTCGCACGGTCAACGGCGATCAACCCCAATTCAGCGACGAGCAGGGCCATTGCGGCACCAAAGGCCACCATCACCAGAACAAGCGGCAGGATCTGCCCGAAATCACCTGTGCGACCTCGACAGTGCACGGTTGTCCTCCTGTGAGGTGACACACGTGCGTGCCGGAGCCTGCTGGCGCGACGCTCACGGTCTGAGTGCCGTCGGGAGAAGCCGTATCAGGGTGCCTGCCAATGACGCCAGGACGGGAATCGTCAGTCTGGGTTCTCGTCCTGGGAGGGAACCGGGGAAACAGCAGCCACCTCATTGCCCTCACCGGGGGACATGACGGCAACGCCGGTTGCACCGCGCCCCTGGACGGATATATCGGCGACCGGCATTCTGATGATCATGCCCCCGGTCGTGATGGCGAACACGTCGTCGGCCTCGTCGACCACGAGCGCACCGGCCACCTGACCGCGGTCATCGGTCGTCCGGATTCCCCTGACGCCCAGCCCACCACGGCCCTTGCGGGTGAACTCCCCGATGTCTGTGCGCTTGCCGAAACCCTTCGTGGTGAGGTGAAACACCGTTGCACCGGGCCTCACTACCGCACAGGACACCAACTCGTCGTCGCCGCGGAACCCCATGCCCTTGACTCCGGCTGCATCGCGGCCCATCGCCCGGACGTCGTCCTCTCCGACGCGCAACGTCTGGCCAGACCGAGACACCAACAAGAGGTCGTCTTCGCCGCTGGTAGGCACAACTGCGACCAGCTCATCCCCGTCGTTGAGCTTCACGGCTATCAGCCCGGCCTTGAGGGACGAGTCGTAGGCAGTGAACAGGGTCTTCTTGACACGCCCCGACCTTGTGGCGAAGAACAGGTAGCGGTGGGTTTCGTAGTCGCGGGTGTCGACAACCGCCTGAATCCGCTCGTCGGGCTGAAGGGGCAGCAGGTTCACGATGGAAGTACCCCTGGCGGTCCGCCCCGCCGTTGGGATCTCATGAGTCTTGAGGCGGTACACCCTTCCCCGGGTCGAGAAGAACAGGAGATAGGCATGCGCGGTCGTGTGGATGAGGTGCGAGACGGCGTCCTCCTCCTTGAGGCGGGCCCCGGTGACGCCCTTGCCGCCGCGGCCCTGGGTGCGGAACTCGGTGACCGACATCGTCTTGACGTAGCCCGAGGAACTCATGGCGAAGACCATCTCCTCGTCGTCGATCAGGTCCTCGATGTCAAGCTCACCGGGATCGTGGGCAAGTTGGCTGCGACGTGGTTCGGCGTACCTGTCACGGACCTCGGTCAGCTCGTCCTTTACTACGCCGCGGAGGCGACCTTCGTCGGCCAGCACCTCTTCGAGGTCAGCAATGACGACAGCCAGTTCGCGGAGCCGGTCCTCGAGGCTGGAGCGACCCAACCTGGTCAGACGGACCAGTTGCATGTCGAGGATGTGGTTGGCCTGTACCTCTGTGAACCCGAAGGCTTCACCCATCAGGCCCTCGCGTGCCGCAGAACGGTCAGCTGACCCGCGGATGAGGGCGATGACGACGTCGATCGACTCCAGGGCCTTGATGAGACCCTCGGTGATGTGGGCCTCAGCGCGGGCCTTGTCGAGCCGGTAGCGCGACCGGCGACGGACCACCTCGACCTGATGGTCTATGTAGGCCTGCAACATCTCGCACAGGTTCAGGGTCCGTGGTACGCCGTCGACGAGGGCAACCGAGTTGACCGAGAAGGTGGTCTGAAGGGGGGTTCGCTTGAAAAGGTTGTTGAGGGTAACGAGCGCTGCTGCATCACGCTTCAGCCTGATGACGATTCGTGTCTGACCCTGTGCCGACTCGTCGTTGATGTCGGCGATGCCGTCGATCTCGCGTGCGTCGACCAGGTCGCGGATCTTGGACATGATCTGGTTGGGGCTGGCCTGGTAGGGCAGCTCGCTGATAACGATCTGGGTTGATCGGGGACCCTCTTCGATGTCGGTGCAGGCACGCATACGAATGGTTCCGCGGCCGGTCCGGTAGGCCTCACGGGCGCCGCTACGCCCAAGGATCAGGGCGCCTGTGGGAAAGTCGGGGGCCGGGAGGAACTCCATCAGGTCATCGGGGGTGGAATCGGGGTTGTCGATGAGACAGACCGTGGCGTCGATCACCTCGGCCAGGTTGTGGGATGGAATGTTGGTGGCCATTCCGACGGCAATTCCCTGGCTTCCGTTCACGAGGAGGTTGGGGAACCGGGCCGGCATCACGGTCGGCTCGGTGAACTCGCCCGAGTAGTTCTCGGTGAAGTCGACTGTGTCCTCGTCGATTCCGTCAAGAACCGAGAGCGCTATGGGCTTCAGGCGGCACTCGGTGTAACGGGCGGCCGCCGGTGAGTCGTCGGGTGAGTACCCGAAGTTGCCCTTGGGATGGACCAGGAGGTGGCGGACGCTGAAGTCCTGCCCCATCCGGACGAGGGCGTCGTAGATGGCCTGGTCGCCGTGAGGGTGGTACTTGCCCATCACCTCACCTGTGACCCGGGCGCACTTCATAGTGGGGCGATCGGGCCTGGCTCCGAGGTCGTACATTCCCCAGAGAATCCGTCGATGGACCGGCTTGAGGCCGTCCCGGGCATCGGGCAGCGCCCTCGCCACGATCACCGACATGGCGTAGTCCAGGAAGGATCTCTCCATCTCCTCCTGGATCTCGATTGGCTGGAGCGACCCGACGATGGTGTCGCCCTCGGTGGAGGTGGTCGTCTCGTCCGCTGTTTCGGGGGTTGTGTCATCCATCAGATGTCCAGGAACCGCACGTCACGGGCATTCGTCTGAATGAACTTCTTGCGACTCTCGACGTCTTCGCCCATCAGGACCGAGAACACCTCATCGGCGATTGATCCCATCTCCACCGACACCTGGAGGAGGCTCCGACTGGAAATCTTCATTGTGGTCTCACGAAGTTCATCGAAGTCCATTTCGCCAAGCCCCTTCAGGCGTTGGAACTCGCGCTTGTGGCTTGGGTTGTCAGCCATGAACGCTGTCTTTGCGTGGTCGTCCTTGAGGTAGGTCTTCTCCCTGCCGACGACCGTCGAGAACAGCGGCGGCTGGGCGATGAAGACATGGCCTGCATCGACCAGGGGCCTCATCTGCCTGAAGAAGAACGTGAGGAGCAGAGTACGGATATGGCTTCCGTCGACGTCGGCGTCGCACAACAAGATGACCTTGTGGTACCGGATCTTCTTGAGGTCGAAGTCGTCTCCGAAGCCGGCTCCTATCGCCTGAATGAGCGTCTGGATCTCGGTGTTTTTTAGCATCCGGTCGGGACGGGCCCGCTCCACGTTGAGGATCTTTCCCCGGATGGGCAGGATCGCCATGGTGCGGGGATCGCGAGCCTGGACGGCAGAACCGCCGGCTGAGTCGCCCTCGACGATGAACAACTCGGACTCACGTGGATCACGCGACGAGCAGTCCTTGAGCTTGTCTGGCATGCCGGCACCGTCAAGGGCCGACTTGCGTCGCGCCGACTGCCGCGCCTCCTGAGCTGCGATTCTGGCACGCTGGGCACTGATGGCCTTCTGGGCGATTCGCCTCGCCTCGGAGGGGTTTTCCTCGAGCCAGTCGGTCAGCTTGTCGTTGGTGGCCTTCTTGACAAGGGAGCGGATCTCGACATTTCCCAACTTGGACTTTGTCTGGCCCTCGAACTGGGGATCAGGAAGGCGGACGCTGATAATTGCCGTCAGACCCTCGCGGATGTCCTCTCCCTTGAGGTTGTCGTCCTTCTCCTTCAAGAGGCCACGGTTTCTTGCGTAGCGGTTGAGGACCCCTGTGAGGGCACTGCGGAAGCCCTCTTCGTGCATACCACCCTCGATGGTGTTGATGCCGTTGGCGAACGAGTGGAGACCATCGGTGTTGAAACCGGTGTTCCACTGGAACGCCAACTCGACCTCGTTGCCGTCCTCGTGCTGATCGAGGTACCCGACCAGGGAGAACAGCGACTCCTTTGAGGCATTGAGGTGCTCAACGAAGTCCCGGATGCCGCCCTCGTAGCAGAAGGTGGTCGCCTCAGCCTGGGCACCTTCTGGGGATCGTTCGTCGTTGAGGGCTATCTCGAGGCCACTGTTCAGGAACGCCATCATCTGCAGGCGTTCGAGGAGGGTCTGGACCCTGAAGTTCACCTCGTCAAAGACCGCCGGGTCGGGCCAGAAGCGGACCGTGGTACCCGTGTGGCCCTCTGGTGCTGGGCCGGTGTCGGTCAGGCGGGTGGTAAGGCTTCCGCCGTTGGTGAAGTCCATGTAGTGGCGACGGCCGTCACGGTCGATGTCAACCTCGAGACGACTGGACAGTGCATTCACTACCGAGATCCCCACGCCGTGAAGACCACCTGAGACCTTGTAGCCATCGCCTCCGAACTTGCCCCCCGCGTGAAGGATCGTGAGAACGACCTCGGCGGCGGTGAGGTCGGGATACTGGTGGTGCTGGTCGATAGGAATGCCGCGACCGTCATCGGCCACCCGGCAGCCGCCTTCGGGGAGAAGGGTCACTTCTATGCGCGAACAGTGACCTGCCATGGCCTCGTCGACGGCGTTGTCGACGACCTCCCAGACGAGGTGGTGCAGGCCCGTCGGTCCGGTGGAGCCGATGTACATCCCGGGGCGCTTGCGAACGGCCTCGAGGCCCTTGAGGACGGTAATGTCGGCAGCGCTGTAGGTGGCCTCTGTGCTTGTCATCGGGCACCTTCCGGGCGCGTGTCTGGAGGGGAGGAAAGCAGCACTTGTCTGCTCCTGCAGGAAACACAAAACTGCAGGTCAGATGGCCTTATCACGACCCGACCAGCCTATCACCCCGATGGCCCTGACCGGTGGCAAAACGGTTGATTGGCCGGGCACCCGGAAGGGGCCTTCAGAGCCTTGGTCGGCGTGCCACCGTGGCTTTGACGGACGTGACCCGACCTGGGCCCACAAGGCCATTGATCCGGTCCAACAACTGCGCCTCCAACCATGCAATCTGGCTGGCCCAAGCCGGATCGTCGACCCGAACCAGCAACTCTGAACCACGGACAGCGACGGCAACCACACCTTTGGCCAACTCCGGCCCAACGATCTCGGGCCAACGCTTCACGATTGTGGAGGTGGCATCGATCTCAGGTGCTCCGAGGCCTGCCATCAACTGCTCAAGGCTCCTCCGAATCGGCTCTGGACCCGAGTTGGGCGTCACGTCGTCGTCACCACCCCAGCCTCGATACGGATCCGCCTGTCTGCGACCACTCCCTCGGGTAGGTCCCCGGCCGTGGTCACAACTGTCTGGGTCTGTGGCAGCAGTGAAATGAGGGCTGCTGCCCTATCCGGATCAAGTTCTGAAAAAACGTCGTCCAACAGGATTACGGGATCGCTGCCGGTACTGGAGGTGACGACCCTGTGCCCGGCCAGCCTGAGTGCAACCGCCAGCGACCGCTGCTCACCCTGGGAGGCGTGGCTACGGGCCGGTAGGCGGTCAACCGACAGGCTTACCTCATCACGATGGGGGCCAACGGTGCTGGTACCCCGCCGTAGGTCATCGGGCCGTGCCCTGGCGAGAGACTCTTCCAGGCCCGCCTCACCCCAGGCACACTCGTAGGCCATCTCCAGTTCAGATCTGTCGGAACTCAACGACTTCACCAACCCACCGGCCACGGGAGCAAGTTCCTTCAGCAACTCGACACGCCTTGCAGCCAGGTCACCGCCCACTTCACAGAGCTTTGAGTCCCATACATCAAGCGATGTCGAGATCTCGGGTGTGTCCCGACCACCTGCCTGGCGAAGGAGACTGTTTCTCTGGCGAAGGATCCGGTCGAAATCTGACCTGAGGCCATGGTTGGAAGGCGCAATGTCGACCAGCAGGTCGTCGAGGAACCTCCTCCTCTCTGCCGGCCCACCCTTCACGAGCACCAGGTCATCAGGTCCGAAGATCGTCGCACGCACGTGTCCGATGAAGTCACCCTGGCGCGGGACCCGATTGTGGTTCACCTGCAGGCGGTTGCGGCTGCCCACCACCAGTTCCGCCTCAAGAAGGGTGCTCCGCCCACCATCTTCCACCTCGGCCCGGATGACCGAGCGGTCAACGGTGGACCTGACCATGGAATCGACTGCGGCCCCACGAAACGAGGACCCCTGGGCCAACCAGGCGATCGCCTCTACCAGGTTGGTCTTACCCTGCCCGTTGGCCCCGACGACCGCTGTGATACCGCCCGACAGGTCCAGTTCGACCGACGTGTAGTTCCGGAAGTCCTTCAGCCAGAGCCTGCGGACCAGCATCGTTCAAGCCAGCCCAGGCCGTGTCAGGAGACGCGGACCGGCATCAGGAGGTAGAGGAAGCCCGCTTCGCCGATGCTGCGTATCACCGCCGGCTTGAGGGCATCGGTCGTCTCCAGCCTGACCTCGTTGCCGGGGCTGACCTCGAGGCCGTCGAGCAGATATCCGGGGTTGAATGCCACGGTCAGGTCGTTGCCCTCATACGAGGAATCCAGTGTCTCGTGAGCCTGACCGACATCCTGGGTGATGGCTATCAACTCGAGACCGTCTCTGCTCATTGCCAATCTCACGGGTGTCGCGTCTCTTGCAAGTAGCCCGACACGACGCACCGCATCTATCAGCGCGACCCTATCCACGACAAGCACGTTCGGGTGATCGGATGGGATGAGCCCCCTGTAGTTGGGGAACTCCCCCTCGATCAGACGGGTCACGATGGTCACGTCGTCGACTACGAACGATGCTTCGCGATCTGCAAGCCTGATGGTGAGTTCCTCGGCATCGCCCAACAGACGCCCGGTCACCTCAAGGGCCCGGGACGGAACCAGCACCGTCTGATCACGCCCCAGAACAGAGGTTCCAGGAAGGTCACGCACGGCCAGGCGATACGAATCGGTGGCCACGAAACGGAGACCATCATCTTCGGCAGCCAACAGAACACCGGTGAGAATCGGGCGCGAGTCGTCACTGCTTGCGGCTTTGACCACTTGTTCCAGTGCAGCTGAAACGCTTTCGGCGTCAAGTGTGACAGCATCTCCACCAGGTTCCTCGAACCTGGGGAACTCGTCGGCCGACATGACCCGGAGGTTGAAGTCGGACCGGCCGGCCACGACACGAGCACCTTCAGCGTTGACAGTCACGGTTATCTGACCGCTATCAAGTGACCTCACGATGTCAGCTACCAGTCTTGCGGGAAGAACAGCCTCGCCGTCCTCCTGGCCCCCAACCTTTGAATCAACCCTGATCGTCAGGTCAAGGTCACTTCCAATCACAGCCAGGTTGTTGCCCACCAGGTGGAGGTGAAGGCCAGACATGACAGGTGGGGCACTTCCACGGTTGCTGATGGCACGACCAGCAATCGAAAATGCACGATCCAGGACATCACGTTCACAGCGGAATTTCACAGGCTTGTTACCTTTGACTCAATGATAATTTGATCAGGTAATTGGGGTAATAGGGGTTGTGTATTGTGGATGATTACCCATTCTTGCTGGTGGGAAGGGCAATAGTCATCCACCGATGATCCACCGTGGTCCCCAGCCTGCAACACGATCCGTTCTGGTCTGTGGGTTAACGGCCCACGATCCACAGGTGATCCGCAGATCACTCCACTCATGGTCACAGTCCTCAGTTGCCAGTCTTGATGGCTGACACCAGTGCTGTGACCTGGTCGTAGATCTCGCGTCGTTCCGACATGAGTTTGCCGATCTTGTCTACGGCATGGATGACAGTGGTGTGGTCCCTGCCGCCAAACTCCCTTGCAATTGCGGGGTAGCTGAGGTCAGTGAGTTCCCTGAACGTGTACATGGCCACCTGTCGGGCGGTCACGAGTGGGCGTCGTCGGCTTGCGCCGATGAGTTCATCGTGGCTGAAACCGTACATGGTCGATGTCTTGGAAAGGATCAGGTCCGGGGTTATGGGCAGGGGCAGGTTGTTGGTGATGAGGTCTCCAAGAACCGTAAGCGCCATGTCACGTGTGCATGGAACGTCGTTGAGGCTGGAGAATGCTGCAACACGTGTCAGGGCTCCTTCTAGTTCGCGGATGTTGGTCGTGATGTTCTCTGCGATGAAGAGGAGCACCTCGTCTGGAACCTGGATGTTTCCAGCTGTGAACGTGGCCTTCTTGTGAAGGATGGCCAACCTTGTCTCAATATCAGGGGGTTGGATATGGGTGACGAGGCCCATTTTGAAACGGCTCCGGAGGCGGTCTTCGAGAGTTGGAATCGAGTCGGGCGAGCGGTCGCTCGTCAGAACGATCTGGCCACCTGCCTGCTGAATCGAGTTGAAGGTGTGGAAGAACTCCTCCTGAAGCCCCTCCTTGCCTTCCATGAATTGAATGTCGTCGACCAGGAGGACGTCGATGTTCCTGTAGTGCTGTTTGAACTCTGGAAGGGTCTTGTTGCGGATGGCCTCGACAAAGCGGTTCATGAACGTTTCGCTGGATACGTACCTGACCTGGTAGTTCGGGTAGTGGTCCTCCACGTATGTGGCCACAGCTTGAAGGAGGTGCGTCTTTCCGAGTCCGGCTCCGCCGTAGATGAACAGTGGGTTGTAGGAGCGTCCAGGAGTTTCGGAGACAGCCTGGGCAGCGGCGTGTGCAAAGCGGTTGGATGTTCCGATGACGAAGTCATCGAAGGTGTTGCGGTTCCGCCCCGGCGAGGCGGTTGTCGGAGTAGGCGTGCTGACAGCCGACTGGGCGGGTGTGTCAAGTTGAATGCCTGCCGGATCGATTACATCGACGGAGTCAACGGATGGATCTGGAAAGGTGATCTCGTCGACGGTGTCCGGGAACGTCTCCTGGTGGCTGTTTTCCACCCGGATAAGGAGGTTCAGTCGATCGTCGCTGGCTTCGGACACCGCATCGTGGACGAGGCCGTTGTAGCGCCCTTCGATCCTCTGCTTCACCACGGTGCTCGGTACGACCACGATGAGGGTGTCGTCTTCGAGGGAGATCGGCCTGGCAGAACTAAAGGTGGTTTGCCAGACCACGTCGGAGACCTGGGCTCGGATGGCCTCGCCACACGATTCCCACAATTGCGTTGCGTTGCTCAAGGCAGTTCACACTCTTTCATCAAGGCAATGGCTCCTTGCGTGTTATCCACAAGTGTGGATTCTTCTGTGGATTCCGGGTCTGATCGGTGAATTCTGACTTGGTGGGCACCGATGCCCCTCCCAGTGGGCGGGGCAACGTAGCACCGGAGAGAGGTTCTCGCACAAGTGGCAAAAGCGTGAGTTGAATTACCTGCTCAGGTGCTGGTTTTGGAATGTAGTCGGTGGCTACCACCGCGTGCCAGATCCGCCACGACGCAGCAGTTCAAATGGACCATAGCCCTGTGGATAGTGTGGATAACTTTCCGATTGAGGTACTGAGGGGTCAGGTACTGAGACTGCTGGTTGGCGCGCGCCCGGGGTGCCCCCTAGCCTCATTGGAACGACGCTGCCACCGATCCTCAACCTGGGCGGTCAGTTGTCGCTACCGACGATACGTGTCGGTCCATATGAGATCTGTTTCCGTGTCCGACTTGTTCTGGGCATGGTCAGAAACCAAATCGACAGCACCTGGGCGCTCCCCTTCCTGATGACGCCCACCGTGCGACCAGGAGCCAGACAATGAAGCGTACATACCAGCCAAACGTCCGCAAGCGGGCCCGCAAGCACGGCTTTCGCAGGCGCATGCGCACCAGGGCGGGCCGGGCAATTGTGAAAGCCCGGCGCCAAAGGGGCCGATCCCGACTGTCGGCTTGATCCGTCGACTCCGCTACCGAGACGACTTTATGGCCCTTCGTCGTGATGGTCGAACAGTCCGCCGCGGACCCCTTGAGGTCAGGTTCAGGGCATTTGATCCCGATCCACCCAACTTCCGTGACGGTGGGCCAAGGGTGGCCTATGCGATCAGCCGTGCCGTCGGGGGCGCCGTTGTGCGCAACCGAATTCGTCGTCGACTCCGCACTGTCATGACTGAACTGGACAGACAGGTCGACGGGCCTCCGGATGGAGACTTCCTCATCCGGGTTCTGCCGCCTGCGGCATCGTGCGACCATGCGACGCTCCGGCGTCACCTGGTTGCGGCGGTAGGCGAACTTTCGTCCGAGGAAATCCGATGACAGCAGTAGTTGAGGTTAAGAGCACTGGCCAAAGCTTTGTTTCGGGGTTTCTGTGTAGCCTTGTTTGTGCCTATCAGCGCCTGACGGATGGCCGGCCAACACCGTGCCGGTATCTGCCCACCTGTTCCAACTACGCCCTCGACGCCATTGAACACCAGGGTGCCGGACGAGGCCTGTTGCTCACCTTTCGCCGATTGTCACGATGCCATCCCTGGGGTGGACACGGCTGGGATCCGGTTCCTACTGCTGACGGCGTTGATTCAACAGATCGGGGGTCCTGGCGATGTTCGACCTGATTGCCACGGTCCTGGCCTGGTTCTACGACCTGGTTCCGTCGCTGGGCCTTTCAATTGTTCTCCTGACACTCGTCGTGATGGTTGTCGTAACCCCGCTGACCCTCAAGGGCACGCGGTCCATGATCAAGATGCAGCATCTCCAACCTGAGATGAAGAAGATCCAGACCCGGCACAAGGGTGACCGGGAGAAGATGAACAAGGAGTTGATGGCCTTCTACCAGGCCAATGGCATCAATCCCATGGGCGGTTGTCTGCCGCTGTTTGTCCAGGCGCCGGTATTCATCGTCCTCTACAACGTGTTGCGTGGTCTGACGCGACGACTCTCCGAAATCGGTGAGAACGCCGGTTGGATTGCTGGCCGATTGGCTTCTGACCAGCCACTTTCAGGCGCACCGGCCGACCCACAGGTCTTCTATCCCGATTACGTGGCAGCCGATTCACAATTGTTCGTGGATCTCAGCCAGCAGACCGAGATGGTGTCGTGGGGTGTCGATCTCTCGAGGTCGGCCAGCGATGCCCTGTCGGCGGGAATCGTTCAGGCACTCCCCTACTTCTTCCTGATCCTCGTGGTCTTCGGCAGCTCCTGGATCCAGCAGCAGCAAATCAGGGGCCGGAACAAGGACTCCCCGGTGAACCCACAGCAGCAGATGATCATGAAGGTGATGCCGTTCTTCCTGCCGGTCATCTCCTACAGCCTGGACGCGGCGCTGGTTCTCTACTTCGTCATCTCGAACCTCTATCGGATCGGCCAGCAGTCCTACATCACCCGAAGCCTCTATGGACCTCACAGCCATGCGGCGGCAGTTGTCATTCCTGAGCCTGCGGAGGAGCCCTCCGAAAAGCCGAAGAAGAAGGGTGGCGACTCGGGGAGTGCCAAGTCCTCAGGCGGTGCAAAGAAGCCGGGTGGCAGTGCATCGGGCCCGGGCACCTCGTCGACGGCGCGGCGGGCCCGTACGAAGGCTGGAGAACACAAGAATAAGTCTCATTCGGTAACAGAAGATACCGATACCACCGGAAAAGGTGGCCTGTTTGGGCGTAGGAAGGCCAAGGAAGCGCCTGTTGACAAGGGTAATTCCGGCAGGACTGGAAAGAAGACGACAGATAGGACCAACAGGCCACAGGCTGATCGTTCCGGGGGTGGACGTACCACCCCGCCCGGGACACAGGGAGCCCGCAAGGCCAGGAAGAAGCGGAGGAAATAGACAGTGGAGTGGATAGAGACAACCGGCACCACGCTGGACGAGGCAAAGGAAAGGGCCCTCGATCGTCTGGGGGTCGCTGAGGACGAACTTGAATACGAGGTGCTTGAGGAAGCCACTAGCCGGATGCTGGGCCTCAAGCGAACCGATGCCCGGATGCGTGCCAGGGTGCGCCCGACCAGTCCCCGTTCGAAGACCGAACGTAGGGACCGAAACCGGCGGGGCGACAGGTCGCGAGGCAGGGGTAACCGGTCAGGGAAGGGAAAAGGCAGGTCAGAACCGAAAGAGGACACCTCGGACGGTAACGGCCGCAGCGAGGGTAACAAGGGCGGTAGGGCCGGCGATGACCGTGGCGCAGGTGGATCAGGACGACATCGCGGCGAAAGATCTGACGGCCGTTCAACAGAAAAGAACACAACAGGTGGATTAGGCAGGGATAGGGGTGGCAAGATCCCGTCCAAGGAGAAGGCAACGGTCGACAACGGCCGCGGAAACCGTGAGGAGAAGACAGACGTGGAAAAGATGGACCTGTCGACACAGGCCAAGATCACAGAGGGCTTCCTCCAGGGACTTCTCGACAAGATGGGTCTCGACGCCCGGGTTGCAAGCACAATTGACGAGGATCGCTTGACGGTTGAGGCCCACGGTCTGAATCTGGGGCTCGCCATCGGTCAGAGCGGCGAAACCGTCCGTGCGATCACCGAGCTATCCCGAACGATAATCCAGCGGAAATCCCAGGGATCTGCCGCCGGTTCACTCATCGTCGACATCGGTGGCTACCGGGAGCGCCGTAGGTCATTCCTTGAGGGCTTCGCCCGAACGCAGGCTGAGGCGGTGCTCGAAGACGGTCGGGCGCGTGCCCTCGAGCCCATGGCGGCATCTGACCGCAAGGTTGTCCACGACGTTGTGGGTGAGATCGAAGGTGTTTCGACGGCCTCAGAGGGCAGCGACACATCCCGTAGGGTGGTGATCCTGGTCGAAGGGGCCGGTTGATTCTTTGACCGGGAACGTCCGCGACGTTCTCGAGGCGGCAGCGGCTGAGGGCTTCACAACCCCGGCTGCGGCAGATGCCGGGGTGGAACACAGCACGGGTTTCTTGCGCCGCGGGGTCGATCAGGCACCAATTCGCCTTGATGCTGGTGATCTTGGAGTCGATATCGGGTCCGGTGGTGGGCTCCCGGGCCTTGTTCTTGCGGGTTTGACTGGCGGGAACTGGGTTCTGGTTGACCGTGCCGCAAGGCGCTGCACCTTCCTGCGTTGGGCTGTCGGTGAGTTGGACCTATTAGATCGGGTGGAGGTTGTCTGCGGAGATGTCGTCGACGTTGTCCGGGGATCCCTCCGGGGCGAGGCAAACCTTGTAACCGCACGGGGTTTCGGGCCTCCGGCCATGACTCTGGAGTGTGGCGCCCCCCTTCTTTCGGAGGGTGGCAGGCTGGTGGTGAGCGAGCCTCCCTCGGGTGATTCGAGGTGGTCCCAAGGGGTTCTCAGAGAGTTGGACCTGGTGGACGAGGGTTCCTGGCACTCTGGCTCGGCCAATTACAGGGCCTTCGCGTCAGGGGGCTCCTGTCCGGAGCGCTATCCGAGGCGAAACAGCCGCCAGGTCGTTGATCCGTTGTTCTGAGGGGCCAACCCATGGTTTCCGCGACGGTGTTTCACGTGGAACATGTCGGTTCACTGTTCCAGTGGCCTGTCCGGAATGGGCCACAGAGGCGTGTTTGCTGAGGGTCCTTGCAATCGGCGGGGTCCGGGAGCAGTATCCAGTCAATGGAATCTGAGAATCGTCCAGCGCGGGTGATGGCGGTCGCCAACCAGAAGGGTGGAGTCGGCAAGACAACGACAACCATCAACCTCGGGGCTGCCCTTGCAGAACAGGGGAGCAGGGTCCTGCTCGTTGACCTGGACCCGCAGTCAAATGCCACAACGGGCCTCGGTGTTTCCAGCCGCGATGTGGAAGCCTCTGTCTACGACGCCCTGTTGCACAATGTTCCGCTGGCTGACGTGGTACTGGAATTGGATGTACCCGGCCTCTCCCTCGTTCCCTCCAGCCTCGCCCTGGCTGGTGCCGAGATTGAGCTGGTAACGGCATTTAGTCGCGAGAACCGTCTGCAGCGGGCCCTCGAACCGCTTCTGTCGGACTACGACTGGATCCTGATGGACTGCCCTCCGGCGTTGGGGCTGCTGACGGTGAACGCACTCGTGGCCGCCGACGAGGTCCTGGTGCCGATTCAGTGTGAGTACTTCGCCCTCGAGGGGCTTGGGCAGCTGGTCGGAAACGTGGACCTGGTGAGGGCCAACCTGAATTCAGACCTGAAGGTCTCGACGATTGTCCTGGTCATGTTTGACGCCCGAACCAACCTGTCCCAGCAGGTTGCCGTAGAGGTCCGCTCCTACTTCGGTGATCGGGTCTGTCGCCAGGTGATACCCAGGTCCGTACGTCTCTCCGAGGCGCCGTCGTTCGGCCAGCCGATAACCGTCTTTGACCCGACATCCCGGGGAGCACTGGCATACAGGCAACTTGCACTGGAGGTAGCCGCATGAACCGTCCAACAGGACTGGGTAGGGGGCTGGCAGCCCTGATACCCGAACCAGCGGTAAATCCGTCCGAGTTGGTGGGGGAGGGTGATTTGGAGATAAATAGGAGTCATTCCCGATATGTTGACATTCCGGTCGAAAGTCTTTCTCCAGGCAGGCTCCAGCCCAGGAATGACTTTGACGACGAGCGCATGGACGAGTTGGCCTGCTCGATCGGCGAGGTGGGCGTGTTGCAGCCGGTACTGGTCCGCCAGACCAGCGACGGTTTCGAGCTGGTGGCGGGAGAACGTCGCTGGCGTGCCGCCTGCCGGGTCGGCCTCACCACCATTCCCGCGATCGTCCGTACGACCGATGACAGGACGGCCCTTGAACACGCTTTGGTCGAGAACCTCCACCGTGACGACCTCAACCCGCTCGAGGAGGCCCAAGCGTACCACCGCCTGATGGACGAGTTCCAGATGACCCAGCAGGAGGTGGCCGAGAGGGTCGGGAGGAGCAGGCCTGCTGTCGCCAACTCCGTGCGACTGCTTCAACTACCGGATCGCATCCTCGGGATGCTGCGCGATGGCCAGATCTCGGCAGGCCACGGAAGGGCACTGGCAGGTCTCGACGACCGGCAGGTCCAGGAGACCGTTGCCGACCGCATCAGAGACGAAGGCCTTTCGGTCAGGCAGACCGAGGACCTCGCAAGGGACCTGATACAGCCGGTTCAGACCCCGGTGATTGCACCCATTCCGGGGTCGGCAGCCGACGCTGCCCTACTTGAGGTCGAGCGGCTGCTCTCCGCTCGATTGGATACGACCGTCAAGGTGACGACCCGCGGGCGTCGGGGCAGGATCACGGTCGCTTTCGCAGACAGGGATGATCTGAGCCGAATATTCAACATCCTCAACCCCTGACCCCGTCGACAACCACGAGCACCACGGCCGGGTGACGGGGGTGTTGGCGGCTGTTCAGGATGGATCAGCGGCCGGATCGGCGACCCACGCAACCACGGCCCCTGCTAGGGCTTCAGCCACCTCGGCTGTGGCCTGGACAACGGATGCAGGTGGTGCCAGCGAGCACAGGACCGCAGGCATCCGGGTGCCACGCAGGATCGGGAGGCGCATGCCCTGTGCGGGGGCCACGTCCAGGCCGGCACCAGCCAGTGCAGCGGCGCAACGATGTGCCAGCCGGAGGCCTCCCTCGCTGCGGAAACCCTCTGTTTCGAAATAGGCGATCCTGCACCCGGGGTGATTCTCGATCCTGAGGCCCAGGTACATCTCGGCATCGAACTGGTTGGCGGTATCGGCCTGGATCGAATCGTCGGGGTGGTCGAGGGCCACCACGTAGGCCCCCCGGTTGCGTAGTGATCTGGCCAGAGCAGTGGTCAGGACGGCCGAACTGCCGAAATGTCCTATGGCCATACGACGGTTGGCCAACTCGGGCCCACTGCGCCGCAACTTCTCCAGCTCGCGTACCTGCGCGACCGGTGTTGAATCGGCTGAACGGCCACCCAGGTTCCTGAGTCCCCTGACCGTCGACGGTCCGGCTATACCGTCAGGCACAAGGCCCGTGTTGCGCTGGAACTCGAGAAGCGCTCCTGTCGTGTCGGGACCGAATATGCCGTCGATCCTGCCTGCATCGAACCCGAGGCTTCCCAGACGGAGCTGGAGGTCAGCGATGTCGTCACCACGCAGCATGGGTGAGTGCAGGTACAGGTGACGATCGCCGAGGCGGTGGCCGGCCTCGACTAGAGCGGCTGACGTGGCTTCGTCGAGCAGCCCGTGTTGGTTCAGGCCCCTCTCTGCCTGGAACTCGATGAGGCTGGATGTTGTGCGCTCACCGAAGAAACCATCGGAGGCCTCGGGCCCGGTGACCGGGAACGACACGGCGTCCAGACGTCTGTGCAGGTCACGGACTACATCGCCGCTCATGCCGGGGCCGGGAGGCGTCGGTTTAGCCATTGGTGCCCGGTTGGTCGGAAGGTGAAGCGGTGAACGGTGGCCTAGATGAAATCGGCCAGTTCCTCGAGCAGTTGGGGCTTGCCCTTGGCGCCGACGAGGTGTTTGGCCGGCTCACCACTGTCGAAGAGGATCAGGGTTGGAATGCTCATGACCCCGAAGCGCTGGGCCAGGCCGGGAGAGTCGTCGACGTTTACCTTTGCCACGCTGAGAGAACCCGCCTTCTCGTCGGCGATCTCTTCGAGAATCGGTGCGATCATCTTGCACGGCCCACACCATTCGGCCCAGAAATCGACCAGCACCGGTCCACTGGCCGAACCGATCTCCTCGTCGAACGTGCTGTCGGTCAGGTTGGTGATTGCGCCTGCCATTGTTGTGTCTCGTCTCTTCCGGGTCGATTCGCTGACTGTGTTTTCTATCCGATCAGAGCTCGGATGGGGTTGCAGTGTGACATCCGGCGATCTACCGGGGTCGGCACCGCTGCGGCGGCACCCTGGTCAGTGCAGGCTCTTGAGCCAACGTTCGGCATCGATGGCCGCCATGCACCCGGAGGCGGCAGCGGTGATGGCCTGCCTGTAGGTGTGGTCCTGTACGTCGCCGCAGGCAAAGACGCCGTTGATGTTTGTCGTTGACCTGTCGGGACCGGTGACCAGGTAGCCGTTGCCATCCATGTCTAGTTGGTCTGAAAAGAGACCCGAGTTGGGTTTGTGGCCGATGGCCACGAAGACGCCCGTAACCGGAAGCTCGCGAACTTCGTCAGTGGTGGTGTCGCGGAGGCGCAGGCCGGTGACCACGGACTCGCCCAGGATGTCGTCGACAACGCTGTTCCAGGCGAACTCGATCTTCGGGTTGTCAAAGGCCCGCTGCTGCATGATCTTGGAAGCCCTCAACTCATCGCGGCGATGGATGATCGTCACCCTGCTGGCGAACTTGGTTAGAAAAGTCGCCTCCTCGATCGCAGAGTCGCCACCACCGACGACCGCGATTTCCTGGCCCCTAAAGAAGAAACCGTCGCAGGTGGCGCATGTGGACAGGCCGTGCCCGATGAGCCGCTGTTCGGCTTCGAGACCGAGCATCACCGACTGGGCCCCGGTGGAGACGATCAGTGAGTTGGCCAGGTGGGTGGGCGTGGATGAGTTGGGATCACCTATCCAGACCTTGAAGGGCCTCTCGGACAGGTCGACACGACTGACGCGCTGGCTGACCATCTCGGCGCCGAACCGGGATGCCTGGGCACGCATGTCGGCCATCAACTGTGGGCCGGTGACGCCCTCGGGAAAGCCCGGGAAGTTCTCGACCTCGGTGGTCAGCATCAACTGGCCTCCCGGCTGGTCGCTCGTCGACGAGGGCTCTCCCTCGATCACCAACGGCTCCAGATCGGCCCTGGCGGCGTAGATGGCGGCGGTCAGGCCGGCAGGTCCCGAGCCGATGATGACAACCTGACGTGATGCAACAGACATGTGATCTCCAGTTGGGCTCATGAACGGTTGGCCGGGTCAGCCACCCTGTCGGCTGGTGTGTCGCCGGGCCCACAGCAGGGAACCGACGAGGCACAGCGCTGCACCGAGTACAAGGTGTGCCGACCAGCTCTCACCTGGGAGAACCACGTCGAGTAGGCGGAATATTCCAAGGAAGAGGAAGACCACGAGGGCGATGAGGCAGATGCCCGCCAGCAGCCCGTAGACGATGCCACGGGTGGCCGTGAGGGCGGGTTGGGTGGTTGTGGACCTTATGCGGTCCACAACCTCGACGACCCGGTTCGTAGCGGCAACCGCCCAGTCGCGGCCTTCGTCTGACGGCCCGGGTTCCGGATCAGTGCCGGTCGGTTCGGGCATGGTTCGAGCCTACAGCGCACTCCGGTGCAGCCGATCGGAGACAGGGCCTTCAGGGTGTGGCGTTTAAGCTGTCGACCTTCACCTCATCTGGCACGTCTGGTGGTCGATCATCTCCGTAGAGGATTTTCGCCGCTGCCGAGGCGACTGCGATTGTGGCGACCAGGGCGGCGAGGGTAATGAGCCAGCGACCGGTGTGGTGGCCCGTTCTCGGCTCTCTCAGGGGTTGCAGGGCCAGCCTGATCTCCAGAAGGTCGGGAACCCGGGATGGGTCGGTTGGTTCCAGGCGACCTATGAGGTCGATCAGGTGGGGTGGGATTGAGTCTCGTCGGCATTTCGAGAGCAGTGATGCCATGATGATCCCGAACCCGGCGATGTCGGGAGCCGTGGCCAGTGGTTCGGCTCCACCAGCCCGTCCCCGGAAGTCGGTGAGGTGGATCGTTCCGTCGTCTGAGACAAGGACGTTGGATGGCTTCACCGAACCATGGGGAACTCCGAGTGCATGGGCATCTGCCAGAATTCGGGCCATCCCGCCCAGAATCTCGAGAACGTCGGCGGGTCGCAGGGTGATCTGTTTCTCCAGTATCCGGTCCAGCGGCCAGGCCTCGACCCACTCTGACACCACCACGCCAAGGCCCTCATGGCTGAGCGTGTCGTAGACGGCCACAGCGCCCGTAACCGCCAGCCGGCCCGCTCCGGTGGGCACATCACCGGACCGGACGAGCTTGATTGTCACAGGTCGCTGGAGCACCTCGTCACAACCACGCCAGACCTCGGTCCTGACGGTGTCAGATACCTGGTTTTCGAGTCGGTAACGGCGACCGATGATGGTGCCGGATGAAGTCAACTTTCCAGTGTGAAGCACATTCCGACAACGCCGGGGCCACCGTGGCTGGCTACCACGGGACCGATCACACCGACCCTTGTGTCGGCCGGGTCAACCAGCGGGGCCAGCATCTCCAGAAGCACATCGATGTCTTCAGCCTGCGCGTGCATTACCGACAGGTTCGAGATGTCGCTGCCGTGTCCTGCGACCTTGTCCCTGAGCCAGCCAAGGGACTTCCTGCGGGTGCGCTGTCTGCCTGCCTCTTCAACTACCCCCGTGCTGATGTTGATCAGGGGCTTGATCGAGAGGACGCTTCCGAGCAGGGCCTGGGCGTTGCCGATTCGGCCGCCCTTCTTGAGGTTCTCGAGGGTGTCGATGGCTCCGTAGACATGTGTGCGTGCCCGAAGGTCCTCTACCAGCGCCACGATCTCGTCGGCCGGGGCCCCGTCGTTGGCGGCCCGGGCCGCTGCCAGCACCATGGTGCCGAGGCCACCCGTGATGGACTTGCTGTCGACCAGACGGATGTCGGCGTCGAGATCGCGTGCACCGGTCTCGGCAGATTGCAGGGTCGCTGAGAGCCCCGCCGAGAGGTTGATGCACACGATGGACTCGGCACCCTCTTCGAGTCGGCTGCGGAACACGGCCTCAAACGCACCAGGTGCCGGGGCAGCGGTCTGTGGCAGGTCGTCGCTGGTCGCCATGCGGGAGTAGAAGTCCTCGACGCTCAACTCGTCGCGGTCGAGGAACTGCTGCTCGCCAAATCGGATACTCAGAGGAACCACGTCGATTCTGAGCGACGAGACCTCTTCGTCGCTCAGGTCGCAGGCGCTGTCGGTGACAATTCTGACGGTCATGTCGTCTCCTCGTTATTGGCGGAGCGTAGCCGCGGGGGCGAAGCCTCAAGGCAGAGCACCGCGAGCCCACCAGGGCGTTCCACGAAGTCGAACTGATCGTAGAGGGCCAAGGCTGCTTCGTTCTCAGGCTGGGTGTTGACGAGGACGCTTCGCGCGCCCCTGGTCTGCAGCCAGGCCAACCCGTCTGCGAGGAGGGAACTCCCGACCCCGGTTCTCCTGTTGGCGGGGTCGACGGCGAGCCTCTGAATGAAGCCGGTTCGGTTGGCGTGACCGGTCACGGCGTAGCCGAGGACCACCTGACCGGAACGGACAACCCGGCGGCGACTGGTGGGTGTGGCCGAGAGAGCCTCGCCGAGGGCATCTGCGTCGAACTGCCAGAAACTGGTGAACGAAGCGGTATCGATTGCGAGGCTTGCAGCAACGTCACGGCGTCGCATACGCCTGGTGGGTCTGGTCGACCGGTCGATCGTGTCGGGATCCAAGTTTAGTTCGAGTAGGCGGAGGGGTTCGTGTATCCGGTATCCGAACTCCAGGAAGGGTTTCTGTTCGCCTGGTCCCAGTGCGGCCGTCAGGATCTTGTGGAACCCGAGGCCCAGCACGAGACTTGAAATCTCCTCAGTTGCCTCGCGGTCAACGGCGCCTCCACCGATGGGAACGACCTGGGCGATCGTGGCTGATCCGCGCCACGGGCCGTGCCGGAAGCGTGCACCGCCATGTGTGGTGGCCACAGCCCGCGGCGGCGTGCCCGATGACGTCTCTGGTGGCCTGCCTGCGATGATTCCACCCTACGGTTCTGGGGCCCGACCAGCCGCCCTTTCTGTCACGGCGGGAGATCCACTCCGCTGGTCCCTGGCGGACGGTTACGCTCGGCGCGTGACCGTGCTGATGGTGACAGACGAACGGTTCCTCGATCATCGCAGGGAGCGGAGCCACCCAGAGAGGCCGGCACGCCTCGAGGCTGTCTGGTCGGGAATCGAGGCTGCGGGTGTGGCCGAGGCGATTGTCGGATGTGAGCCCACCCTGGCCACCTATGCCGACCTCTTGCGCTGTCATTCCACTACGCAACTCAAACACCTCGAGGACCTTCACGCATCCGGCGGTGGGCAGGTCGACATCGACACCTACATGGGTATCCGATCCTGGGAGGCTGCGCGGCTGGCGGCGGGGGCCGGGCTCGTGGCAGTTGAGGCACTCAGGGAGGGCGTCGCAGACGTGGCCTTCTGCGCTGTGAGACCACCCGGCCACCACGCCACCGATACGACGTCAATGGGGTTCTGTCTCGTGAACAACGTGGCGGTGACAGCGGCCTCGTTGGCTGCAGCCGGCGAGCGGGTGGCGGTAGTTGACATCGACGCCCACCACGGCAACGGGACACAGGACATCTTCTACTCCGACGGCCGTGTCCTGTTCGTCTCCCTCCACCAGTGGCCCCTGTATCCGGGAACCGGCAGGATCGACGAGACTGGTGAGGGTGATGGGGTGGGCACGACGCTCAACATGCCGCTACCGGTCGGCTCCGCCGGCGACACCTACCGCTACGGCCTTGATGCTGCCGTCATTCCCGTTCTCGAGGGGTTCGATCCGGACTGGTTGCTGGTGTCAGCCGGCTTTGACGGGCACCGGCTGGATCCCCTTTCGGAACTGGGCTTGACCTCTGGCGACTTTGCCGACCTGGTTGCCCGAATAGTGGGCCTGGTGCCGGTCAGCCGTTGTGTCCTCTTCCTCGAGGGGGGCTATGACCTCGGTGCCCTCGCCGATTCGGCTGGTGCGGTCCTAGCCGCAGTCGTCGGGGTCGACCACAGGCCCGAGCCGTCGAGCGGTGAGGGTCCCGGCCGTGATGTGGTCGACCAGGTGGTGGAACTTCACGGAGTTGGTACATGAACGGATCGTTCGACGAGCAACGGAGGGTGGTTGCACCTCTCTCCGACCGATTCGACCGGGCGGGTCACCGCCTCTACTTGGTGGGAGGGATCGTACGAGACGAGTTGCTGGGCCGACAGGTCGATACTCCAGACCTGGACCTGACCACCGACGCCACACCCGACCAAATGAAGGTTCTGGTGGACGGCGTCGTCGACGCCGTGTGGCTGCAGGGTGAGAGGTTCGGCACAATCGGGGTAAGGCTGGAGGGCCGCACGATCGAGATCACGACCCACCGTGCCGAGGCCTACACCTCCGATTCCCGCAAGCCGGATGTGTCCTACTCGATGAACCTGGCCGAGGACCTGTCAAGGCGTGACTTCACCGTGAACGCCATGGCGGTCGACGTCGCCGACGGGGTCCTCCACGACCCGCACGGCGGTCGCTCCGACCTCGAGGCCGGGCTGTTGCGGACTCCGCTGGATCCGGAGATTTCGTTCGCCGACGATCCGCTCCGGATGATAAGGGCTGCCCGCTTTGTGGCTGGTTACGGCTTCACCCCTGTGCCTGGCCTGGTGGATGCAGCCACGAACCTCGCCGACCGGATGGAAATCGTGTCTGCCGAGAGAAAGTGCGTCGAGTTGTTCCGGTTGCTTTCTCTTCTGGACCCGGGACCCGGACTGGCGCTGCTGACCGATGCCGGGCTCGTCGGTCACGTTCTTCCCGGGGTTGCCGATCTGGATTCCAGGTCCCTGTCTGGGGTCCTTGACCAGATGGCTGGGGCGCCACCTGAACCTCTGCTCCGGCTGGCGGTCCTTGGCTCCGTGGTCGGTGCTGCCGCACTTCGCGACATGGCGGTGGGCCTGCGGATGTCAGGACGTGACACGTCCGACCTGATGCGCCTTGTGAGCACGATTGACGACGTTGCCGGAGCTCGTGGCCCACGGTGGTCAGACGAGGCCGTGCGCCGCCTAGCGGCGAACGCAGGCGACATGCTGCAACCTGCCCTGCGCCTGGCTGCGGTCCTCGAGCTGGATGACCGAGACCTTGGTGCCGCCGTGAACCGACTCGTCGCCGCCGGGGAACTGGATGACATGGGTCCTGCACTGGACGGTGCCGCCGTCATGGACCTGTTGGGCCTCGAGCCCGGAACCCAGGTTGGAGAGGCCCTTGCATGGCTCACGGACCTCCGTCTTAGCGAGGGACGTCTGGCTCACGACGAGGTGGTCAGACGTCTGTCGGCCTGGTGGGCCGACCGCACCTGACTCGTTCGTTCCGTCGGCGAATACGACTCTTACGGACCGCCGCTCGGGCTTGCCCTACAGTGGCCTGATGGCACGAGGCCAGACAGGTCAGCTGGGTCAGGCACGACAGGGGTTGGTCCCTGCCCGGCGGCCCGCAGACGTCGACTACCGCCTGGCTCGACAGACCACCGTCAACGCCTGGCGTACCGGGAACCTTGCAACGGATCTTGTCTGTGACGCCCAGCCGATGCTGTGCCGCAACGCCGTCGAGTGCGGCGCACCAACCGCCGAGACGTGTCCGATCTGTGAGGAACACGAGGTGGCCCATGTCACCTACGTATTCGGGCCCAGGTTGCCATCCCATGGGCGCTGCATCTCCACCCCCGGAGAACTGGTGAGGCTTGATGAGCGCCGTGCCGACCTGTCTGCCTATGTGGTCGAGGTATGTGCGGGCTGTGGTTGGAACCATCTCGTGCGGATCACCTCAATGGGCCGGGGCCAGTCTTAGGCAGCTCACGCTGTTAGCCTTTCCACACTGCCGGCAGCCGAATGGCGCCGGACGGCAAGGAGGCTGACCATGGCTCAGAGGTTGACGGTTCCCGCTGTTCGTGAGCGTAAGGTCGCCGACGGCGCGGAACCCCTCGTGATGGTCACCGCCTATGACGCGCCAGGTGCACGGATGGTCGACGAAGCCGGTGCCGACCTGATCCTGGTCGGCGACTCGGTGGCAATGGTCGTCCTCGGATATGAGAACACGCTCCAGGTGACCGTGGACGACATAGCGCACCACACGGCAGCGGTCGCACGAGCCCGGCCATTGTCTCTGGTAGTCGCTGACATGCCCTGGATGAGCTTTCACGTCTCGACCGGGGACACTCTCGCCAATGCGGCCACCCTCATACGTGCCGGAGCCGGGGCGGTGAAGCTGGAAGGTGGTCGGCGGCGGTTGCCGATGGTCGAGGCACTGGTCGCAGCTGAGATTCCCGTGATGGGACATATCGGCCTCACCCCCCAGTCGGTGAATGCAATGGGTGGTTTCAGGGTCCAGGGCAGAAACGCCGCGGCGGCACTTGGCCTGGTGGCAGCGGCCAAGGCCCTGGCCCACGCGGGCTGCTTCGCAATCGTTCTTGAAGGGGTGCCGGACCAGGTTGCGGCGATGGTCACGGGTTCGGTCGACGTTCCCACGATTGGAATCGGTGCCGGACCCGACTGTGATGGTCAGGTGCTGGTGTTCCACGACGTGCTCGGGATCGAGCAGGACATGCGTCCCCGATTCGTTCGACGCTACGCGGACCTGCATTCTGAAGGGGTTGATGCCCTGACCCGGTTCGCCTGCGATGTGCGGTCCGGTTCATTTCCCTCTGCTGAGGAGAGCTACCGCTTGAGCGACGAGGACGCCGAATCCCTTGGTCTCTACGACGGAGTCTAAGCGGTAGGGCTTCACTACCTTCCTTGTCCAGGTGCCATGTCGCACGTGAGAGGACTGTCACACCCCCCTAGCAGGATGGCTGCGTGGATCCAACACCGCTGCCGGTAGCCTTTGATCGCTTCTCCCCGAGAAGTCCGACAACATGTCCCCCTGCCCCTTACGGGGCCCCGGGCCGACCAAGGCCCCTGTCCACAGGAGGTGAGTACCTGCAATGCGGGTCTACGAACTGATGATCATCTACAACGGCGACCTCGACGAGGAGGCCGTTGCGGCCTGGCAGACCCAGGTCACCACCAACATCGAAGCCGAGGGTGGCCGCATCCCGACAGTGTTCGACACCGAGCCATGGGGTCGCCGCCGTTTTGCCTACCAGATCGACCACAAATGGGAGGGCTTCTACGTCGTCCTCGAGGTCGTTACAGAGGCCAACGATCTGGACTCCACCGATCGGATTCTCCGACTTGCGGACCGCAGTGACGTTGTCCGCCACAAGATCATGCGCCTCCCCGATGACGAGGCCACCAGGCGTGGCCTCATCGGCGAGGCCGAGCCGGCAGACGTCGGCTGAGAAAGGAACAGTCACATGGCATTTGACAACACCGTCACCCTGGTCGGAAACATCACCCGTGATCCCGAGCTGCGGTTTACCTCCGCCGGGATCGCAGTGGCCAGTTTCGGCCTTGCATGGAACCGTAAGAATCGAGATGGCGAGGAGTCAGTATCATTTTTTGACGTCACCTGCTGGCGCGACCTTGCCGAGAACGTCGCCGAGTCACTGAGCAAGGGAAACCGCGTGGTGGTCTACGGCCGCCTCGACCAGCAGTCCTGGGAGAACGACAACGGTGAGCGCCGCTCAAAGGTTGAGGTCATCGCAGACGAGGTCGCTCCGAGCCTCCGCTGGGCAACAGCCGAGGTGACCCGAACCGAGTTCAGGGGCGAAGCTGGTAGCTCAGCTGTGTCCGGAGGGGGCCAGGCACCCAGCCAGGCACCTACCCATTCGACCGATGAGGAGCCCTTCTGATGGCACGAAAGTCAAACTCCCGACGCGCCAAACCCAAGAAGGTCACGCGCCGCGGCAAGAAGAAAATCAGTGCCCTCACCATCGCCAAGGTCGAATATGTCGATTACAAGGACACCGACATGCTGCGCAAGTTCGTTTCAGAGCGGGCCAAGATCAAGGCGCGGCGCCTCAGCGGAAACGACGCCGGCCAGCAGCGAAGCGTTGCGCGGGCCGTCAAGAACGCCCGCGAGATGGCGCTCATTCCCTACACCAACCGCGTCACAACGCAGCGCCGTGAGCACAGGGGCGATGACCGTGCTCCAAGGGCCGATGGCCCACCGCCGCGTCCCACGGCTCCACCACCCGGATCCGCGGGTGACACCGACTTCGAGACGGTCGACGAGATGGCAGCCAACGAGGTTGTCGACTCCATTGCAGACGACAACGGTTCCAACGAGGTGCCCGAGCCTGTCCCAGCCGGAGGTGACCAGTGAAGGTCCTTCTCAGAAGCGACGTCGACGGCCTCGGCCGTACCGGCGACATCGTCGAGGTGGCACGCGGTTACGCACGGAACTACCTCGTGCCCCACGGCCTGGCCGTCGCTGCCAACGCCGGTATCGCAGCCCAGGCCCAGACGATGCAGCGCAAGCGCGAGATGAAGTCTGTTGCAGAACGGGCCGACGCCGAGATCGTGGCTGGTCGCATTGCCGGCCTGGTTCTGCACATTTCGGCCAAGGCATCCGACGAGGGCCGACTGTTCGGTTCAGTCGGGGCAGCCGAGGTGGCAGATGCCCTGGCTGCGCAGGCCGGGCTCGAGACCGATCGCACCCATGTACTGGGTGAAACGGTTAAGGACGTGGGTCTCCACCAGTTCACCGTTCAGATCCACCCCGAGGTGGCGGTTCCGGTCGGTGTCGAGGTAGAGGCCGCCGACTGAACCCGTGTGCGATGGTCGTTGTCCCCAGATGATGACCGTGGTCCACAGAACGATCCCCCGGGAGACTTCGGGTTTTCCACGGGTATGCAGTGGTTTTCCCCTAGCAACCCACAGGGTGGTCCGGGCACACTTGGTGACGAAGTGTGCTGAACAGACGGGGACCTCATGGTGAGCGCTCACGATGACGAGATCGACAGTTCGACAGACCCGCTTACAGGGCCGTCTCCCGCGTCCGGCGACAATGCTCCTCCGCTGGCCGATGAACCGCCAGACGACCTCGACAGCTACGACAGGGCTGAGGCCGGTAGCGGACCACCCGCAGTGTCAAGAGGTCGGGTCGGTGGCCGTAGGTCCACGCTTCGTGTTCCACCTCAGAACATAGAGGCCGAGGCCTCCCTGCTGGGGGCGATGCTCCTGTCGCGTGACGCCATCGCCGATGCCCTCGAGGTCGTATCGGCCGAGCACTTCTACAAGCCTTCCCATGCCCACGTGTTCGATGCCATCTGTGGGCTTTACGCGGCCGGTGAGCCCGTTGATCCGGTAACCGTTGCCGAGGCACTCAGCCGGGCCGACCTGTTGGCGAGCCTCGGTGGCCCCGGGCTGCTGCTTGAACTTCAGGCCTCCACGCCCGCCACCTCGAGCGCACCCAAGTACGCCCGAATCATCCACGAGCATGCAACCCTCAGGGGACTCATCGGTGCTGCCAACGAGATCGCCGAGATCGGCTACGGCAGGCCCGACGATGTAATCAAGGCTGTCGACGAGGCCGAGAACCTCGTCTTCCAGGTCGGTCAGGGCCGGGTCACGGACTCCATGGCGGTCATCCGTGAACTTCTCGACACAAACCTGGACCGCCTTGAAACCCTCTTTGAACAGGGCGCCGGAATCACCGGAACCGAAACCGGCTACAAGGACCTCGACAGCCTTATCTCAGGTCTCCAGGACAACTCCCTCATCATCGTGGGCGGTCGGCCGTCAATGGGCAAGACCTCATTTGCCCTAGGCCTGGCGGCACACATCGGGGTCGAGTCCGACCTGCCAGTCCTGCTCTTCTCGCTCGAGATGAGCCAACTTGAGTTGAGCCAGCGGATCCTCTGCGCCGAGGCACGGGTCGACTCCAAGCACATCCGGAATGCCGAGTTGACCCCAGACGACTGGTCACGGATTAACCACGGAATCGGGAAGCTCGCTGAGGCGCCCATCTGGATAGACGACAACCCCAACATCTCGGTAATGGAGATCAGGGCCAAGGCCCGGCGCCTCAAGAGCCGGATTGGCAAGTTGGGGGTCATCGTCGTCGACTACCTGCAGCTCATGACCGGCAGGTCGACCGCCGAGAGCCGTCAGGTGGAGGTATCCGAGATCAGCCGGGGCCTCAAGATCCTGGCGAGGGAACTGGAGACCCCCGTGGTGGGCCTGTCACAGCTCTCGCGTGGGCTCGAGACCAGGCAGGACAAGCGACCGCTGCTCGCCGACCTGAGGGAGTCAGGCTCAATCGAGCAGGACGCCGACGTCGTCATATTCATCTACCGCGACGAGGTCTACAACACGGAAAGCCCCGATATGGGCACGGCGGAGATAATTATTAGCAAGAACCGTAACGGGCCCACCGGCACTGTCCGTCTGGCCTTCCTGCCCCACTACACGCGCTTCGCCAACATGCCCCGACTGGGCTGAGCAGGCCGGTGTTCCTGGGCGAGGATCTCCTGGCATGGCTGCTGTTGGCCCTGGGCGGTGCAATGGCCGTCGGTAACATGGCTGCTCTGATCAGACCGCCCACCGGTAGCGGTCAGAGTGGAGAGGTCTCCGGTGGCCTCGAGAGGCCACCACTCTGGCGGAGCCTCATCTACATCATCTTGGGTTCGGCCGTATCGATCTGGGCGCTTGTGACCCTGGTGGCCTGAACCAGTTCCCAGGGGTTCCTGACCGAGGCTTCCAGCGGGTAGGGATGAGCCGTTGACCGGTTGGTGGACTACCGTCCCGGACTGGAGGTGACGGTGATGGCAATTGAACTGCTGGCTCAGGCTGCTGGACCTGGCCTGACCGATGCCTGCGGTGACAGCCCCGGGTTGATCTGTGAGGCGGTCTGGGACGCTACGGGCAACGAGGCAGTGTCTGAGATAGCGGGATGGCTCGTGGAGCGCCCCCTCAAGATCGCCATCATCCTGGTCGGTGCGATAATCGTGAACCGTCTGGTCAAGCGGACAATCGACCGGATGGTCGATCGCCTTATCGCATCTCGCACCAAACAGGAGGACGAGGTCGAATCCGATGCCATGGTGGCCCGCCTGGGCAGGCGGGCGCGCGGCAAGTTGCGGAGAATCCACGAACAGGCGGAGAGGTCGCGTCAGCGGGCCCTGACGCTGGGCGCCGTGCTGCGAAGCATCGCGGGAGCGGTGGTGTACCTGATGGCGATGATGCTTGCACTCGGGGAGATTGGCTTTGACCTGGCACCGCTCATTGCCGGTGCCGGAATTGTCGGCCTGGCGGTCGGCTTCGGGGCACAGTCGCTTGTGGCCGACTTCATCGCGGGGATCTTCATCGTCGTCGAGGACCAGTACGGGGTGGGCGACTACGTGGACGTGGGAGCCGCATCCGGCACAGTTGAGCGCGTGAGCCTGCGTACGACTGTCCTGCGTGATGTCGAGGGCGTGGTATGGGTGATCCCCAACGGTGAGATTCGACGCGTCGGCAACTCGTCGCAACTCTGGGCCCGAACGGTTCTCGACGTCGATGTGGCCTACGACACCGACATCGACCTGGCGGCCAGCGTCATTAAGGACGTAGCCGACGAGGTCTGGCGCGAGAAGCGTGAGTCGACCACGATCCTCGAGGAGCCCGAGATATGGGGCGTTCAGGGCTTTGGAGCCGACGCCATCTCAATTCGGCTGGCCGTCAAGACCGAACCGGGTGAGCAGTGGGCCACCGGCCGCCTGCTGCGGGCCCGCCTCAAGAGAGCCTTTGACGAGAACGGCATCGAGATTCCATTTCCGCAGCGGACCGTGTGGATCAGACAGGATCAAGGTGATGGAACCACCAGCGGTCCGACGGTCGACGTTCGCTCGGACCTACTCGGTGGTCGCCCGGGTAGTGACGGCGGCGAATAGCAGCACAGGCCCGGTGACATCTACCCAGCCCCCCGGAGGAATGGGCCGTTGAGGCCGTCCTTTCGGCGGGAGGAATCGGTTGAGCGCCTGGGATCCCAGCGGTTCGACGTCCTGGTCGTTGGTGGCGGCATCACCGGTGCCGGTGTGGCGCTGGATGCAGCGTCGCGGGGGTTGTCGGTAGCCCTCATCGACAAGGGCGACCTTGCTGTTGGCACGTCGTCCCGGTCGTCCAAGATGGTCCACGGCGGCCTCAGGTACCTGCAGCACGGGGAGTTCGGCCTGGTCTACCAGGCCTTGGCTGAGCGTCAGCGCCTGTTCCGCAACGCGTCACACCTGGTGTCGGTCCTGCCGTTCGTCATCCCGATTCTGAAGAAGGGTGGGGTTGTCGACCGGCGAATCGCCTTCGGCCTCGGCCTGGCCATGTGGCAGTACGACCTGACCGGTGGGCTGCGGATCGGGCGTAGGCACCGGCGCCTCAGGGCAGAGGAGGTGATCGGGCACCTACCGGGGATCAGGAGCGACATTGTCGCCTCGGGGTACCTCTACTTCGACGCATGGGCTGATGACGCCAGGCTGACCCTGGCCATCGCCCGAACCGCCGCCCTCGACCACGGCGCAGTGGTCGCCACCTACACGGCCCTGACCGGGGTGACCCGAAAGGGTGGCCAGGTCGTTGGCGCGACCGTCGAGGCCGATGGTCGCGAGGTCCAGGTGGCATGCGGGGCGGTAGTGAACGCCTGTGGGGTCTGGGCAGATGGTGTCCAGGCAATCACCGGAGTTGACAGCGACCTGGAGATACGTCCAGCCAAGGGCGTGCACGTGACCGTGCCACGCGACCGCCTGGAGGTGGACCTGGCCGTCCTCCTGCCTGTCAGGGGGGACAAGCGGAGCGTGTTCGTGCTTCCTTGGAGGGATGACCACACCTACATTGGAACGACGGACACCGACCATGATGGCGACCTTGATGAGCCCCTGTGCCGGTCAGAGGACGTCGCCTACCTGCTGAATGCCGTGAACGCCATGACCGATGCCGACCTGACGGTCGACGACGTGGTTGGAACCTGGGCCGGGTTGCGCCCGCTTGTGACACCCACCGATACGGGTCGCACCGCCGATCTGTCGAGGCACCACGTGGTGGAGGGCGATGGAACAGGAGTGGTGACGGTGACCGGTGGAAAGCTCACCACCTACCGTCGCATGGCGGCTGAAGCCGTGGATGCGGTACTGGCACACAGAGGCGAATCCCGGCGTTGCAGGACGCGCCGACTGCGCCTACGTGGCGCAGGTTCACGAGCTGATGCCGGAGTACAGGGGCGACCCGGACCGCATCTGGCGGGCCGCTACGGATCGGAGGCCGGAGAGGTGAGTGCCCTTGTCAACGAGGATGCGACCTTGGCGGAGCCGCTGGTGCACGGCCTGGCGTACTGTCGTGCAGAGGCCGCCTACGCGGTCAGGTACGAGATGGCACAGACGCTCGACGACGTCCTGTCCCGTAGGACCCGGGCCCGCCTCGAGGACAGTGCTGCGACGCTCGAAGCGGTCGGGTTGGTCGCCGACCTGGTTGGCCGGGAGGCCGGGTGGAGCAGCCAGCGCAGGCAGGCTGAGATCGATGCGTTTGAGGCGCTCGTGGCGGCTGAGGATGAAGCCCGACAGGGTTCGTGAACGGAGGAGTAGATGGATGTCGAGGCTGTCGGCCCAACGCCCCCGATCGACTGGAGCGTTGATCCGACCGACCTGGAGGTGAGGCTCCTCGCATCCCAGGTGGAGGTCCCAGCCGAACTGCTCAGCCACCTGGAGGCCCAGGGAGTTGAGGTCCTCTGTTCCCTGGGTGACTGTGTCGAGGCCAGCCGTGACTGGTGGCCGCTTGCACAGATCTGGGCGCTGGAGGGCCTGGCTCCCGCCATCGCCGGAGCGGCCGCCAGGCCGAAGACGACCGCAGAGGTGGCAGCCGTGGTGGCGGCCTGTAGTAGCCACGGCGTGCCCGTAACGGCAGCTGGAGGCCGCTCGGGGGTTCTGGGATCCAGTGTGCCTGTGCACGGCGGGATCCTCCTGGACCTGACTGGCATGGCGGGGATATTGGTGGTTGACAGTGACTCGATGGTGGTTGAGGTGGCTGCGGGGACCTTCGGCGACGTGCTGGAGGGGGAACTGGCCGAGATTGGGCTCACGGTCGGCCACTGGCCACAGTCGATCTCGCTCTCGACCGTCGGTGGTTGGCTGGCCTGTCGCGGAGCTGGACAACTCTCGAACCGGTACGGCAAGATCGAGGACCTCGTAGTCGGGATCGAGGTCGTCATGGCCGACGGCAGCGTCGTGATCACCGGTGGGCACGCCCGTGCTGCCGCGGGGCCGGACCTGACCCAGGTCTTCGTCGGCTCCGAGGGAACCCTCGGCATCATCACCAGGGCCTGGCTGCGCCTCCACCACCAACCGCAGGTCAGGTCGACTTCGGCCTTCGGGTTCGAGAGTTTCGGAGCGGCCAACGATGCATGCAGGCGGATCATGCAGCGGGGGGCCACTCCCGCAGCGCTACGTGTCTACGACTCCACCGAGGCGGCACCGCGCTTCGACACAGGTGATGCGCACGTCCTCCTGGTTCTGGATGAGGGCGACGCCCACCTGGTCGAGGCCGACATGTCGGTGGTCGCTGAGGAGTGTTCCACCGCCGATCCACTGGACTCCGGGCTGGTGGAGCAGTGGTGGGCGGACCGAAACGATGTCGCCGGTCTGGCTGCCATCACGAAGAAGGGGTTTGTGTTCGACACGATGGAGGTCACGGTTTCGTGGAGCAACCTTGATTCCTGCTACGGGTCGGTACTTGATGCCGTCGGGGCCATGGACGGCGTGAGGGTCGTGTCAGCCCACCAGTCCCACGCCTATAGCGACGGTGCCTGCCTCTACTTCACGTTTGCCGCTCGGCCCGAGGACCCCACGATCCGTGAGGCCTGGTACGTGGCTGCGTGGGACGTCGCCACACGAGCCGCGCTTTCAGCCGGCGCCTCGCTCAGCCACCACCATGGGGTTGGCCTCAACCGGGCCAGGTTCATGGCTGAGGCGCTCGGTTCCGGGTTCGAGGTGATGGTCGCCCTGAAGGAGGCCCTGGATCCGCAGGGGATACTCAACCCGGGAAAGATGGGCCTGCCCGACAGGTTTGGGGAGGTCTCCTGGCCGTGACCGTTCTGGCCGTCGATGCGGGCACGACCACCGTCCGCTGCGTAGCCGTCGATGGCGATGGTCGACCTGTCGGAGAGGAGAGGCTGAGCCTGCCGCCCGCCAACCCGGCGCCCGGCCTGGTCGAGTTCGATGCCCTGGTGTTGGCTGAGGCGGTGGTGGGCATGGCCACCGAGGTGCTCGAACGCCACGGTCCGGTGGATGGCGTTGGCATTGCCAGCCAGCGGGCGTCGGCGGTTGCATGGGACCGTTCCACCGGGCAACCGGTCGGACCGGGCATCGGTTGGCAGGACCTGCGCACAGTGGCCCGGTGCGGTGAACTCCGGGCCGAGGGTGTTCCCGTGGCGCCAAACCAGTCGGCGACGAAGTTCGAGTGGCTGATGGGGGAGAGTCGGGCCACAGGCAGGGCTGATATCTGTCTCGGCACCGTCGACTCCTGGCTGGCATGGGTGCTGACATGCGGGAAGGCACACGTCACGGACCTGACCAATGCCGCGGCAACAGGCCTTCTGGCTCTCGACGGTTCATGGGATGTGGCCCTGTTGGATTGCCTGTCTATCCAGGCCTCTTCCCTGCCGGAGGTCGTCGGGTCGGCGGGTGTCGTGACGGCCGCATCCGTGCTGCCCGGTGCTCCACCAATTTCCGCACTGGCCGGTGACCAGCAGGCGTCGCTCATCGGCCTGGGTTGTGTCAGCGTCGGCCAGACGAAGCTGACTGCCGGCACCGGTGCAATGGTCGATATGTGCACTGGTGACGTTGCCGGCACCGGTGCAGACGGGTGTTACGCCATGCCGGCCTGGGCAACCCCGGATGGTGTCGCCTGGATGCTCGAGGGTGCTGTGCTCAGTGCCGGTTCTGCGGTGGCGTGGCTGGTCGACCTGGGCGTCGTCCCCGACGTGGCCTCGTCCCATGCCCTGGCGTCGGGCTGTGAGGATTCCGGAGGCGTGGTCTTCGTTCCGGCACTCTCAGGCCTGGGGACCCCCACCTGGGACGATGGAGCACGGGGAACGCTGCTGGGCGTCACCCGGGGCACCGGACGGGCTGAGATCTGCCGGGCGGTACTCGAGGGTGTGGCGCACTGCTGTGCCGACGTGATCGAGGTGCTTGCCCGGACATCGGGCACGAAACCCACCTCCGTTCGCATGGATGGTGGGATGAGCGCCAACCCGACCTTTGTACAGTCTCTTGCCGATGCCTCCGGGATTGTGGTGGAGCGCTCCTCCGAACTGGAGGCGACGGCCCTGGGCGCAGCGGCCCTGGTGAGGGTCGCCACAGGTGATGCAACCGATCCGACTGATGCCATGAAGGGCTGGCAGCCTGCTGAACTCGTCGGACCCCGTGGGCCGGTCGACCGTGATCGCTGGGCGGAGGCGGTCAGCCGGGCACGACCCTGACCTCGACTGGGCGATCAGCCCAGTGGATCCGCATCGTCAACCTGCTCGAAGACCCGTTTCACCTTTCCCGCCTCGGTTCGGGGCATTGAACCGGGGGGTACCAACTCGACCGGAGTTCTGACCCGGAGGCGGTCCATGAGCACCTTCTGGAGTCTGCTGGTCACCTCCGGGATGTCGGCTGTGGAGTCGCCGAGTTCAGCCTTCACCCGCAGTTCGACCATCGGGCCCCGGCGGTCGACGACGATCGCGTAGTTGGCTCCGACATCAGGGTCGTCCATCAGGACCGTCTCGATCTCTCGCGGGTACACGTTGATGCCGCGGACCACAAGCATGTCGTCAGAGCGCCCTGTGAGTCTGGCGATTCGGGTCCAGTGCCGGCCTGGTGGCCCCGGGTCCGGGAGAATCCTCGTGATGTCGCCGGTGCGGTACCGGAGAACGGGCATGGCCTGCTTGGTGAGCGTTGTCAGGACCAACTCACCCCATTCACCGTTCGGCACCGCCTCTCCGGATTCGGGGTCCACCACCTCGGGGAGGAAGTGGTCGTCGAAGACGTTTAGTGCTCCCAGATCGTCGGGGGCCTCCATTGCAACTCCGGGGCCGATCACCTCGGAGAGGCCGTACAAGTCGAGGGCCCGAAAACCCCCACCCCATGCGTCCTGGATGCGTGTGCGCATTCCCTCGGACCATGGTTCGGCTCCCAGGATCCCAATTTCGACGCTGAGGTCGTCGAGGATTCCCTGCTCTCGGGCCCGTTCCGCCAGGATCAGGCAGAACGATGGCGTAGCCGACAGGACCCGGCTTCCAAGGTCGTTGAGGAGTTGAAGCTGGAGTGCCGTGTTGCCGCCCGAGACGGGCACAACCGTGCATCCCAGGCGTTCTCCTCCGTAGTGGAGGCCCAGGCCGCCGGTGAACAGCCCGTACCCGTACCCGTTGTGGAGGATGTCATAAGGCCGTGCTCCTGCGAGGGCCAGCGAGCGGGCATTGACCTCAGCCCAGGTGGCGAGGTCGCCGGGTGTGTACACGACGATCGTCGGCTTGCCACTGGTGCCAGAGCTGGCGTGGAGCCGCGTGGTGTCGGCCAGGGGGGTGGTGAGCATTCCCAGGGGGTAGGTGTCGCGGAGGTCCTTCTTGACGGTGAACGGCAGCGACCGTATGTCCTTGATCGAGGTAACCGAGTCGGGGTCGACACCTGACAGGCGTTCTGACCAGAATGCATTGTCACAGGTGGTCAGGCGCCGGACGAGAGCCCTGAGGCGCTCGACTTGAAGGGTGGCCTTTGGCTCGGCTGGGAGGCCGACCGTGTCGGGCATCTGACCTGAGGTCACGTCGGCCGAGGATGGGTGGTGGGTGGTTGCATGGTCACAGCGTCAGCGCAACTGGAAACCGAGGCCGATCGGGTCATCGGGGTCAAGGTTGAAGCTGCTCGTGGCGTGCATGTGGGCGGACCCCTCGATCGTGGTGACCACGCCGGCGTTCGGGGTTGCCGTGATCCGGCCTTCGAACACGCCGCCTGCTATTCCTTCGTTCAGGAAGAGGTCGTCCTTTTCCACGAGGCCGGCCTGGTGCAAAAGGGCCAGGCGCGCTGACGTGCCCGAACCACACGGTGACCGGTCCACCTGGCCGTCGGCGAAGATCGTGATGTTCCTCTGGTGGAGGGGGGTCTCACCGACGGTCTCGTGGAAGATCGTGCCGTACAGGCCCGAGAGACGGTCATCTGGAGTGTGCACAACAGTCGGAGAGCCATTGAGGGCGGCCCGTATCTGGCGCCCCGCTGAGATCAGGTCGTCAAGGCCCCCAAGGTCGGCTGAGAGGCCGGTCCCATCGAGGGCCACCGACGCGTAGAAGGCACCTCCGAATGAGATGTCGACAGACACCATCCCGAAGGTGGTGGACATCTCCATTCCCGTTGCACTGACGTATGCGGGGATGTTCTGGAACCGCACGCTGGCAACCCTGCTCCCGTCAAGCCTGGCGACCGTTGGCAGACGGCCGGAGGGAACGTCTACGACCACGTCCGCAACTTCGCCATCGGCAGGGATCAGCCCCGTGTCGATCGCCCAGGTGACGATGGCGATGGTGCCGTGGCCGCATGCTGTACTGAAGCCGTCCTTGTGGAAGAAGACGATCCCCAGGTCACCGTCGGGGTCGTCGGGCGGCACGACGAAACCGCCGTACATGTCGGCATGTCCGCGTGGCTCGTTCACGAGGAAGCGACGTAGGTCGTCCAGGTTCTGCATCGCCCACTCACGGCGGTCGCCGACAGTGCGACCCTCCATGGGGCCGACATCCAGGATTCGGAAGGGCTCGCCGGCACAGTGGTAATCGGTTGTCTCCAGAGACTCGCCGGGTCCGGGGATCATGGCGGCACCGTAGCGCCGCAGCGGGCTTCGCCTACCAGATAGCGGTGGGGTCGATGCTCCTGACCTCGTTCATCCGGGCCATCAGCGCAGCGAAGTCTTCGTGTCTCCGTGCCCGGCCCGTGAAGGCAGGTGCTGCGATGGCACCGATGTCGATGTCGGGAAACCGGGCCCGGACCCTGTCGGTCCATTCAGGCAGCAGCGTGTCGAACGGTGCCGACGTGACACCTGCTTCAACAGCCTCTGCCTCACCTGCAACCGGGTCAAAGAGGCCTGTGGCGAGGGGCAGGAGGTCGTTGACGGCACCAGCCAGCCGGCCTGCGCTGTCCGGCGTGCGGACCAGGACGTCGATCAGGCCGTCGGCATGGCGAACGTGGAACCTCTCCTCGCGGGCCGCACGGGCAGCGGTGTCTCTGAGCGGCTCGAGTTCCGACCTGGCGACGAGTGACCACCGGAGTTCTTCTGCGGTGTCGTAGAGCCAGTGGCGGACAAGGGCGTGGGCCCAGCCTGTGCAGGCAACCTCCACGATCTGAGCGGATCGGTAATCGTCGGCGTTGCGGTCAAATGCCAGGCGGTCGATCGCCCGGTCGTCGGGCGGGTCACCCTGTCCCTCGTCGGTGACGATGGCGTAGAGGAGGGCGGCGTGGCTCAGTTCGTCCTGGGCGATGCTGGCAAATGCCATGTCCTCTTCGAGGAACGGTGCGATGCCGATCCACTCGGTGTGCTGTTGTCCCATGAGGTGCTCGTCGTCGGCGAAGGCGAGCAGGAACTCAGTTGTTCCCGGGGTCATTGGTGTCACATTCCCTCCCTCTGACTCTTGCGGTGGGCTGCCACGAGGAGCCCGTCGTTGTCCCTGTGCGGCTTGTCCGAGTTGGGTGCTACGAAGTCTCGGTCACCAACCAGCAGGTGTGCACGGTCGACCATCCACAGGAGGTCGGCCTCGGCGCGGCGAAGGTAGTTCTCGCGGGCCAACAGGAGCGCCAGTTCGTCGTTGGGGGCGTTGATGCTCCCGGCGTGCCGGTACTCCTCCTGTCCGTCTCTTTTCAGGAATACCTCGTATGTGTGCATGTTTGCTCCTCTACCGGTCCCGCATGACTTCGATTACCTCAAGGCAGGAATCACATCGGTGCACGGCCCGGCAGCGGCTGGGGCCGAACTCCGACTTCTCCACGGTCGGTGAGTCGCAGCGTGGGCATGGTGTCGGACCGCTGTCGGCCCTGACCGCCAGGGTGAGGTTGGTGGCCATGGTCCTACGGGCGTCGTCGGTCACGCGCTCGATCGTCCACACCGGAGACCTCAGCCATTCGACGGTGACCTCGCCTACCTCTGGAAGCAGCGTCACGGCTGCCTCCACGTCGGCTGCGATCATGGCGAGTGCGGGGCAGCCGGAAAAGGTCGGGATGAGGCCGATGGCGACCGTGCCATCTTCGGTGGTGGTGACAGTCTCGAGCAGTCCCAGCTCGACGATGGAAACGCCCGGAATCTCGGGGTCGTCGACGGTTGCCACGGCGGCGACGGCCCTGTCGCGCAGCGTGTTGTCAACGGTCATGGTGCTCATGTGACCGCTCCGGCGGGGGCGGCATCGAGGGCGTCACGAACCCACCTGGTGGTCTCCCATGCCGCGGACGCCTCAGCAATCCGTCGTGCGGTATCCGGCCCGTCCATCGCCATGGTCTTCTTGAGGGGTTCCCAGTCAATCGGCCCGCACGTCCAGACATCGGTTTCGGGGTCATGGGTGAGACCGGGGTCTGGCACGGTGAACCCGTAACTGTGCAGCATCGGAACGAACTTCTGGACCCAGCCGGCCCTCATCACCTCGTTTTTCTCAGACTTGAGACGCCAGCGGGCAAGCCTGTCGTCGGGTTTCGAGTCGGGCCCGAAGAGGCGCAGGGCCGGCCACCACCAGTCGTCGATGGACTGTTGGAACATGGCACGTTGGGTGTCGGTTCCCTGGGCGATCCTGAGGGCTCGTTCCTCGCCCAGGCGGAGGTGGAAGCCCTCCTCGGCGATTATCCGCTTGAGGATCCGCTTGTAGGGGCCATAGGAGCAGTCCTTGTAGACGGACTTCTGGCTGGGAACCGCTGCTCCGTCGACCAGCAGGCAGATGGCGACCTGGTCTCCCCATGTCCTGGCTGGGTAGTGGAACACGTTGTGGAACCGGGAGTGTCCGGCGAACAGGTCCTCGAGCATCTCCTGCCGGGTCTTGACACCGAGGTCGGCAGCGACCATGTAGAGCAGGTGGCCGTGGCCGATCTCGTCCTGGGTCTTGGCAAGTACGGCCATCTTGTGTCGCAGGCCCGGGGTCCTTGGTATCCAGTCGCGCTCTGTCAGGCCGCCCATCAGTTCGCTGTTGGCGTGCAGTTCAATAAAGCGGAACACAGCTGCCCGGTACTCGTCGGGCATGTCGTCGTCGACCTCGACCATTCCCCCGTCGTGGAGGAATACCTCGAAGTCGTGCATCGAGGACCAGGTGCGTCCCATCAGGTGTTGCCTCCATTGTCGGTCTGTTCGAGTGGTGCTCCGTTCACACCGGGTCGGTTGGCGACCATCGTGAGTACGTCATAGGCGGCCACCACCTCGTCGGCCTGGTTGTTGACCTGGGCGTCCCAGGCCACCTCGCCGTATCCCGCTCCGGCCCGCAGCGTCTTTCGCTTGCAGGTCAGTAGGACGGTGAGGGTGTCGCCCGGGTAGGTCGGCTTGGCGAAGCGGCAGCGGTCGACCCCGTAGTTGGCAAGGACAGGCCCCGGGTCTGGCCAGACGAACAGCCCTGCCGCAAGTGCGAGGACCAGGTAGCCGTGTGCGACGCGTCCGCCGAAGATTGGGCTCGCCGCAGCGGCCTCCTCGTCCATGTGTGCATAGAAGTGGTCGCCGGTGCTCTCGGCGAAGGATTCGATGTCGTCGAGGGTCACGGTGCGTGAGTTGGTGCGGATAGCCGTTCCGATGCCGAGGTCATCGAAGTTCAGCTTGAACGGATGGCCGCGGTCGAACAACCGGGTGGAGCCCGGCATCCACTCTCCGGTTATGGCCGTGAGCATGTCGGGTGAGCCCTGCACGGCGGTCGTCTGGAGGTGGTGGCGGACGCCGCGGAGGCCTCCCATCTCTTCGCCACCTCCGGCCCGGCCAGGGCCACCGTGGACGAGGTTGGGAAGGGGTGAGCCGTGGCCGGTGCTGGTATCGGCGACCGAGGCGTCAACCATGTGGATGCGGCCATGGTGTGCCGCTATGCCGGTGGCCAACTCACGCGCCTCGACCGGGTCGGCTGTGTAGATGGAGGCGACGAGGCTCCCGCTACCGAGGGCCGTGAGCGAGATGGCGTCGGCCGGGTTCGTGTATCCCATGATCGTGCTGACCGGTCCGAAGGCCTCGGTGGTGTGCACCCCCGGGTTGGTCGGGTTGTCTGTGCGCAGCAGGGTGGGTGCCAGGAACGCCCCTCTTGCAGGGTCCACACCATGGAACTCACAGGAGTCGGTTACCACGGTGGTAGATCCGACGAGGGTCGAGATGGCGTCGAGCACCTCTCTCCTCTGCACCGTGCTGACGAGGGCACCCATGCGGGTCTCGGGGTCAGCCGGGTCGCCAACCCTTACCTCGCCGAGTGCTGTCGCCACGGCGTCGGTTGCCGCATCCAGGTGCTGGTGGGGCACCAGCGCCCTGCGTATGGCCGTGCACTTCTGTCCGGCCTTGACGGTCATCTCTGTCACGACCTCGGATACGAACAGGTCGAATTCGGTTGAGCCGGGCCCTGACTCGCGGCCGAGGATGGCCGCGTTGAGGGAATCGGCCTCGGCGTTGAAGCGAGCCGAGCGTTCCACCACGGCCGGATGGGCCCTCAGGAACGCCGCAGTGGAGGCTGAGCCGGTGAAGCCGATGAGGTCCTGTCCGCCCAGGTGGTCGAACAGGTCGCCGACCCCGCCACACACCAGTTGCAGTGCTCCGTCGGGGAGGATCCCTGACTGGACCACCAGGCGGACCATGGCCTCGGTCAGGAACGCTGTCTGGGTGGCTGGCTTGATGATCGTTGGTACGCCGGCCAACAGGGCTGGGGCGAACTTCTCGAGGGCACCCCAGCAGGGGAAGTTGAATGCGTTGACCTGGACGGCCACCCCGTTCAGGGAGGTTGCCATGTGGGTGGCGATGAACGAGCCGTCCCGGGCCAGGATCTCGGGATCGCCATCGAGGAGGACCGTGGAGTTGGGTAGTTCCCTCCGTCCCTTTGAGGCATAGCTGAGGAGCACGCCTGCGCCGCCCTCGATATCGATCCAGGAGTCGGCACGGGTGGCGCCGGTGGCGGTGGACAGGTCGTAGAGCCCTTCTTTTTCGGCGAACAGGTGCTGGCCCAGTGTCTTGAGGAGGGAAGCCCGCTCGTGGAAGGTCATGGACCGTAGGGTGGGGCCGCCGACCTCCCTCGCGTATGTGGTGGTTCCTGCAAAGTCGATCCCGCTGCTCGAGACGGATGCGACGGGTTCGCCGGTCACGGCGTGGCTGGTGGTCACCCCTTCGCTGTCGGGGGCGTGCCACGCGCCATTCACGAAACTCTCAAGTGTGCGCACGTGTCTCCCGGCCCCCGAATTCTACTGACAGACGATCATATAACCTTTGATCAGTTTGTCAAGGTGTTGAGGCACCCCGGTCAGGCAGGGGTCGCCGTGCATACGGGCTGGTTGGAGCGGGTGAGGAGAATCGAACTCCCGTCATCAGCTTGGGAAGCTGGGGTTCTACCATTGAACTACACCCGCGAATTCCCGTGTAGGCGGGAATACGTGCCACGGCACCTCCGGGAATCTACCCGTGGTGCCGGGTTCTCCAGACCCGCGGCGGTCGGGCGGCACTGCTGATGGTCGACGAGGTCACCGGCCAGAACGGGCCGCCGGAGGTGTGATCCGTAGGCCCGTCTCAGGCCCCGGCCAGGCGGAGGGCTCGTTCCCTGACCTCGGCAACGGCCCGCTCCGTGTCGACTGTCAGCACCTCGCCGTCGGCGACCACCTTCTCACCGGCGACCCAGACATCGGTCACCTTCCGGCTGGATCCGGACCATGCCAGGTGGGCGAGCAGTTCGTCGATGTCGGTGACCGGTACGAAGGTGCTCTGGTCAAGGTCGATGCGGATCATGTCGAGGGCGTTGCCGGGTATCAGGCAACCTGTGTCGTCGAGGCCTACCGCCGCGGCCGAGTAGCGGGTTGCCATGGAGAGTGTCTCGACTGCAGTGATCAAGGTCGAGTCGAGTGAGTGGGCCCGGGCGAGGAGTGCGCCCATCTTCACCTCCTCCCAGAGGTCGAGCGAGTCGTTGGAAGCCGGACCGTCGGTTCCGTATGCGACCGTGACCCCCGCATCTCTCATGGCGGCCAGCGGGGCGATTCCAGACCCGAGTTTCATGTTGCTGATCGGGCAGTGGGCCACGGCGACACCGTTCGCAGCCAACAGGTTGATATCAGTGGTGTCGACCCAGACGCAGTGGGCGGCTAGCACCCGACCCTCGAACACACCCTGGTCGTAGAGGATCCGGGTGACTGAGCAGCCGAAAGAGGCTTCCAGCTCGGCACTCTCCTCACGGGTCTCGGCGAGGTGCAGGTGGAGCACGGTGTTGAGAGACCGTGCCAGGTCGGCCAGGTTGCCCACGGCGTCGACGCCGAGGTCGTAGGCGGAGTGGGGGGCGACGCCCACGGTCACGCGCCCCGCCGGGTCATGGTGTCTGGAGAAGAATTCGGCGATCTCACCGCTCCGGTCACTACCGCTGGGATGGAGTGCCGCCACGACACCGGGCGTCATCACCAGTCGCGCACCCGATGCTCTAGCGGCGTCGACGACTGCGTCTTCGAACAGGTACATCTCGCAACTCGTTGTCACCCCGGCGAGCAGCATCTCGGCGGACCCCAGGGTCATGCCCCACCACGCATCGGCGGGCGTCATCCGGCCCTCCCGCGGCCACATGGCCTCGGTCAGCCAGCGGTGAAGGGGAAGGCCGTCACCAGATCCGCGCACGAGGGTCATCGGCGTATGGCAGTGGGCGTTGACCAGTCCGGGCATGATCAGTCCACCGACGTTGTCCACGGTGACGGTGTCGGAGATTTCGGGTGCATCGTCCGGCGAACCCACCCAGGCGACCCTGCCATCCACCGCATCAACCACACCCGGGGCGTACACGGAGTTGTCCGTGTCGCAGGTGACCACGACATCAGCGGTGAAACGCACCTGAGCCATCAGCGTCTAGACGACCCGCTCATTTCCGCCGTCGATCGGGATGTGTGCACCCGTCGTGGCGGAGAACGTGTCGGTACACAATTCGACGGCGACCCTTGCCACCCCGGCTGAGGTGACCTCAGTTCGCAGAAGGTTTCGCGTCTTGTACTCGTCGACGGTCAGGCCGTAGTTGTCGGCTCTCTCCCTGAGCAGCTCGTCGTTCCAGAGGCCCGTGTCGAACACGGCGTCAGGGTGGACTGTGTTGACGCGGATTGCGTCATCGGCCCATTCAAGGGTGGCCACACGGGCAACCTGGCTGAGGGCAGCCTTGGAGGTCGAGTAGGAGAGAGCCCCCTTTCCGGGTGCTGCCACGTTCTTGGAGCCGATGATCGAGACGCGGCCTCCGACCGGGGACCTGGCGAGGAATGGGTGGGTCGTGTGCAGGAGGTTGACAACGGCGTCGACGTTCACAGCCTGGACAATTCGGTAGTTCTCGGCGTCGAGGCCGCTGATGGGTGTGCTCTTTCCGAAGATGCCCGCTGCTACGAGGACGATGTCCAGTCCACCGAACCGTTCGACGATGTCGGCGATGGCTGCTGCCTGGGCTTCCGGGTCGGAGACGTCCGCGGCGAGGCCCAGCCATGCGGGGCTGTCGAAGGTGGATGCAACTCCGGGGTCGATGTCGATGCCGCCCACGGCACACCCACGTGCCAGCAGTTCGGCCGCGCACGCACGACCGATTCCGGAGGCGGCTCCGGTGACCACTGCGACCATTCCGGCCAATTCCGCCGGCGGGCCGGCGAGGCGGAGTTTGGCCTGCTCAAGGTCCCAGTACTCGACGTCGAAGATGTGGCCGGCGTCGAGGGCCTCGTAGCGGTCAAGATTGTCTTCGACACGCTCGAGGGCCGGCATCGTGTGCTCGTAGATGTCAAAGGCGATGTCTGCGGCGGCGATGGTCCTGCCAGCGGTCAGTACCCCGAACTCGGGGTCGACCACGACGCGTGGAGCCGGATCAAGCATCGTCAGTTCGGTTCGCCCCCTGTGTTCGTGTTCCCTGAAGTAGTCCTCGTAGGAAGCCGTGTAGGCGGCGACATCCCTGCCCACCAGCGGAATGCGTTTGGTGCGAATCACGTGGTCGGGTGTGAGGGGCCCCCTCGTAGCCAGGCTCTCCAGGTCCTTGCGTTGGACGAAGCGGGTGGAGACCTGGTCGCAGTGACGACACAGGAGCATCGGCTGGCCAGCGGCCTCAGAGACGTCTCGCCGGAGTCCGGCCAGGGCGATTGTGTCCAGGTCCGGAAGACCTGCAGCAGTGGAGGCCGGGAGGGGGGCGTTCTCAGCCAGCCAGCGTTCGGCTTTCGAGATCAACTCATGGTGTCTGACATAGGCCTCGTGTGTGGTTTCACCGAAGGTGAAGAGGCCGTGGTTGAGCAGCACCATTCCGATTGTGCCGGCGTTGGTCTGGTCGGGCCACGAGGTGGCTACGGTCTTGGCTAGGTCGAAACCAGGCATGACGTAGGGAATGACCACCACTGAATCACCGAAGATCTCGTGGACATACCCTCCGGAATCGCCAACGTTGGTGAGGGACACGATCGCATCGGCGTGACTGTGGAGAATCGCCGGGTGGGGGATGAAGGCATGTAGCAGGCTTTCGACCGACGGTGCCGGTGCCGCAGGGTCGAAGCTGGAGGACATGAGCTCGCGCATCATGTCGGGATCGGAGAGGGATTCAAGTGCCAGGAGATCCTGTAGGCGTGGCAATGTAAGCGGGGCGAATCCCTGAGGTTCGATTGTCGCCAGGTCCCAGCCTGAGCCCTTCACGAACAGCGTCTCGGTGGTGGTTCCGGTGATGTCGGCGTACGGGGCCTTCACCGACGTGTTGCCACCACCGTGGAGCACGAGGGCTGGGTCTGAGCCGATTAGACGTGACCCGTACACGCACTCGTCGAGAGGGGTCTTGAGGTTCTTGGAGATTGACAGGTCCCAGCGATATTCCACGGGTTACTTCCTAGTTGGTCTTCTTGTCACCACGTGGGCCGGGTGAGTATCCCGCCGTCGACGACAAGGTCAATTCCTGTAATCCAGCGGGACAGGTCCGAGCAGAGGAACACACAGGCGTCGCCCACATCATCTGGTGTTCCGAGCCTTGTCAGCGGGGCTGCTTCCTTCCACCACTCAACCCCGTCCGGCCAGTCCTCGTCCAGGCCGGGTCGTGTGATTAGCCCGGGCGAGACCGTGTTGACGCGGATGCCGCTTCTGCCGTATGAAAGTGCCGCGGCTTTCGCCAGCATGACCAGTGCAGCCTTGGAGGTGGCGTAGTGACCGTGCACCTCTGTCGGGTGGTGGGCCTCGATCGAGGCGATGTGGACAATCGATCCACCGGATCCACGTGAGCGCATGGCGGTTGACGCCAGGTGTGTCAGGCGGTGAACCGCCGTGAGGTTGACGTCCATCGTCTGGGACCAGATCTCATCGGTGATCTCGTTGAACGGCACGACCGACTGGGTTCCTGCATTGTTGACGAGCCCGTCCAGACGACCGAACTTCTCGAGTGTCGAGTCAACTACATAGGCGGGACCGTCAGGCGACGTCAGGTCGGCACGGAGACTCGACACCGGGTTTCCGTCAAGGTCGAACAGGTGGTCCGTCGACGATGACCGGGTGTGGGCGACGACCTTTGCTCCGGTGGCAACGAGCCGGTTGACGATTCCGGAGCCGATGCCTCCGCCGGCACCGGTTACCACCAAGACGCGGCCGGAGAGGTCCAGGAGATCCCGGGGTGATGCAGGCACGGTCACGGCTGGTCGTCCCTTGTGAGGTCGGTGATACGGGCTGCAGCTTCAGGGAACCCTTCGATGAGCTGGTCAGCCGTTCCCAACTCGAAGCCCTCGGGGTCGTACGGCGGAGCCAGCGTGGTTCCAACGAGCGACCAGTCTCCCATTGTGGATGCGCCCATCCAGACACCGGTGGGAATAGCGAGGAACGGGCGTTCACCGGCTGTCAGGTCACTTCCCAGAACCGGGGTTCCGACAGATCCGTCCGGGTCGAGGAGCAGGAACTCAACGGGTGCACCGCTGTAGTGGTGCCATAACTCGGTCCGGTTGAGCCGGTGCATTGCTGAGAAATCGTCTGGTTGCATCAGGAAGTAGATAGCCGACCCGTGTTCGTCGAGCCAGGTCTGTGCCCACATTCCACCCTCTTCAGGCAGGGGCTCGAGTCCGAGAATGGCTGAGATCTGGTCGGCGTTCATGTGGTCGTCGGCATCCTCAGGGTTGTTCAGGGAGCCGCGGGACGATACTAGTAACCCGACGACAACCCGGAGACTGGATCATGGGCGAGCTTGGTGGAAGGACCCTGGACTGGGTTGATGGCACCATATTGATGGTCGACCAGACGAAGTTGCCGACATCGGTCGAGATGCTGCAAATCACGACGGTGCCCGACCTGGTCGATGCCATCCGCCGGTTGTCGGTTCGTGGGGCACCGGCAATCGGCGTTGCCGGTGCGTTCGGGGTGGCACTCTCAGCTCGAACGAACGGTGTGCGGACACCAGAGTTCCAGGCCGACGTTGAGTCGATTCGGTCGGCTCGTCCAACGGCTGTGAACCTGGCGAAGATGGTTGACAGGGTGGTGTCCGTCTCCGACGGTGGACCCGAAGACATCCTGGCCGAAGCCATTGCCGTCAGGAATGAAGAGCTGATTGCGTCCGTGAACATGGGCGACCGTGGCGCCGACCTGGTAGCCGAGATCACCGGTAGGTCCAACTCGCTCCGGGCCCTCACCATCTGCAACACCGGTGGCCTCGCAAGCGTTGAGCGGGGGACCGCTCTGGCTGTCATCCAGACGCTCCACGAGCTGGGTTGCCTCGAGGAGGCCATTGCACTTGAGACACGACCTCTCCTACAGGGCGCGCGCCTGACTGCCTGGGAACTCCAGCAGATGGGTGCCCCGTTCCGCCTGATCGTCGACTCGGCGGGGCCTCACCTCATTTCCAGGGGATTTGTCGACGTAGTCCTGGCCGGTGCCGACCGGATCGCCGCCAACGGTGACACGGCCAACAAGATTGGCACCTTCTCACTGGCACTGGCTGCCAGACACTCCGGAGTCCCGTTCGTGGTAGTAGCCCCCGAGTCCACGATCGACATGGCCACCGCCTGCGGTGGTGACATCCAGATCGAGAACCGGGGTGATGACGAGGTCGTCAGTCTTGGGGGCGTGCCGACGGCCCCTGCGGGCACGCGGACCATCAACCCTGCATTCGATGTCACCCCGTACGACCTGATCACGGCGGTGGTCACCGACACTCGGGTCATCCGACTCGATCAGGGCGAGACGCTTGACAGGGTTTCGCGGTGATCGGATCACGGTCCTCCAGCGAGGAGTCACAGGTCCCACACGTAACCCCACCTAGTCTGCAGCGGTGACAACCGGCCCCTGCGTCGTCTGGCGCGCAGCGCCATGAGGTGGCTGAAACCCGCAGCGGTTCCCCTCATTGCAGTAGGCCTGGCCCTCGGCATAGGCGCAATAGTCCTGGCAGTCTCGGGTGCCAACCCCATTGAGGCATACGGGGCACTGATCGACGGATCGCTCTCGAGCCAGAAGACAATCGGACGCACCCTCGAGAAGGCCACCCCGCTCATCATGGGTGGTCTGGCGGTGGCATTCGCATTCCGGGCCGGGCTCTTCAACATCGGCGGCCAGGGGCAGCTCGTGGTCGGAGGCATCTTCGCTGCCGCCGTGGGCTTCGGCTTTGAGGGGCTGCCCTGGATCATCCATGCACCCCTTGCACTCCTCGTTGGTGCCGTAGCCGGTGCAGCCTGGGGTTCGATCGCCGGGCTCCTCAAGGCAACCAGTGGAGCCCACGAGGTGATTACCACGATCATGCTCAACTTCGTGGCCCTCAACCTGACGGACTGGTTGGCATCCAATTCGTGGAAGGACGAAGGGATCCTGTCGCGTACCCCGGCAGTCGAGGAGAGTGCCGTTATTCCGCTGTGGGGGTCGTTCCCGACGGGTTTTCTGGTGGCTGTCGCAGCTAGCTTCGGATGCTGGTACCTGCTGGAGAGGACCACCCTCGGCTTTGAGATCCGCTCTGTCGGACTGAACGGAGACGCTGCCAGGTACGCCGGAATATCGGTGCAACGGATAATCGTTGCCACAATGGCCATAAGTGGGCTACTCGCCGGTGCCGGCGGTGCCATTGAGACCCAGGGGGTGATCGGTAGGTACGAACCGGGCTTCAATGCCGGGCTGGGCTTCAACGGCATAACCATTGCCCTGTTGGCCCGGAACCACCCCCTCGGCGTCATACCGGCGGCCCTGCTGATCGGGGCCATGGAGGCCGGAGGCTCGATGATGCAGTTCAACGCCGATGTGGCACCAGAGATCACCGACATCATCGAGGCACTGATGCTGCTGTTCGTGGCAACACCGATTGTGGTCCGGTGGTTCTTCTCCCACCAGGAGATCGCAGAGGTTTCTGTCACCTCCGGCTGGGGTTCATCATGAACGCCCTGCTCATTCGTTCCCGCTGGGTGATCCTGACGGTCGTGGTGTTCGTGGTGATCACCCTGTTCACCGCTGAGTTCCAGCAGGACCAGACAACGGCGGTTCTGGCCAGCGCACTCCGTCAGTCCACGCCACTGGTTTTTGGTGCGCTGTGCGGGGTCCTCTGTGAGCGCTCAGGGGTGGTGAACATCGGTATTGAGGGCCAGATGCTGCTGTCGGCATTCGTGGGGTTCATGGTCGCCTCCTCAACCGGGAGCCTTCTCGCCGGAATCCTCGCCGGCATGCTCACCGGTGCTCTGATGGGGGCCGGTCTGGCGGGACTGTCGGTGACCCTGCAAGGCGACCAGATAATCGCCGGAGCCGTCCTCAATATCGCAGCCTTCGGAATCAGTAGCTATTTCTTCCAGCAGGGCCTCACCCTGCCGTCAGGCAAGACCCCTCAGGTGTCGTTCGGCCCGCTAGCGGACCTGCCGGTCGTCGGCAGGGTGTTCTTCATCAACCGCCCCCTCACCTACCTCTCCCTCATCCTCATCTGGGTGGTCTGGTTCGTGTTGTTCCGAACCAGGTGGGGGCTCTGGACCAGATCCGTAGGCGAGGTTCCCAGCGCCGCCGAGACGGTCGGCATCTCGGTAGCACGGGTTCGGTACACCAACCTCATAGCGGGTGGATGCCTTGCTGGTCTGGGTGGCGCCTACCTCAGCCTCGAAGCGGTCGGATCCTTCGAGCGTATGATGACCAACGGAAGGGGCTTCGTGGCCCTGGCGGTGATGATCTTCGGGCGCTGGAACCCGATAGGGATCTGGGGGGCTGCACTCCTGTTCGGCTATGCCAGCGCCGTCCAGACACAACTCCAGTTCCGCGGTTGGCTGGCCGACGACCCGCAGTTCATCGGGATGATCCCGTACGTCGTTTGCATCGTCGTCCTGGCAGGATTCGTCGGTCGTGCCCGACCACCTGCTGCCATTGGGCAGCCCTACAGCCGTGAGTGACCAGGTGGGCGTGGCCGCATCCCCGGCCCTGGAGGTGCAAGGCGTAACGAAACACTTCGGCGACGTGGTGGCAAACGAGGACGTCAACTTCCGCATTGAACGTGGTCGCGTCCACGCCCTCCTCGGTGAGAACGGTGCTGGCAAGAGCACCCTTGTCAACATCATCTTCGGCCTCTACCAGGCTGACACGGGGGAGGTTCGGCGCAACGGGGAGGTAATGAACCTCACCGGCCCTCGAGATGCCATTGCCAATCAGATCGGGATGGTCCACCAGCACTTCCAACTGGTTCCGGTCCTCTCCGTTGCCGAAAACGTGGTCCTGGGAGACGAGCCGACTAGACACGGTGTGGTTGACCTTGACGAGGCCGCTGCCGTGGTCAGGAGGCTCTCGGAGCGCTTCGGGCTCGAAATCGATCCGCAGGCCCTCGTCGAGGACCTCCCGATCGGCATTCAGCAGAGGGTCGAGATCCTGCGTGCCCTCTACCGCGAGGTCGACATCTTGATCCTGGATGAGCCGACCGCTGTGCTCACACCTCAGGAGACCAGCCACTTGCTCGAGGTTCTGCGAGGCCTCGCCGACACCGGGGTTGCCGTGGTGTTCATAACGCACAAGCTCCGTGAGGTGATTGCCGTCGCCGACGAGATCACCGTGATGCGTCGTGGACGGGTTGTGGGCCACACGACCCCGGCTGACACGGACGAGTCCGATCTGGCGTCGATGATGGTTGGTCGTGCCGTCGAACTACGGCTGAAGCGAACCCCCGCCTCCCCGGGTGATCAGGTGCTCACCGTTGTGGATCTGGTCGTCAACGATGATCGGCGGACCCGGGCGCTGAACGGAATCAACCTCGATGTCCGTGCAGGAGAGGTTGTCGGGGTTGCCGGGGTCGAGGGTAACGGTCAACGCGAGCTGGTCGAGGCCATTACGGGTCTGCGCGGTGTCGTTTCCGGCTCGATCATCCTCGACGGCGAGGAGATTGCGGGCAGGTCCCCACGTCAGATCAGCACCATGGGCGTGGCACACATCCCCGAGGACAGGGAAAAGTTCGGCCTGATCGGTGCACACACCGTGGCCGACAACATGGTTCTGAACCGCTACCACCACCACCCCTACTCAAGCCACGGCATCAGGCGCCCCGGAGCCGTTGACGACGAGGCGGCAAGGTTGGTCGAGGAGTTCGATGTGCGCCCACCGAACATCGCAGCAATGGTTGCCACCTTGTCTGGAGGCAACAAGCAGAAGGTCGTGGCCGCACGCGAGTTCTCCCATGAGTCAAAGGTGATGGTTGCGGCGCAGCCGACGCGTGGAATCGATATTGGAAACATCGAGTTCATCCACCGTCGGCTCATCGAGTACCGCGATGCCGGTATGGCCATCCTCCTCGTCTCAGCCGAACTCGACGAGGTGTTGGGAGTTTCCGACCGGGTTGCTGTCATCTACGGCGGGCTAATTGTGTCGTGTGAGCCTGCTGAGGGAATCGACCGCGACCGCGTGGGTCACCTGATGCTCTCGGGGGCCGACGGCTGACCGGTGGTTGATACCGTTTCAGCATGCTCGGCCTGATTACAGGAAGCGGCTTCTACGACCTCCCCGGCATTGAGGACGCCGTCGATTGCCAGGTTGAGACCCCCTACGGCACGGTCAGCCTGGTGCAGGGGTCATGGAGGGGCTGCCCGGTGGCATTCCTTCCCAGGCACGGCGCCGACCACAGTGTGCCGCCACAGAACATCCCCTACAGGGCGAACCTGTGGGCACTTCACGAAGCCGGAGCACGGGCCGTGTTCGCCACGGCGGTAAGTGGCGGAATCAATTTGGGATACCGCAACGGAGAGCTGGTCCTGATTGACCAGTTCATCAACCTCACGCACGGCCGGGAGGACACCTTCTTTGACAAGGAGGTACGTCACACCGACATGACCGAACCCTATGACGGTGATCTTCGTCAGGCTCTCTCCGAGGTGGCGGTGTCAGAGGGAATAGACCTTGTAGATGGAGGCACGTACGTGTGCGCCAACGGGCCCAGGTTCGAGACCCCGGCCGAGATTTCGATGTACGCAGGATTTGGTGGTGACCTTGTCGGCATGACCGGCTACCCCGAGGTGGCCCTTGCCCGCGAACTGGATCTGCCGTATGCGGCAGTTGGCGTGGTGTCAAATCCCGCAGCGGGACTGGGTGCTGAGGAGCTCAGCCTCGACGCCATCTGGGCTGTGCTGAACGACGTGGCTGAGCCACTGTCGCGTCTCCTGGGCGGTGCAGCCGAGCGGCTGGCACGCCGCTGGGCATGAAACCACCCGGGGAGCGGTGCTGACGGATAGGCGGGTCAGTCGAAGAGGCGGGAGGCGTCCTCAAAGTCGACTAGCCACGTCCTGCCCCCGCCATCTGAGTGGTACGAACCCCAACCCAGGAGTTGACGTGCCCGTTCCGGCAGGGCTGAGGCACGTTCCCGGTCGACCACGAGCGGGCTTGCCTCCTCGGGACGGAGCCAACCCGCCACGAAGCTGACGTGCATGCCGTAGCGCCATGAATCGGTCGTGTTCTGCCCGGCTCCGTGGACCACCCGCCCGCTGTAGATCATCCCGCTACCGGCTGGCATGGATGCGTACGCCGTTGCCTCGTTGTCGTAGTCGGCTCCACGGATCACCTGGGCCGGAAGCTCCTGGGTTCCCGGGATGACGACTGTTGCGCCGTTGGCCCGGGTGAAGTCGCTGAGGGCGAACATGCAACTGACCGTAATCTCCCGACCGTCGGCGATCGCCTCGGGCCAGTTGGTCTCGTCGCGGTGCAGATACTGGGCCGGCTCACCCGGTCCGACCGCCATGACCTGGCCGGTGTTCAGCCAGTAGTCGTTGGCGTTTTCCAACAGGTAGTGGTCAGCGACCGCCAGGAGGGTCGGGTTCAACAGGGCGTGGTCGACGAAGGCGTCGCTACGGGCGGCAAGGCCGCAAAAACGCCTGGTGTTGGCACCGTGGAAGCCCTCCCAATGCTCCATGCCGCTCTTCGAGCCGGGCACCGTCCGGTCAAACGTTGTTGCGAGGTCCTCAATGAGTTGGAACCTCGATGCCCCGGGCAACAGGTCTGTGACGATTACCCCACCGTCGGCATCCATCGCCGCAACGATGTCGGTGAGGGCGGCATCGTGTCCGAGGGTCGTCAGATCGGCCATCGTCGCACCCTATGGCCCTGTCCGTAGCGATGACCACGCGTGCCGGAAGCCCCAGGTTTCCGGAGGGCTGCGATCAGTCGCGACAGGGGGAGGACCACCATGGCCGACGCACACAGACCGCTCCGAACCGACGTGATCCCCGAGATCGTCCTTGATGGTGCCTGTTTCGCCCTTGCCTTCTACGTCGGGGAAACGCTCATCCGCGGCCCTGAGGACATGTTCTGGGGCGACAGGTACGTATGTCTCTTGGATCCGTTCGGGCACCAGTGGCCCCTCGCCACCCCGGGGGCGGGGCCCGACGCGGCTGCCACCGAGGAGGCCGTTGCCGAGTTCGAAGACACAAATAGCCAGGGCACTGACGCCCCTTGTCACGGCGTAGCATCGGCTGCTAATGATCCTCTCCGACCGTTCCATTCGTGAAGCAGTGGCCGACGGCCGGATCGTGATTGAGCCATATGACGACTCGTGTGTCCAGCCCTCATCGGTGGACCTTCACCTGGACCACCGGTTCCTCGTGTTCCGCAACCACACTAGGGGCCTCATCGACGTGCGTCAGGACCTCTCCGACCTGACTGAGATGGTCGAGGGTTCCGAGGACGACCCGTTCATCCTGCACCCGGGTGAGTTTGTCCTGGGTTCCACCTCTGAGAGGGTTGGCGTTCCCGACGACCTGGTTGCCCGTCTCGAGGGCAAGTCCAGCCTCGGTCGACTCGGGCTGTTGATCCACTCAACGGCGGGCTATGTGGATGCTGGCTGGGATGGCCAACTCACGCTGGAGTTGTCGAACGTGGCGAGCCTTCCGATCACCCTCTACCCGGGCATGAAGATCGGCCAGATCTCCTTCATGCACATGACGACAGCTGCCGACAACCCCTACGGAGCCAGCCAGCTGGGTTCCAAGTACAGGGGCCAGGAAGGGCCGCGACCCAGTCGCTATTGGGAGAACTTCGAGAGGTAGCCCTCACGGAGAACGGGACCTTCGGCTGGTCCGGGGTACAACGCCCTGCAGGTCATGGCAGAGGGCCTGGGTCTTAAGCGGTGGTGGCAGGAGATCTGAGGTTGGTGGATGTGTTCCCCGTTGTACTGGTTGGCGGTGGTGACGCCTCGGGGATGGCGAGGATGCTCGCCGACCTGTTGAGGGAGAACCCGGTGGAGTTCCCGGGGCGTGCCCGTGTAGCTCGCAGGATTCGCGGCGACGTGGTGTTCGCTGCTGCAGACAGGGGTGTCTCGGTAACCCTGTCACTTGGTTCAGAACGGATCGAGTTCCGGAACCGAGTTGTTCCGGAGGCGCCGATGGTGAGTGCGCCATGGCTGGTGATGGCGCGGATCTGCGGTGGCCAGGTCTCGCTGTTGAGTGCCCTGATGGGCGGTGAGTTGAGGTTGGCGCCGGGTCGCCATTTCCTGACGACTGCCGCCGGCTTCGTGTTGTCTGTGCCAGCCTCACACTACGGAGAGGCCCGACGGGTGGGAATCAGTCTGGTCGTGGCTGTCACAGTCGTGCTGGCTGTCGCCCTGCTGGTGTTCCTGTAGGGGCGGGAAGGCTCAGGAGTTCCCGGTTTGTGTCGGCTCGTCGGCTTCCGACTCTCCGGCTTCGATTGCCTCGAGAACGTGCAGGGCGATGTCGCCGACCTTCACCTCTGACTCCTCAACTCCTTCGCCCTTGACCCCGTCGTCGATCATCACGAAGCAGAACGGGCAGGCAGTTGCGATCCGGGTGGCTCCGGTTGCCAGGAGTTCCTGGGAGCGTTCGACGTTGATGTTCTTGCCGGTCTGCTCCTCCATCCACATTCGGCCACCGCCCGCACCACAGCACATGCCCTTGGTGCCTTGGCGCTCAGCCTCGACGACCTCGACACCTCCGAGGTTGCCGATGACCCGGCGGGGCGCCTGGTAGACGTCGTTGTGGCGGCCCAGGTAGCAGGAGTCGTGGTAGACGATCCGTTCGTCAAGGCGGGCATCGGTCACGTCGAGGCGGCCCTCGTCGATGAGCCATTCCAGAAGCTGGCTGTGGTGGACGACCTCATAGTGGCCACCCAGTTCCGGGTACTCGTTGGCCAGCGTGTTGAAGCAGTGCGGGCACTGCGTGATGATCTTTCGGACACCCATTTCGTTGAGCATCTCCACGTTCTGCATGGCCATCATCTGGAAGATGTACTCGTTGCCGGTTCGCCTGGCGGGGTCGCCGGTACACATCTCCGATGGGCCGAGGATGGTGAATGAGACGTCTGCCCGCCGTAGCAGTTGGGCCATAGCCCGTGAGACCTTCTTGTTCTTGTCGTCGAAGGAGCCTGCACATCCGACCCAGTAGAGGTACTCGGCCTCGATCGGGTCACCACCGTCAATTACATCGACACCGTTGAGGTCCCCGACCCAGTCGACCCTTTCGCTCTGGGAGAGGCCCCACGGGTTGCCGGAGTTCTCCATCGACCGGTAGGCGGCACCCAGCTCGCTCGGGAAGTCGGATTCCATCAGCGACAGGTAGCGCCGCATGTCGAGGATCTTGTCGAGGATCTCGATGTTGACCGGGCAGATCTCGTCGCAGGCACGACAGCTTGTGCAGGCCCAGAGCTCCTCTCCGGTGACCCGTTCGAACATTAAGTTGGTTGATACGGTTATCTCCGGGTCGACACCGATCGGCGGTGATACGACGGTTGAGCCGGTCGCCGCCATCACCTCACCGGTCTTGAGCACGATCTCGCGTGGGTCGAGCGGCTTTCCGGTTGCGTGGGCGGGGCACACGCTCGTGCAGCGACCACACATGGTGCAGGAGTCGGTGTCGAGGAGTTGCTTCCAGGTGAATTCCTCGATGGTGGACACCCCGAAGCTCTCCAACTCGGTTTCCATGAGGTTGGGGATTGGCCGCATCGCGCCCTTGGGACGGTCACGGTCCCGGAGGTACATGTTCAGCGGAGAGGTGAACATGTGGCGCAGCATGGTGATCGGCAGGAGTGCCAGGAACGCCATGAAGGACACAACGTGGGCTATCCACCAGGCCTGGTGCCAGCCCGAAGCACGCGCGGCGAGGCCGCTGTCGGTAATCGCCTGCGCCAGCGGGTAGCCGATTATCGACCAGGTCTCGGCCTCGATGGCGTGGCCATTGGTGCCGGCCTGAGCGGCAATCCTGAAGGCCTCTGCCCCGAAGCCGGTTACCCCGATCGTAAGGAACACGAACAGTGCGGCCGCGTGTTCGGGCCTGGTCTTGATCCGGATGCGGTAGGGGCGGTAGCGGCTGGGTCCGTATCGTCGGAGGATTGCCCAGACGATCCCTGTCAGGAAGAGCACCCCAGCGATGTCCCCGACCAGCGTGTAGGCCCTGTAGACGTCACCGTGGAGGAACTTGAGGGCAGGTGGGGCCTGGTGGTTGACCTCGAGCACGGTGGTCACGGCCAGAAGGATCAGGAACGGGAAGTAGATGAGGGAGTGCATCACCCCGGCAGCTGGTTCCCGCAGGAGGGTCTTCATGTAGACACCCGATCTGAAGTCGCCGAAACGGCGCTTTGCGTTCTCCCGGGTGGTTGCCCGGTTGTCGGGGGCGCCACGCTGCCAGTTCTGGACCCTGTAGGAGAACAGGACCGCTCCCCAGATGATGAGTAGCGGGATGGTCGAGTAGAAGGCCAGCTTCAGTGGACCGGGAATGTTCCCGAACACCTCACGGGTGATCGCCGAGTCGTCGTGGAATCCGTTGACGAGGGAGGCGACCCCGGAGGCGACCATGAAGAGGGCCACCACGATCCCGAGGCTGATTACGAGATGGTTGGGTTGAATGCGCCTGTCACTCATGTCGGCGAGACACTACCCGTAGGGCTGACATGAGAGAGGCGCGTTATGTGGCGCGTTACTGCCGATAACAGTCATCCTCGCTGTGAAGGTTACCGGTGAGGCTGGTTTGGACCTTTGGGAGTGGGTCGTGGTGGGGATATGGCCGTGTCGGGGCGTGTGTAGTAACCGTCGGAACTGTGGAGGAGTTGATAGACCCGGTGCCGGTAGGCCAGGAAGTCGGTGTGCTCCTTGGTGGCGAGTTGATCGCGAGGTCGGCTGAGGTCAACGTCGATCATTTCGCCCTGGCCAAACAGCCCATCGTCGACGACTACGACCTGTCTTCTGGCTGACATCGCAAAGGCTTGAGGCTCCTGTTGACCGTCGGTTCATTGTCACGAAACAGATTCGAAATAGTCCGCACCTATCGTCGGTGGTGTTCGAGTCAGGAACCATCGAAAGGCCCCACCGTGTCAGATCCGTTATTTTCATCAGGTTCCCTGAGGAGGGCGCTTTCGGGGGCGTGGACATCTCGTTCGTCACGGAGCCGGTCTCGGAAGGTGGCCCTTGGGCTGGCCGGTGTGGTTGGAGCCGTCCTCGTCACTGCTGCACCGGCTGCAGCACAGGAGCTATCGCCGGCCGAGTACAACACTGCCCTACTGGCGAGCCTCTGGCTGATCGTGGCCGGCTGCCTGGTGTTCCTGATGCAGGCCGGTTTCGCCCTTGTCGAGGCGGGTCTCACCAGGGCGAAGAACGTCGGGAACATCATGGCCAAGAACCTGGCTGACATGGCGATCGGTGCCCTTGCGTTCTGGGCTGTCGGCTTTGGCTTTGCGTTCGGGTCCGACGGCGGGAGCCTCATCGGGACCGATGCGTTCTTCCTGTCGGGGATGACCGAGTCATTTGACAGCGGCGATGTCCTGGCGACACCGTCGTTCTTCTTCTTCCAGGTCGTCTTCGCGGCCACGGCCGTGACGATCGCGTCCGGTGCGATGGCTGAGCGCACGAAGTTTTCCGCGTACCTCATCTTCAGCGCGGTGATGACAGGTTTCATCTACCCGGTGGTTGTGCACTCCTTCTGGCATGGAGACGGCCTGCTATCGGACCTGAACATCGGTGCTGCCCGCTTCAGCGACTTTGCCGGCTCGAGCATCGTGCACAGCGCTGGTGGCTGGGCTGCCCTGATGGGAGCCATCTTCCTCGGGCCCCGTCTCGGCAAGTACGCCCCCGACGGCACTCCCCGGGCGATCCCCGGCCACAACATCGGCTATGCGGTTATCGGCGTGTTCATTCTGTGGTTCGGCTGGTTCGGGTTCAACGCCGGTTCTGAGCTGGCGTTTGACGCCTGGGTCGCCCACGCCATCATGACGACGCTCCTGGCGGCATCGGCCGGGGTCCTGGCTGCGGGTGCGGTCATCTGGAGGAAGACGGGTGCAATGGATGTTGGTATGGCGGGCAACGGGGCGCTTGCCGGCCTGGTGAGCATTACCGCCGGGACGGGAACCATGAACTTCCTTGGGGCTGTCGTTACCGGTGCGATCGGTGGGGTCATCGTGGTCTACTCGATCCTGTTCATCGAGAGGAAGGGTGTCGATGATCCGGTAGGCGCTGTCTCGGTGCACGGTGTGTGCGGCGTGTGGGGAACCCTGGCGGTGGGCCTGTTCGCACGCTACGACGATGCCTTCCTGGGTCGCGACAACGCAGGCCTGTTCTACGGCGGTGGCTTTGACCAGTTGCTGGTTCAGGCCATCGGTGTTGCCCTGATCGCAGCCTGGGTGCTTGGAACCTCGGCCGTTCTGTTCAAGGTGATCGGGTCGACGATGGGTCTGCGAGTTTCGCCAGAGGAAGAGCGTGCGGGCCTCGATGTGGCCGAGCACGGTTCTCCAGGCTACGGACCCGATCCGGCGCAGGTCACCTGAGGTTCGGACCCGCTCTGGTCAGCCGGCCTGGCGGGCGACGGCCTCGGCTGCTTCGCGGGCCGCGACAGGGTCCAGCGAACGTTCCAGGACGGGCATGTCGTCAAGGGGCCGCATCTCCGGGTCGAGGTCGTAGATGAGCGGGTCACCTGTCGGGATGTTTAGGTCCACGATGTCGTCGTCGCTGATGGCGTCGAGGTGCTTGCAGAGTGCCCGGAGGCTGTTGCCGTGGGCAGCTATCAGCACCACTTTCCCGGCTTCGAGGTCGGAGACGATCGTCGATTCCCAGTAGGGGATGAGGCGGCTCACCACATCGGCGAGGCACTCGGTCAGGGGTGGATCGGCGAGGTCCGCGTACCGGGGGTCGGTGTTGGGGTTGAAGGCGTTGTCTGGCGTGATGGGTGGGGGTGGGGTGGAGTAACCGCGGCGCCAGGTCTGTAGTTGCTCGGCACCGAAGCGTGCGCGGGTTTCGGCCTTGTCGAGGCCGGTGAGGTCCCCGTAGTGCCGTTCGTTCAGCCGCCAGTCGCGTCTTACCGGTATCCATGCCCGGTCCAGGACATCGAGGACCAGGTTTGCGGTTCGGATGGCCCTCTTCTGGAGGGAGGTGTGGACCACGTCGGGCAGGATCCCGGCGGCACCGAGAAGCCCTGCTCCAGTTCGAGCCTCCTGTTCACCGGTGCTGGTCAGGTCGCAGTCGTACCAACCGGTGAACCGGTTCGATGCATTCCAGACGCTCTGGCCGTGGCGCAGCAGGATCAGGGAGGGCATGTACCAGTCCACCAGATAATGCGAGAAAAGCCACCTTCAGAAGTTGATATATAGAGACTCAACTCTCTATAGTGGTATAGACATAGAAATAATCCAAGTGCTCATAACAACATGTATCCTGACCCGTCGGCACACGGTTTCCCCCCGCTGTAGTGCCGACGGGTCCCTCCACAACGGAGGAACCGGGGTCCGGTCCGGTTGAGATCCGGACCACACCCGACACGTACTCAAAACCAGAAGCAAATAGGAGAAACAACATGAGCAAGGCCGTAGGCATCGACCTCGGAACCACCAACTCAGTGGTCAGCGTGCTCGAAGGTGGCGATCCCGTTGTGATCGCCAACGCCGAGGGATCACGCACCACCCCATCGATCGTGGCGTTCGCCAAGGACGGTGAGGTACTCGTCGGCGAGGTGGCCAAGCGCCAGGCAATCACCAACCCGGGCCGCACGATCCGGTCGGTGAAGCGACAGATGGGATCAGGTTGGTCTGAGACCATTGACGCCAAGGACTACACGGCCCAGGAGATCTCGGCCCGCGTCCTCCAGAAGCTGAAGAGGGACGCCGAGGCGTATCTCGGAACCGCTGTCGACAAGGCCGTAATCACCGTTCCGGCCTACTTCGATGACGCCCAGCGCACTGCGACAAAGGAGGCGGGACAGATCGCCGGCCTTGAGGTGCTCCGAATCATCAACGAGCCCACTGCGGCTGCACTCGCCTACGGCCTCGACAAGGACGATAAGGACCAGACAATCCTGGTCTTTGACCTCGGGGGTGGCACCTTCGACGTGTCGGTACTCGAGATCGGCGACGGGGTCTTCGAGGTCAAGTCCACCCACGGCGACACCAGCCTCGGTGGCGATGACTGGGACCAGGCCGTAATCGACTGGCTGGTCACCTCATTCAACAACGACCACGGTGTCGACCTGAGCAAGGACCCGATGGCCGCACAGCGGCTCAAGGAGGCCGCAGAGAAGGCCAAGATCGAACTGTCGCAGGTGCAGCAGACCCAGATCAATCTGCCGTTCATGACGGCGACCGATGCCGGTCCCCTGCACCTCGACTACTCCCTCAGCCGGTCGAAGTTCCAGGAACTGACAGCGGACCTGCTCAAGCGCTGCCGTGCGCCGTTCGAACAGGCCATCGCCGACGCGGGCCTGAGCAAGGGCGAGGTCGACCAGGTCCTCCTAGTCGGTGGGTCCACCCGGATGCCCGCTGTTGTGGAGTTGGTCCAGGAGATCGCCGGGCGGGAGCCCAGCAAGAACGTCAACCCCGACGAGGTCGTCGCAATCGGTGCCGTCGTCCAGGCCGGTGTTCTCGTGGGTGAGGTCAAGGACGTCCTGCTCCTCGACGTGACCCCGCTGTCGCTCGGCATTGAAACCAAGGGTGGCGTCATGACCAGGTTGATCGAGCGCAACACCACCATCCCCATCCAGCGGTCAGAAGTGTTCTCAACCGCCGAGGACGGCCAGCCGTCTGTCGAGATCCATGTGCTCCAGGGTGAGCGTGAGATGTCGCAGTTCAACAAGACGCTCGGCAAGTTCCAGCTTGTCGACCTGCCACCGGCACCCCGCGGCATTCCACAGATTGAGGTCACCTTCGATATCGATGCCAACGGCATCGTGCACGTTTCCGCCAAGGACCGTGCCACCGACAACGAGCAGTCAATGACGATCACGGGCCAGTCGGCACTTGACAAGGACGTGATCGACCAGATGGTCCGCGATGCCGAGATGCACGCCGACGAGGATCACAAGCGACGTGAGCAAGCCGAGGTGCGCAACAACGCAGACAACCTGCTCTACCAGACCCGCAAGTTGGTCACCGATCAGGGAGATGAACTGACCGACGACGAAAAGTCCAACGTCGAGGGAAAGCTTGCTGCGCTCGAAGCATCCCTCGAAGGCGACGACTCCGATGCCATCAAGGCCGCTACCGAGGACCTGATGGAAGCCAGCCAGGAGTTCGGTCAGCGGCTTTACGAGGCCGCACAGCAGGATTCCACGGCTAACGAGCCCGGTGCTGCAGGCGACGACGACGTGGTCGATGCAGAGATCGTTGACGAGCAGTGAGCGAGCCTGCAGGAGGGATTCCCACCGTCGGTGACGGTGGGCTCTCCGGTGGACCTACCGCCGAGGACGTCGAGGAACTGATTGGCGAGATCCTTGAGGCCGACGAGGCTGTCGCAGGTTCCAGCGAGGTCGCCGACCCGATTGCAGAGCGAGACGCCTTTCTGGCCGACCTGCAACGTGTCAGCGCCGAGTTCGCCAACTTCAAGAAGCAGACCGAGCGTCGCAACTCAGAGGTGGCATCGCGTTCCAGGTCCGATCTGGTTCAGGTGCTGTTGCCGGTATTCGATGCTTGCGACATGGCTATCGACCAGGGGTCCGACGAGGTCAAGCCGATCCGTGCAGCGCTCTCAACGGCCCTCATCCCACTCGGTTTTGAGGTCATCGATCCGGTAGGTGAAGTATTCGATCCAAACCGGCATGAGGCGGTCATCCACGAGGCCGATTCCGACGGCGGAGACGAGGGCCTCCGAGTCGTCGAGGTCCTGCGTCGCGGATACGGGTGGGCCGGCCGGGTCATGCGGCCGGCGATGGTGCGGGTGCAGGGCTGAGGCCCTCGTCGCCCGGTATCAGATATGACTGCTCAGAGGGAGTGGTTCGACAAGGACTACTACCGGACGCTCGGTGTCGACAAGGGGTCCTCGGCCCAGGACATCACCAAGGCCTACCGGAAGCTGGCCCGCAAACTCCATCCCGATGCCAACCCCGGTGATGACGCTGCCGAACAGCGCTTCAAGGAGATAACGGCCGCCTATGACGTACTCGGCGACGAGGCCAAGCGGGAGGAGTACGACCAGGTCAGGGCGATGGGGCCGATGGCAGGAATGGGCGGAGCCTCTGGTGGCGGGTTTGGAGGCCACGGAGGTGTCCCCTTCGACCTTGGTGATGTCTTCGGTGGCCTGTTCGGCCAGGGCGGGCGCGGTCACCGCGGCGGCACCCGCGGATTCGACCTGGAGACGCGGTTGGGCCTGTCGTTTCTTGACGCCGTCAGCGGCGTGACCACCTCGGTCAACCTGACCAGCGATACCGCCTGTTCGAAGTGTGGTGGCAGCGGAGCCCGTCCCGGCACCAGGCCCCACCGGTGCGGGGCTTGTGGGGGTACCGGAGCAACGGCCGACAACCAGGGCCCGTTCTCCTTCAGCCGGCCCTGTGGCTCCTGCGGAGGAAGTGGCAGTCAGGTTGATGATCCCTGTGGCAACTGCCGGGGTACCGGGGTTGAACGTAGGCCCCGCGAGGTCAAGGTCCGGATTCCGCCCGGCATCGAGGACGAGCAGAAGATCCGCCTGAAGGGGCGGGGAGCCCCTGGTAGCGGAGGACCCGACGGCGACCTGTACGTGGTCGTGGCGGTCGAGCCGCATCCCCTCTTCGGGCGGGCGGGTCGCAACCTGACCCTCACGGTTCCCATCACCTTCCCCGAGGCCGTGTTTGGTGCCGAGGTGGAGGTACCCACCCTTCAGGACGGCCCGGTCACGTTGCGCCTTCCATCCGGCACCAGGAGTGGAAAGACCTTTCGGGTCAAGGGTCGTGGTGTCGGAACCCGTCGTGGCAGGGGTGACCTGCTGGTGACGGTGGAGGTGGTTGTTCCACAGGAGCCCAACGAGGATGAAAAGGCCGCCATCGAGGCCCTGTCAGAGGCTGGTGATGACAACCCCCGCGAGGGTCTGGCAGGATGACCATTGAGATGATGAACCGATTGGTGCTGGTGTCCTGTTCCGGAGGCACGACGCGATGGTGACGATCCGATCCGATCAGGCCGTCTACGTCATCTCGGTGGCCGCCGAGTTGTCAGGGATGCATCCACAGACCCTGCGCATCTACGAGCGAAGGGGCCTTGTCGATCCGGCCAGGACCACCGGCGGCAACCGCCGGTACAGCGAGGCCGACATTGCACTGCTCCAGCGGATAGCCGACCTGACCTCTGAGGGGATGAACCTGGCGGGAGTGAAGCGTGTACTGGAACTTGAGGCCAGGGTGGCCAGTCTCGAACAGGACCTGGCCGAGACCCGTGAGGCGGGCTCTGAGGCTGTGGCCGAGGTGCACCGGCAGTACCGTCGCGATCTGGTTCCGGTTCGCCAGAGTGTCACCGTCTACGGGGGCTCTAAGAGACGCTGACCTGCGATTCTTGTATTTTCTTGATGGGGCTGCAGGGCCTGTCTTGTGTGTTACAACCGGGTTTCGTTCCACAGCGTGAGCCCTTTCTGCATAGGGAAAACCGAGTTTGTCCACAGAGGCTGTGGAAAGCTCTGATCTTGAGTGCTTATGACTCAAGATCAGAGCTTTGGGGCTGCTCCGCAACCATGCTCTCAAAGGCCCACCGACCTGCACCGGAAACCGTTTACCACCGGGCCACGAGGGCGGTAGGATCGCCCCGTAAGGGACCCGATCAGGAATCAGGAGGGTTGCCGTGTCCGCGACCGTTGTAGTCGGGACGCAGTGGGGTGACGAGGGCAAGGGCAAGTTCACCGACCTTCTGGCAGGTGACATGACCATGGTCGTCCGTTACCAAGGTGGCCACAACGCCGGCCACACTCTTGTGGTCGCCGGAGAGTCCTTCGCCCTTCAGCTCGTCCCGAGTGGCGTTCTCTACGAACACGTGATACCCGTTATCGGCAACGGGGTTGTCGTGGACCCGAGGGTGCTCATCTCCGAAATGGACATGCTCGGGAGCCGAGGTGTGTCGACCGAACGCCTCAGACTGAGCGGCAACGCACACCTCATCCTCCCCTATCACCAGGAACTCGATGCCCTCTACGAGCGTCACCTCGGCAAGAACAAGCTGGGCACCACGAAGAGGGGCATCGGACCCGCCTACGCCGACCGGTCAATGCGGGTCGGCCTGCGGGCCCAGGACCTGCTCGACCCAAGGATCTTCCGCAAGAAGCTGGGCGCTGTCCTCGAACACACCAACAAGGTTCTGACGAGGGTGTTCAACCGCCTGCCTGTCGACGCCGACGAGATCGCCGCCGAATACCTCGACGTCTGTGCACCGCGCCTCACCCCGCACATCACCGACACTGTCGCACTCGTCCACGACGAACTGGACGCCGGCCACAACATCCTCATGGAGGGTGCCCAGGCAACCTTCCTCGACCTGGACCACGGGACCTACCCGTTTGTCACCTCCTCGAACCCGGTAGCCGGAGGAGCATGCACCGGTGCCGGCATTGGCCCCAGAGACATAACCCGGGTGATCGGAATAGCCAAGGCATATGTCACGAGGGTCGGCAGTGGCCCATTCCCGACAGAGTTGTTCGACGAGGTGGGTGACTACCTGGTCGAGGTGGGCCAGGAGTACGGAACCAACACCGGGCGCCGCCGCCGCCCCGGCTGGCTCGATGCCGTGATGCTGCGCTACGCCGCCAGAGTCAACTCCCTCTCAGAGTTGGCTATCACCAAACTCGACATCCTCGATGGTCTTGAGACCGTCAAGGTCTGCGTCGCCTATGAAGCCGAAGGCGAGCGCCATGACCAGCTGCCCTACCACCAGTCGGTGCTGCACAGGTCCATACCTGTCTACGAGGAGCTACCCGGCTGGCAGGCCGACCTCTCAGAGGTAACCGAGCGGTCACAACTACCAGCCGAGGCCGAGGCCTACCTGCAGTTCGTCGAGGACCAGGCCGGTGTGCCGGTGGGCATGGTCGGAGTAGGCCCCGGCCGTCGCCAGGTGCTCAACTTCAATGCCTGAGGACCTGGTGCCGGCCTGATGCGCGTCTGCGTCGTCGGCTCGGGGGGTCGCGAGCACGCCCTCGCACATGTCCTCTCCCGAAGCGCCGAGGTGGTCGTCACACCCGGCAACCCCGGAATACCCGGCTCGGTTGCCACCCCTCCCGAGGAGCTCGATGCGGACCTCTTCGTCATCGGACCCGAACAGCCCCTTGTCGACGGCCTTGCCGACCGGTTACGCCAACAAGGTGACCTGGTGTTCGGGCCCGGTGCAGACGGTGCACGCCTCGAGGGCTCAAAGGCCTGGATGAAGGAACTGCTTGCCGAGGCAGGTGTGCCCTCCGCCGGCCACGGTGTATTCACCGACAGGGCGTCGGCACTGGCCTACCTGGACCAGATGGAAGGCCTGTTCGTCATTAAGACCGATGGCCTGGCAGCCGGTAAGGGGGTGCTCGTAACCGACGACCGCTCCCAGGCGGTCGAAGCCGTGGGGAGGTACCTCTCAGGTGCAGCATTTGGCGACGCCGGTCGGCGGGTCGTGATCGAAGAGGGCCTCAGCGGCCCGGAACTATCCGTGCTGGCGGTATGCGATGGCACAACGGCGGTGCCACTCGCACCAGCTCAGGACTTCAAGCGCCTGGGTGACGGAGACCTGGGCCCCAACACCGGAGGGATGGGGGCGTTCTCACCGGTACCCGTCGCCACCGCCGACGTGGTCGACTCGCTCATGGAAGATGCCGTACTACCGACCCTGGCGGTCCTACGTTCCCGTGGTATCGACTACAGGGGCGTTCTCTACTGCGGCCTCATGTTCACACCCGACGGACCCAGGGTGCTCGAGTACAACGTTCGCTTCGGCGACCCTGAGACACAGGTGGTAGTACCCAGGTTCACGAGTGACCTTGCCGACCTGTTGGCATCGGCCGCCGCAGGGACAATCAGCGAAGCCCCCACCTTCGACGATGGTGCCGCTGTCGGTGTGGTCTGCGCCTCCCCGAATTATCCCGGGTCACCGCACACCGGTGACCCGGTCGAGGGCATTTCCGCCGCTTCGGCGGTCGATGGTGTAACCGTGTTCTGCGCCGGAGTGAGCGAGGCTCAGGGTCGCCTCGTCACTGCCGGCGGCCGGGTTCTGACTGTCACCGCAACGGGCTCTACGGTTCCTGAAGCACGAGATAGTGCCTACAGGGCGGTAGCCGAAATCTCATGGCCGGGCATGCAGTATCGGACCGATATAGCCGGTGTCGCGCTCGGTGCCGTCATCACCGGCTAGACAGCAACAGACGAGGAGGACGACATGACAACCAGGGTGGCGATCCTTATGGGATCACCCAACGACCACGACAAGATGGCACCCGCGGCGCAGACGCTGGAGCGCTACGGCATCGAGGCCGACGTGAGGATCATGTCGGCACACCGCAGTCCGGCGGCAGTCGCTGAGTTCGCCTCAACCGCCCGGGACGAAGGCTTTGCAGCCATCATCTGCGGTGCCGGCATGGCAGCCCACCTGGCGGGAGCGGTTGCGGCCCAGACCACCCTTCCTGTGATAGGCGTGCCCCTCTCTGGAGGTGCCATCAACGGATGGGACTCCCTGTTGGCCACGGTCCAGATGCCCAGAGGAATACCGGTTGCCACGGTCGCAGTCGACGGCGCCATGAACGCCGCGCTGTTGGCAGTCCAGATGCTCGCCATCGACAACCCAGACCTCGTCACCGCCCTCGAAGCCCACCGCCGAGAGATGACACCCCGGTAGCCGAACCCGGCTCCCGTAGGGCTCAAACCCCATGCAGAACGTCCTCGCCTCCCGCTACGCCAGCTCACAGATGGTCGACATGTGGTCGGCCGAGGGTCGGGTCGTCATGGAGAGGGAGTTCTGGATTGCCCTGTTGGAGGCCCAGCAGAACCTGGGGATCGACATCCCCGACGGGGTGGTTGACGACTACAGGGCAGTGACCGACCGGGTGGACCTGACATCTATTCGAGAGCGCGAGAAGGTCATCCGCCACGACGTGAAGGCTCGCATCGAGGAGTTCTGCGTCCTGGCTGGCCACGAGCACATCCACAAGGGTATGACCTCTCGCGACCTCACCGAGAACGTCGAACAACTCCAGATCCGGCGAAGCCTCGATCTGGTACAGGACCGAATGGTGGCTGCCCTCGCCAGGCTCGGACGCCTCGCCGCTGAACATTCCAACTTGGTCATGGTGGGCCGCAGCCACAACGTGGCAGCCCAGGCAACGACCCTCGGTAAGCGGTTCGCGTCAACAGCCGAGGAACTCCTCGTGGCCCACAACCGTATTGTGGACCTGCTGGCTTCCTACCCGCTGCGCGGCCTCAAGGGCCCGGTCGGTACCCAGCAGGACCAAATGGACCTGTTCGGCGGTGACACAACCAGGGTCGATGAGCTGGAACGCCATGTCGCAGGACATCTGGGCTTCGAGGTGGTGCTGGACTCGGTTGGCCAGGTCTACCCGCGGTCGCTCGACTTTGATGTTGTCTCCGCCCTCGTCCAGGCGTCTGGCGGTCCCGCCAACCTGGCTCGTACGATCAGGCTGATGGCCGGCCAGGAACTCGCCACCGAGGGGTTCCAGCCGGGCCAGGTCGGTTCATCGGCAATGCCCCACAAGATGAACGCCAGGTCATGCGAACGGGTCAACGGGTTGGCCCTGGTGCTGCGGGGCCACCTGGCAATGGTCGCAGGCCTCGTCGGTGACCAGTGGAACGAAGGTGACGTGAGCTGTTCTGTGGTCCGCCGGGTGGCGCTACCCGACTCATTTCTCGCCGTCGACGGCCTGTTCCAGACTTTCCTCACGGTGCTTGACGAGTTCGGTGTCTACCCGAAGGTGGTCGAATCCGAGATTGCCCGGTACCTACCCTTCCTGGCGACCACGAGGGTGCTTGTGGCAGCGGTTCAGGCAGGCATGGGGCGCGAGGCCGCACACGAGGTCATCGGCGAACATGCCGTTGCCGTTGCACTTGCCCGACGCGAAGAGGGCGTCACAGAGGCCGACCTGCTCGGGCGACTGGCCAACGATCCCCGCCTGCCCCTGGACCGGCCCGCTCTCGACGACCTGCTGGCCGATCCATCCACGTTCGTGGGCAACGCCGAGAACCAGGTGGGAGCGGTGATCCAGAAGATCGCCGATGTGGTCGCTGCACGCCCGGTTGCGGCCACATACGATCCCGAACCAATCCTCTGACCCGTTCCGGAGTCGCCGTGACCAACGCCATGGACCTACCCCCCGTTCACTCCGGCAAGGTCCGCGACATCTACGAGGTCAACGAAGACCTGTTGTTGATGGTCACCTCCGACCGGATCTCGGCATTCGACGTGGTCATGGCCGAGCCGATCCCCGACAAGGGTCGTGTCCTCACCGCTATGTCCGCGTTCTGGTTCGACCTGCTGTCAGACGTGGTCCCCGGACACCTGGTAGCCACTACTCCAGAAGACGTCGACTCGCACCTGCTCGGGCACAGCGCCGGGTTGCCCTCCGACTGGGTCGGCCGCACCATGCTCTGCCGGAGGGCCGAGATGCTCCCTATCGAGTGCATAGTGCGCGGGTACATCACCGGCTCGGCCTGGAAGGAGTACACCGCCTCGGGGACGATGCACGGCATCACGCTCCCCATGGACCTGCTCGAGGCGTCGCAACTTGCAGAGCCCGTGTTCACACCTTCCACGAAGGCCGATGAGGGACACGACATCAACATCTCGTTTGAACAGGCGGTGGACCTGATTGGCCGTGATCTGGCGGAACGGTCACGTGAGGTGGCCCTCGAGTGCTATCTGCGGGGCGCTCGCTGGGCGGCCGAGCGCGGGATCATCATCGCCGACACCAAGTTCGAGATGGGCTTGATCGACGGTGAGCTGGTGCTGGCCGATGAGGTCCTCACCCCGGATTCCTCACGTTTTTGGCCTGCTGACACCTGGGCCCCGGGTGCCACCCCGCCTTCGTTCGACAAACAGCCGGTCCGCGACTACCTCGATGGCCTTGACTGGGGCAAGCGACCGCCACCTCCTCCACTTCCCGACGACGTGGTCACCGCCACCTCGTCGCGCTACGTGGAGGCTTACGAACGCATCACCGGTCTGTCCTTTGGCAACTGGCCCGGAGTAGCCGGGAGTGGGGCGACAACCTGATGGATCCAACTCTTCCCGAGAGGGCAACATGAAGTTCACCGTTCTGGTGGACGTGAGGCTGAGGTCCGGTATCGCCGACCCTGCCGGAACCACGATCGAAAGGGCGTTGCCCGCCCTTGGTTTCGAAGGTGTCAGCGGGGTGCATGTCGGAAAGACCATCCGCTTCACGATCGAGGCGGCCGACGAGGAACAGGCTGTCACCCACTCCGAGGACATCTGTGCCTCGTTCCTCACCAACCCGGTCATCGAAGACGCCGTCGTAACGGTTTCACCCGGAGGCGACGACCTGTGAGCGGCGTAGTGGGCGTTGTCGTGTTCCCGGGCAGCAACTGCGAAATGGACTGCGTCGAGTCCGTCAGCCATCTGGGGGGCGAGGGACGCCTACTCTGGCACGGTGACGAGGACCTCGGTGGCGTCGACGCGGTGATTGTTCCCGGAGGGTTCGCACACGGCGACTACCTCCGGCCCGGTGCCATAGCCAGGTTCTCGCCGGTGATGACCGCCGTGTCACGTTTCGCCGCCGACGGTGGTCCCGTGGTCGGTATCTGCAACGGCTTCCAGGTCCTTACCGAGGCAGGCCTGTTACCCGGGGCACTACAGAAGAACAGAGGCCTGAAGTTTCTCTGTCAACCATCGATGATCAGAGTTGAAACAAGCGACTCTTCGCTCACTTCCCGCGCATCAACCGGTGACAAGTTGTCTATTCCAATCAACCACTTCGAAGGCAACTACACCTGTGATGAGGAGACCCTTGCGAGGTTGAAGGGCGAAGACCGGGTGGTGCTCAGGTACGTTGACAATCCGAACGGATCGGTCGACGACATCGCAGGGGTCTGCAACGAGGGTCGCAACGTGGTCGGTCTGATGCCGCATCCGGAGCGGGCCTGCAACGACCTGTTGGGCAGCTCGGACGGTTCGGTCTTGCTGGGTTCCCTACTCGACCTGGTTGCCTGACCACCCACCTTCCAACGGGCGTTCCACCACAGTTCACGAGGGCAGAACAGCAGGTCAGGTACTACGTCTGATTCCGGCTGCCTTAAGGGTCGCTGCCGAGACTCCTACCTCACGCCAGGCCGCGTAGGAGATGCCCCTACGGCCACCGTAGGCAGCGGCCGCGTTGACAAACGATGCCTCCAGGCTCGTCATGTCGACAGAGCCTGCCGCGGCGAGGGCCTCAATCTCAGCTTGGAGGTCCAGGCGTTCCTGTACCAGGGTGAGCCTCTTGGTGGCTGACGCATCTGAAAGTGATGCCTCTATTGCAGCGACCCTGTCGCCGATGCTCTTGACTGTCCTCTTGCGTCCACGCGTAGGCCTATTGGCATCAAGGGCGTCCAGATAGTCGCGAACCGACTTGTTCTCAGCCTTCTCCTTCTCTGACAATTTATTTCTTGGCATTTGTTCACCTCAACAATAATTAGTGGAACGCCTGGAGTATATATCCAACTGATTAGGGAATAGATTCTGGTCCCTCCAGCACCGATTCAACGAGGCGCCACGGGTAGGTCTTCTACCGCTACGGTTCGGGTCCGTGAGCCAACCCCTCCACCGAGCCCTCGGTCTCACCGACGACGAAGCTGGACGGATTGACGAGATTCTGGATCGTGCGGCGAACCCGCTCGAACTCGCCATGTACTCGGTGATGTGGTCCGAGCACTGTTCCTACAAGAGCAGTCGAATCCATCTCAGGCGCCTTCCGACCGAGGCGCCCTGGGTTCTCGTCGGGCCCGGTGAGAACGCCGGGGTTGTGGATGTGGGTGACGGAATCGCTGCAGCAATCCGGATCGAATCGCACAACCATCCTTCTGCCATCGAGCCGTATCAGGGAGCAGCGACCGGGGTGGGCGGAATACTCAGGGACATCTTCACCATGGGGGCCAGGCCCATAGCCCTGATGGACCCGCTCCGGTTCGGACCACTGGACGACCCACGAAGTCGCTGGATTGCCGAAGGGGTGGTTTCCGGCGTGTCGGGTTACGGCAACGCCGTCGGGGTACCCACCGTCGGCGGCGAGGTCGTGTTCGACGAGACCTACACGGGCAACCCGTTGGTCAATGTGTTGTGTCTGGGCGTGCTACCGACGGAGAGGTTGGTACTGGGTCAGGCGTCAGGAGTCGGGAACCTGGCCGTCCTGCTGGGCTCCAGCACCGGTCGTGACGGCATCGGAGGTGTGAGCGTGCTGGCCTCGGCCGGCTTCTCCGAGGCAGACGACAGCGACAAGAGGCCGAGCGTTCAAGTTGGCGATCCGTTCGAGGAGAAGCGCCTGATCGAGGCATGCCTCCAACTGCTGGACGAGGGCCTGGTTGTCGGCATCCAGGACCTGGGTGGTGCCGGTCTCACGTGCGCCACCAGCGAGACCGCATCGCGCGGCGGTGTCGGCATGGACGTCGACGTGTCGGCGGTTCCCCGGCGTGAGCCGGGTATGGAACCCCACGAGGTCATGACCAGTGAGTCACAGGAGCGGATGCTCGCAATCGTCGAGCCCGACGGCCTTGAACGCGTGCTGGCCATCTGTGACAGATGGGAGGTAAGCGCTGCTGTAATCGGCCGGGTAACCGAGGGTGGCTTCCTCCGGATCATGGATGGTTTCGATGGCGAGGTCCTGGCTGATGTCCCGGCAGCCTCACTCGATGACGAGGCACCCCTCTATGACCGCCCACGTGAAGCTCCCCGACACCCACTCGGACCGTCTGCCGACGACCTGGATTCCCCGACGGATTCCGGTGTCGACCTGCTGGACCTGCTCGCCGACCCCTCATGGGTCTATAGCCAGTACGACCACCAGTTGTTCCTGAACACGGTCGTCGGCCCGGGCGACGACGCAACGGTTCTGCGGCTCAAGCATCCCACCACCGGCTTCGACACCGGTAGGGGCCTAGCCCTCACGACCGATGGCAACCACCGATGGTGCGCCGTCGACCCCCGACAGGGAACGAGCCTGGTGGTCTCTGAGGCGGTGATGAACCTGGCGTGTGTGGGTGCCCGCCCGCTGGCTGTAGTGAACTGCCTCAACTTCGGAAACCCCGAACACCCAGAAGTCATGTGGCAATTGTCCGAGGCCGTCGACGGCATGAGCGAGGCGTGCGAGGCATTCGGGGTGCCGGTGATCGGTGGCAACGTGAGCCTCTACAACGAGTCGGCCGGAACCGACATCGCCCCGACCCCGGTCATCGGCCTGCTCGGCCTGGTCGACCGTCTCGATGCCCGGCCACCCGGCGCCAGCCTCGTCGAGGGGAACCACCTGGTCCTGCTGGGCCCCGAAGAGGTCGGCCTGGGCGGATCGCTCTGGGGTGCTTCGCAAGGAGCGCCCGGAGGCGAGATGCCCTCAGTTGACACGGCCATGCACATGAGGGTCGCCGACCTGGTCAGAAGCCTGGTGCTCGACGACCTCCTAGAAGGGGTCCACGACCTCTCGGCGGGAGGCCTCGGAGTTGCCCTGGCTGAGATGGCGGCACGGTCCGGGGTTGGAGTGCACGTCGCACGTGTCGGCGACCACCGGGCGCTGTTCGGCGAGGGTCCCAGCCGGGTGGTGCTCTCAGTGGACCCCGAGCGTCTGACCGGGGTCCTGCACCGCGCGGAAGACGGTGAGGTCCACGCATCGCGTATCGGTCTCGCCACCGGCGACCGTGTCATCGTGAAGGGCCTGGTTGACCTGTCGCTTGCAGCGCTTACCTCTGCGTTTACCGGTCGTCTCCCCGAGGCCCTCGGCTCAGGCACGACCAACCGCCAATCGGACGGTCGGTAGAATGTCGCGGGTGTCTACCAGCCCCGAGGCCCCCAAACCACACGATGCGGACCCCGTTGCACACCCTTCGGCCGACGACGACACACCCAGAGAGGCATGTGGGATCTTCGGCGTTTTCGCTCCAGGCCAGCCCGTAGCCCACCTCACCTACCTGGGCCTCTACGCCCTCCAGCACAGGGGCCAGGAGTCTGCCGGCATGGCTGTGAGCGACGGCGAGACCCTCACCGTCGTCAAGGACATGGGCCTCGTCTCGAATGCCTTTGACGACCGCACACTCGCTGCGCTGACCGGAGGTCTGGCAATCGGCCAGACCCGCTACTCCACATCTGGTTCGAGCACCTGGCGCAACGCACAGCCCGTCTACCGTGGCGTGGACCACTTCGAGTTCGTTCTCGGTCACAACGGCAACCTCGTCAACACCGAGGCGCTCGCCGCCGCTACCGGGATGCTGCCCGGAACCGTGACCTCCGACAGCGACCTGGTTGCTGAAATGCTCGCAGCGGAGTTGCGGGCTACACCGGAGCTTGAATCCGGAGAGGCCTTCGATGCAGCGCTCCTCACCGTGCTGCCGATGCTCAGGGGAGCATTCTCGCTGGTCCTGGCTGATCGCGACCGCATCATCGGCGTACGTGATCCCAACGGTTTTCGCCCGCTGTGCCTCGGGCGCCTCGATGGCGGCTGGGTCCTGGCCTCGGAGACCCCGGCCCTCGACGTGATCGGTGCCCACATGGTCCGCGAACTGGATCCGGGCGAGGTAGTGGTTATCGACGGCTCCGGATGCCGGTCGTTCCATCCGTTCACCTCAGATGCCATCGATCCGACCCTCTGTCTGTTCGAGTTCATCTACTTCGCCCGGCCCGATGCCGTGCTGTACGGACAGAGCGTCCACCACGCCCGGGTACGGATGGGGGAAGCCCTCGCAGAACAGGCTCCGGTCGAAGCCGACCTGGTCATGGGCGTTCCCGAGTCCGGAATGCCGGCCGCCGAGGGCTTTGCAAGGGCCTCGGGCATTCCCTACGGCCAGGGCCTGGTCAAGAACAGGTACATAGGACGCACGTTCATAGCCCCCAACCAGGCTTTACGGGCTGCAGCCGTCCGTATGAAGCTGAACCCCCTCCGCGACAGCACCGAGGGCAAACGCCTGATTGTCGTCGATGACTCAATCGTGAGGGGCACCACCACCCGGGCAATGGTCAGGATGCTGCGAGATGCTGGGGCCAGCGAGGTGCACATGCGCGTCTCGTCACCGCCGTACCGCTGGCCATGCTTCTACGGAATGGACACAGGCTCCCGGGGCGAACTCCTCGCAGCAAGCCTCACCGTCGATGAGATCCGTGAGTACCTCGATGTCGACAGCCTCGCCTACCTGACCATCGACCGTCTAATGGCATCGACCGGTGCGGTGGGGGCCGGGTTCTGTGATGCCTGTCTCACCGGGGAGTACCCGGTCGAGATCCCTTCGAACCTGTCAGAGAGCCTGCTGGAGCCGGCTGACCTGAAGGACGGAAGCGAGAAGGCAGTCCAGACCCTGGGCGACGATCCCCACAGTGGCCTTCCGACCGATGACGCAGCCAGGCTGTTCGGTCGGACCTGATGGCTTCCGACTACCGGGATGCCGGGGTTGACCTTGCCGCCGGCGACGAGGCGGTCCAACTCATCAAGCCGCTGGTGCGGTCCACGTACAGGCCCGAGGTGGTGGGCGACATCGGTGGCTTTGGCGGGCTCTTCGACATCGGGCGTACGGGCTTTGTTGATCCGCTCCTGGTCTCCGCGACCGATGGCGTGGGCACCAAGGCCGAAATCGCAAGGCAGACGGGCCGCCTCGAGTCGATCGGGCGGGATCTGGTCGCCATGTGTGTCGATGACCTCGTGTGTGTCGGAGCCGAGCCCCTCTTCTTCCTCGACTACCTGGCTGTCGGGCATCTGGATCCTCCATCCGTCGTGCAGCTGGTGGGTGGTATTGCCGCTGGCTGTGTCGAGACGGGCTGTGCTCTTATCGGAGGCGAGATGGCCGAGCACCCGGGGGTCATGGCCGACGATCAGTTCGACCTGGTCGGCTTCGCCGTGGGGGCAGTGGAGCGCACAGCGCTCCTGGACGGTTCGGCGGTCGTTGCCGGAGACGTGCTCGTGGGCCTGGAGTCACCGAACCTGAGGTCCAACGGCTTTTCCCTGGCGAGGCGCCTGGTCTTCGACATTGCCGGTCGGGGCCTTGATGACCCGGCATGGGATGGTGCCGAGACCAGCTTGGCCGACGAGTTGCTCGCCCCGAGCGTCATCTACGCGCCGGCTGTGCTGGCAGTCATGGCCGAACACGAGGTGCATGCGGTGGCACACATCACCGGCGGCGGGTTGCCGGGGAACCTCCGCCGGGTTCTGGGCGACGTGGTTGATGCCGTTGTCGACACAACAGCATGGGAAGCGCCACGGATCTTTAGGGAACTCCAGGCCATCGGCGATGTTTCCGACGATGAGATGGGCAGGGTTTTCAACATGGGAATGGGAATGGTCATCGCCGTGCCCGCTGCAGAGGCACACGAGGTGGTCACCATGCTTGCCGCCCACGACCGCCCTGCCAGCACTATCGGAGAACTGGTCGACGGCACCGGTGTGGCCCACCTCCGTCGATAGGGTCGGTGACATGGGAGAAGGACGGTCAGCCCTTGTCGAGCACCTGCTCGAGCACTCGATCCGCACGGGTGACTTCACCCTCAAGTCGGGTCGTCGGAGCACCTGGTTCTGCGACGCCAAGCAGTCGGCATGTCGACCCGAGGGGATCCTGCTCATCGCCGAGGCAGCGCTTGAGGTCATTCCCCCGGATGTGACCGCTATCGGCGGCCTGGCCGCCGGTGCTGACCCGGTTGCATTTGGAATCGCAGCTGTTGCCGCGACACGGGGACGCAGCCTTCGCTCCTTCAGCATCCGCAAGGAGTCCAAGGACCACGGCGTTGAGGGCCGTCTAGCCGGGGCGCTCAGGCCCGGTGACCGGGTGGTGATCTGTGAGGACGCCGTCACCCGGGGAACCTCACCGCTCGAGGCGGCCAGGGTGGTTCGTGAACTCGGTGCCGAGCCGGTGCTGGTCCTCTCGGTCGTCGACAGGGGAGGAACCTGTGGCGCCGCCGCCGAGGTCGCCGGAATTCCGTTCACCCCACTCGTCACGGCACCCGATCTGGGCTTCCCGTACGAGGGGCCGTGACCACGGCCACCGGAGCGTCGACCACACCTGCCCCGTAGGCTCACCGCCCATGGCGTACCTCTCTACAGCGGCGTATTCGATGAACATGAAGGTGGCGATGGACAACGTGCCCAACACCCTTGGGCGCCTCGCCACGGCCATCGGCGAGGCCGGCGCCAACATCATGTCGATGGGCGGTTTCGACATCAAGGGTGACCTCCTCGTCGACGACATCGTCGTCAACTGCCGTGAGGAGTCACACGCACAGGCGGTTCTCGATGCCGTCAACGCGCTCGACGGCATTCGTGTCATCTCGTGGTTCGACCGGACGTTCGACATGCACGAGGGAGGCAAGATCGAGGTGCTCCCGTTGGTTTCGGTGGGAGACGCCCACGACCTGTCCATGGCCTATACGCCGGGCGTTGCCCGCGTCTGCATGGCAATCCACGACGACCCAACCCGGGTGCACGAGCTGACCATCAAGAAGAACACCGTCGCAATCGTCACCGACGGAACCGCCGTTCTGGGGCTCGGTGACATCGGCCCTGAGGCGGCGCTCCCGGTCATGGAGGGCAAGGCCCTCCTGTTCAAGGAGTTCGGAGGGGTCGACGCCTTCCCGATCTGTCTCGACGTGGACGATCCCGAACAGATCGTCGAGGCGGTCATACGCCTGGCGCCCGTATTCGGCGGAATCAATTTGGAGGACATCGCTGCACCGGCTGCCTTCGAGGTCGAGGACGCCCTCAAGGAGGCACTCGATATTCCCGTGTTCCACGACGACCAGCACGGAACAGCCGTGGTTGTTCTGGCAGCCCTGTGGAACTCCCTCAAGCTCACGGGTCGTGAAATCGGGGACCTCTCCGTCGTGATAGCGGGTATGGGTGCGGCCGGTGTAGCCGTCGGGAAGATCCTCCGCAATGCGGGTGTGGGCGAGCTGGTCGGCGTGGACCGGGCCGGCGCTGTCTACTCGGGGCGCGACGGGCTCAACTTCGCCAAGGAATGGTTCGCTGAACACACCAACCCGGACCGCAGGATGGGCAGCCTCCAGGATGTGCTCCGGGGTGCCGACGTGTTCGTCGGTGTCAGCGGTCCGGGCCTCATCGATGCCGCCGACCTGCGCACGATGGCACCTGATCCGATCGTGTTCGCCATGGCCAACCCTGAGCCTGAGATACGCCCAGAGGAAGCCGACGGCCTTGCAGCGGTAATGGCTACGGGCCGCAGCGACTATCCGAACCAGATCAACAACGTTCTGGCATTCCCGGGAATATTCCGCGGTGCGTTTGATGCCGGCGCCTCCGACATCACCGAGAACATGAAGATCGCCGCCGCCCGGGCAATAGCCGACTCGGTGTCCGACGAGGACCTGGAGCCGGGCTTTGTGGTTCCCTCCGTTTTCGACAAGTTGGTTCCCTACGCGGTGGCCGAAGCCGTGGCTGCCGCTGCCGTGTCCGACGGAGTGTGTCGAGCCTGATACCAGACCCCGCTGGGAACGGGAACCCGCACGGCCGGTAGGTTCAGACCGGAGGTGACCGGATGCCCGACCAGGATGTGTTGTTGAGAGTTGCCGACGGGGTCGCCTCGATCGTGTTGAACCGGCCCGAGAGGCGTAATGCCATCACGGGCCCGCTGGTCGAAGGCCTGGCCTCAGCGCTCACCTCGATTGCAGAACGAGATGATGTGGGCGTGGTCTTCTTCCATGGAGCCGAGGGTGCGTTTTGTTCAGGCCTGGACCTCAAGGAGTTCAATGCCGACCCGCACCCACCCTGGTTGTCGACATTCGGCGAGTCGAATGCGAAAGCCCATCGGGCACTCTTCGACTGCCCGTTTCCGGTTGTGGTGGCACTCGAGAAGTACGCCATCAACGGTGGTGCCGCATATGCCCTGGGTGGAGACCTGATCGTCGCGGGGAGCGGCGCCTTCCTGGAGGTGGGCGAGGTACGCCTGGGGATGGCTGCTCCCAACAACCTTGCCTGGCTGCTGGCCCGACACCCACCGGCGGTCGCCGAGCAGTTGGTGCTGAGCGGTCGCCGGTTCCACGGGCCAGACCTCCACCGCCTCGGGGTGGCATTTGACGTGGTCGATGATGCGGACGTGTTGGCGACCGCGGCTGCACTCGCACACGAGGTTGCCGGGTTCCCGAACGGTGCTGCTCGCAGGATGAAGGCGGCTCTCCGCGCGCTCTCACCCACCGCTGACGTGGGTGACGGCGCCGCCTGGTTTGAGCGGACGGCGGGTCACACCTGGACCGCCACCGTTCCCGGCCCACCCGGAGGCCGGAAGGACTGACGGCGTTTGCAGGTCAGTTCCGACGAACCTCGCTGAAGGGGATGTCGCGGTCGACAACTGGCTCACGAGGCAGGCCCAGCACCCGCTCACCCAGGGTGTTCCTCTGGATCTCATCGGTGCCACCGCCCAGCGAGTGGGCCGGGCTGTCGAGGACTCCATAGGCCCAGCCCTCACCTTCGGCTCCTTCATCCCATGCGACTCCCCCAGGGAACGCCAGACGGCAGGCGATGCTCGAAGCCAGGCGTCCCTGGCGGGAGCGCCAGAGCTTGGTGACCGAGGGGTGGATGCCGGACCGCTGGTTTAGCCATCCCACGATCGAGGCCTGGCTGTGGAGGCGTGCCAGGTCCTGGCGAACAACCGGATCCATGTTGACGGACCTCTCCCGTGCCAGGTCGATGAGGCGACCTGTGCTGATTGGCTGTCTGCCACCGCCAGCTCCGAGGGATGAGCGCTCGTAGGCGAGGAGGGTGGCTGCCAGCCGCCACCCGTCACCCTCGGTTCCGACAACCCAGCTGGTCGGGATCCGGGCATCTTCGATGAAGACCTCGTTGAAGTGGGAAACGCCGGTCATCTGCCTGAGTGGCCTCACCTCCACCCCGGGCTGGTCCATGGGTAGGACAAGCATCGAGATTCCCCGGTGTTTCGGGACCGACGGGTCGGTGCGTGCCAGCAGAATCCCCATGTCGGCTTCGGCTGCTCCCGAGGTCCATACCTTCTGGCCGTTGATGATCCACTCGTCGCCGTCGCGGGCCGCTCGCGTGGCCAGGCCCGCCAGGTCCGATCCGGCGCCGGGCTCGGAGTAGAGCTGGCACCAGATCTCGTCGCCTCTCAGGCCGGGGCGGAGGAAGCGCTCCTTGAGTTCGTTGCTGCCGTGGTCGCGGATGGTGGGGAGGCACATGGAGATGCCGATACCGAAGCCGGCCTCGGCGGGGGCCCTTCCGGAGGATTCCTGACGGTAGGCCATGACGAGGTCCCGGGGCAGGTCCCGACCGCCGTGTTCGGTCGGGTAGTCGAGTGCGCCGAGGCCGGCATCGAAGCGGGCGCCGAGGTAGAGGCGAGCCCGTTCAAGTGGATCGTCGGTGCCTGCCAGAAGTGCGGGCAGGGACTCGAGAAACTGCCGTACCTCGTGCCTGAACTCTGCTTCGGTGGACAAACAGGCCTCCGGCCGGTAGGGGTGTCAGGCCCCGAACGTGACGGGAAGGATCCTGGGTCCCCTGACCTGGCCGCCAGCCCACGCGACCTCATCAGGAGCCGAAAGTGTGAACTCGGGAATGCGTTCGAACCAGGTCCTCAGCGCCACGTCCATCTCCATTCGGGCCAGGTTGGAGCCGGCGCACCGGTGGATGCCGGCACCGAAGGCGATGTGGCGGTTGCGCTGGCGGCCCAGGATGACGGTGTCGGGATCCTCGAAGACCTCGGGGTCGTGGTTCGCACCGGGGAAGTTCATGAGGACCTTGTCGCCGGGCTGCAGGCTGGCTCCGCTGATCTCGACGGGTTCCATCACGGTGCGCGCCATCGTGACAGGCGAGTAGGCCCGGAGCAGTTCCTCGACTGCGGTTCCCCACAGGTCATCGTCGGCACCGGCCATGCGGCGGCGGTCGTCGTCGTGGCCGGCGAAGTGCCAGAGGGCCGATCCGATTGAGGACCACGTGGTGTCGATCCCTGCCACCAGTTGAAGGTTGCACATGCCGACTATCACCGGGTCTGGCAGGAGGTGGCCGTCGACCTCCGTGTTGCAGAGATCCGTGATGAGGTCATCGCGGGGGTTCTCCCGACGGTCCTTGACCTCGGCCTTGAAGAAGTCGTGGATGGTGTCTCCGTACTTGAGCCTCGTGGCCGGGTCGGTGAGGCCCAACTCGAGGACACCCCTGACCCACTCGATGAACTCGTCGACCCGTGAGCCGTCGACGCCGAGCTTGTGGGCGATGACACGTGGGGGGATCTGCTGGGCGTAGTCGACCGCTGCGTCGCAGCCTCCATCATCGATGAAGCCGTCGATCAGTTCGTGGCAGAGCTTCTTGGTGAACTCGTGCTGTGGGGCTATGGCCTTCGGGGTGAAGTGGGGCAACAAGGCCTTGCGGGTCCAGGTCTGTTCCGGTGGGTCGGCACTGATCGGTGCTGCGCCGTTGTAGCCCTCGCGCTCTGGGCGGCGGAACTCCTCGGGGATGTTCACGACGATCGGTCCGGGGTTGGCGCTCGACAGTTCCGGGACCATCTTGGCCAGGGCCTGCACGTCGTCGTACCTGGTTGGTAGCCACGAGCCGCCCCACCGGTCGGTGTGGGCAATCGGACAGCTTTCCCTGATCTCGGACCAGGCCGGTACGGGGTCGTTGACATAGTCGGGATCGAAGATGTCGTAGTCGGTGGCAATGTCAGAGACGGGGCAGTGTTCGGTGTCGGTCACGGGTCAGCCCTCCACGATCTCAATGGCGAACTCGGGGCAGTTGTCGACGATCAGTTGGGCGCGGTCTTCAAGGTCTGCCCGCACCTCGCCGTCGTTCAACTCGGAGGCGTTGCCCAGGTCGTCGACGTCGACCAGGTCTGGTGCCAGCGAATAGCAGCGGCTGTGGCCCTCACACTTGTCACGGTCGACCTTGATCTTCACGACGATGCCCCCAGGTTCTGTTCTTGTCGTGCCATCGGCTCCAAGCCTCTGACCCGACGTCCTTATGTGAGGTGAAGGTAGTTCGTGTTCGACGTCCAGCAAACTCGGGCGATGGGGGTCAGTTCATCGGCAAGTTGATCTGCTTGGCCTCGAGGAACTCCTCCAGCCCGAAGCGTCCCAACTCGCGCCCGTTGCCTGACTTCTTGTAGCCACCGAACGGTGCGTCGGTGTTGAGGAAGGCACCGTTCATGTCGACCTCACCGGTACGGAGGCGCTTTGCCACGGCCAGGGCGCGGTTCCTGTCGGTTCCCCACACGCCGCCGGAGAGGCCGTATTCGGTGTCGTTGGCGATGGCAACGGCGTCGTCTTCGTTGTCGTAGCCGATGATCGAGAGCACAGGCCCGAAGATCTCCTCCTGGGCGATGGTCATGGAGTTGTCGACGTTGGCGAAGACGGTCGGCTTGACGTAGAAGCCGGTTTCGAGGCCCTCGGGCTTACCGGTGCCGCCGGTTACGAGCGTTGCACCCTCGTCTATTCCCTTCTGGATGTAGCCCTGGACGCGATCCCACTGGGCCTGGGAGACGAGTGGGCCCAGGCGACTGCCAGGGTCGTCAGCGGGCCCCACCGTGAAGCCGGCGGCCGCCTGTGCTGCCAGTTCGGCGATTTCGTCCATCTTCTCCTTCGGAACGAGCATGCGGGTGTGGGCACTGCAGGTCTGGCCCGAGTTGAGGTAGCAGGCGCCCACGGAGCCGGGTACGGCGGCTGCCAGGTCGGCATCGTCGAGGACGATGTTGGCTGACTTGCCGCCCAGTTCCTGGTGGACCCTTGTCACGTTGACCGCTGCCACCTCGGCGACACGGGTACCGGCCCGGGTGGAGCCCGTGAACGACACCATGTCAACGTCGGGGTGGGCGGCTATGGCCTCACCGACGACCGGACCGACGCCGCAGACGAGGTTGAACACACCGGGTGGGAAGCCCAGGCTGTCGATGATCTCGGCCAGGAGGAAGGCGTTGAGGGGTGCCACCTCGCTGGGCTTGAGGACGACCGTGCAGCCGACGGCCATGGCAGGGGCGATCTTGGCCATGATCTGGTGAAGGGGGTAGTTCCACGGGGTGATGCAGCCGACCACACCGACCGCTTCACGCGTGACTATTGAGCGACCCATGTCCTCTTCGAAATCGAACGCTCGTGCGGTGACGGGGACGCTTGCAGTGGTAGCTGCCGGCATGCCGGCCTGGATCATCGTGGACATGCCAGCCGGCATACCCACTTCTTGGGAGATGAGCGTGCCGATCTCCGGGGAGCGTTCAGCCAACTGTGCTGCGAGTGCCTCGATGTGGCCGAGGCGGTCCTCGAGAGGGAGGGCCGACCATGCAGGGAAGGCTGACCGGGCTGCCGCCACCGCAGCGTCGACATCGGCAGTAGTGCCTTCCGGCACGCTCCCTATGACCTTCTCGTTCGAGGGGTTGACGACGTCGATGGTGGCATCACCGTCGGACGGCACCCACTGGCCGTTGATGTAGATCTGGTCGTGGTTCGTCATTGTCTCACCTCGTGGTTGTGGTCCGGTCAGATCATGCGACAACGCGCTCTGCAGTGCCAACGGCGCCGTCGGTTTTCACGGATCCTGTTCAGGTCAGGAGTTTCTCGGTGAAGGCTCCGAACCGGTCATCGTCAATGCCGAGTCCGTTGCGGCGGAACGCATCCCATGTACCCCAGGTGTCGGTCACGGCCCGGAAGGACGCCTCCAGGAAGGAGGCCTGACACCAAAGCAGGGACCGGAGTGCGGTCAGCTGGTCGTCGTTGACCTCTGAGGAACCGACACCCAGCCTTTTGGCGATGACCAGGCGGTGCTGCTCCTCACGCTCAATGATCCAGTGACGCCGAACTTCGTTGCTCAGGAGGTAGTCGGCCATTGCAGTGTCGGCGTCGACCCCCAGCAACCTGAGGAGGATTCCGGCTACGAAACCCGTTCGGTCCTTTCCGGCTGTGCAGTTGAACAGGAGAGGAAGGCGATCGGGGTCGGTTACCAGGTGGAACACCGGCCGGTATGCGTCGAGTCGGTCGGTGAGGTTTCGGCGGAAGTAGTCCTCGACCATGCCGGGGCCGTCCACCTGGTGGGTCATATCGCCTAGGAGGTTCGCGACGACGGCGAACTCGTTGTCGTCACTCGACACCTGGCAGTGGAGCACATCGGTGACGCTCAGTTCGGGGTGTGGACGGGATTCGATCTCAGATGGTCGTCGGAGGTCGACGACGGTACGAAGGCCCAGACCTGCCACGGTGGAGACATCGGTCTCGTTCAGGTCACTCAGGTGTCCGGCCCTGAACAGGAGGCCGGTCCGTATCCGGCGGCCATCAGCGATCCGGATACCCCCTAGGTCACGAAGGTTCGCGGCTGCGAGAATCACCCTTGTGTCGTGGGTCGGCATGGATGGCGACCGTAGCCGTGGTGGGGAGACTTCCAAGTGGCGGAGCCCGCCTCTTGAGGCGGGCTCCATCAGGTGTGGTCGGGCCCGGCGTCGATCCGGGGACCTTCCGCTTTTCAGGCGGACGCTCTGCCAACTGAGCTACCCGACCGCACGCCGACCGCCTGGTGGTGGCGGCCGACGATGGCGGTCCTGACGGGATTTGAACCCGCGACCTCCGGCTTGACAGGCCGGCGTGCACTCCAAACTGCACCACAGGACCAGGAGCAACCAGCCGAAACTGGTCGTTTCCTTCGTACCCCCAACGGGATTCGAACCCGTGTTACCGGCGTGAAAGGCCGGCGTCCTAGGCCGCTGGACGATGGGGGCTCAGACCACGTGAGGGCGGGGACACGCTATCAGGGCCCGTTGTGGTAGTGACACGGTTACAAGGTCATTGGATGGGTGTGGGGTGGGAGGAAGGTGGTGGCAGCCAGCACCGACTCCTCGAGCAGCAGGCCCAGCCATGTGAGTAGCGCCCTTGTTGGCGCGTCGGGCGCGTCGGGGTCGAACCCGTCCTCCTCGGAGATGTCGAGGCGCGTACCGAGCAGCAGGCGGAGCCCGTTCAGCAGGGCCATCCATGCTGTCAACTCGTCGGGGTCGATTGAATCGGCCTGCACCGTCGCCTCGACCGTCTCGACCGCGTTGAGGCGTGACCGCAGTAGGTCTTCGTGGACAAGTGAGGCGTACTCGGAGTCCTTGTCCGCATCGTCGGGGTAGGCGGTGGGGTAGAGCCGGCGCAGGTCGGGGCTGGCGTCCTCGGCGAGAACAGACCGGAACTGTCCTGCAAGGTTCGCTATCAACTCCCGTTCCTCTTCACCGAGAAGGATCGTGATGCGGCCGCCGCTGCGCTTGAAGGCAACAGATTTCTCGCTGCCTGCCATCGTCAGGTGTCTTTCTGCATGGTCGCCCACAGGCCGTGCTCGTGGAGGCGGAAGACATCCAACTCGGCCTTCTCACGGTTTCCGTTGGAGACCACCGCCCGGCCCTTGTGGTGGACGTCGAGCATCAACTCGTCGGCCTTCACGGTGCTGTAGCCGAACAGTTTCTGGAATACGAACGAGACGTAGGACATGAGGTTGATCGGGTCGTTCCAGACGAGAACGATCCACGGTCGTTCCGTATCGGTCTCCTCGTCGTGGCCCAGGTCGGGCTTGTCGACCTCGATGGGTGTAGGTCCTGGGTTCATGACGACAGGGGTGGGCTGGGAACCTGCACACCCACGAGGCTACGAGCCCGGTCAGGCAGGCACGACCGTGGCTTCCTAGGATCTCAGGATGGATATCAGAGGCAAGGTTGCGGTAGTTACCGGCGGTGCGAGCGGAATCGGCCAGGCCTTGGTTGAACGCTTTCATGCTGCGGGTGCGAGGGCGCTCGTCGTGGCCGACATGGATGTCGACGGCGCGATGGCGGTTGCAGCCGGCGTGGGTGGTACCGGTGTCGGCTGCGACGTGGCCGACGAGGCGGCGGTCAGGTCGCTGATCGACGACACCGTCGCTGCCCATGGCGGCGTCGACCTCGTTGTCTCAAATGCCGGCTACGTGACTGTTGGCGGACTCGAGGCTTCCGACGAGGACATGCGGAAGATGTTTGACGTGCACGTGATGGCGCACGTGTTTGCGGCCCGCCATGCCATACCGCACATGGTCGATGCCGGCGGCGGGTACCTGTTGAACACGGCGTCGGCTGCTGGTCTTCTCACCCAGATCGGCTCAATGCACTATTCGGTCACCAAGCACGCTGCAGTTGCCCTGGCCGAGTTCATCTCGGTTACCTACGGTCACATGGGCATAGCCGTGTCCGTTCTGTGTCCCCAGGCGGTCGAGACGAACATCTTGGCGAACAGCCCGTCACGTGACCAGATGCCGGGTGGCGGGGCCGGAAATGCCGCTTCAGTCGACGGTGTCCTGACCACTGGAGAACTGGCCGAGATGGTCATGGAGGGCTTGGCCGACGAGCGGTTCCATATTCTGCCCCACCCCGATGTGGCCGAGTACCTACGCCGTAAGACCGACGACGTCGACCGCTGGTTGGGTGGGATGAGGCGATTCCAGCAGCGGTTGTTCCCGGACGGGCCAACTCCGGCCGACTGGCTTGTCGGCTGACGGCCTGCCTGCCGGTCGCTCCCGACTCCGGCGGTCGTAGCCTGTTGCCGATGCCGGCGCCACCTTCCTTCACCCCTCGCGCACGCCTCGCCGGTTACGTGGCGTTGACCAAGCCGCGAATCGTCGAGCTGCTGCTCGTGACGACCGTGCCCACTATGGTCGTTGCCGAGGGCGGGGTTCCGTCGGTATGGCTGATGATCGCCACGGTCCTGGGCGGGTCCCTTGCCGCCGGTGGAGCCAACGCAGTGAACATGGTCGTTGACCGCGACATCGACAGCCTCATGGAACGGACCAGCCAGCGACCGCTCGTACGCGGCGTCATGACCCCGCGGGCAGCCATGGTCTTCGCAGTTGTCGTCGAGGTGGCCGCCTTCGCCTGGCTTGTGGCGACCGTCAACCTGCTGAGCGCTGTGCTGGCGGTGTCGGCGACCCTGTTCTACGTGTTTGTCTACAGCCTCTGGTTGAAGAGGTCGACGACGAGAAACATCGTCATTGGTGGCGCCGCCGGCGCCGCCCCGGTACTCATCGGCTGGTCGGCGGTCACCAACTCGCTGGCCTGGGCACCGGTCGTGTTGTTCCTCGTGATCTTCTACTGGACGCCACCCCACTTCTGGGCCCTGGCTATCAGGTACCGCGAGGACTACTCGGCCGCAGGGGTTCCGATGCTTCCATCGGTTGTCAGCCTCAGGGCCACCTCAAACCGGATCCTCTCCTACGCGGCTGTGATGGTGGCGCTGACGGTCGTGTTCTGGCCGGTGGCGGGAATGGGTGTGCTCTACCTCGTGTCGGCCCTGATGCTCGGGACCGCGTTCGCAGTGTTCGCCGTGGCTGTCAGGCGGAACCCGAACGAGCGGACCGCAATGCGCCTTTTTTCGTTTTCGATCACCTATGTGACACTGCTTTTTGGGGCGATCGCCCTCGATGTGGTGTTGTGAAGCCTGCTTCCTTGAACCCGATGCGCCATGTCCTCGGCGGGCGACTCGGTTCTGTTGGCCAGATGTTCCCGTTTGGTTCGAAGTCGGCCCCTTCCGGCGGCTACGGTGCAACGGTCTTGCAGGTGTCGGATTCGGCGGCGAGACACCTAGCATCGTGTGGTCCGGCACCGCTCGGATCACCACATGAGGGCGGGTACAGGGGTTACAGGGCGAAGAAATTTCGATGACAGATGACTGAGACTGCAGCGGACACGACCCGGACCGGCGATGATGTCCCGACCGCTCTTGAGGCGGCTGTGACGACAACCGACCACCTGCGCATCGGTCGAGCCTGGATTGCCTCTGGCGTCCTGTTCCTCGTGGCATCCCTGGTTGCCGGACTTCTGGTGAGCCTCGAGCGGATGGATCTCAGCGGTATGGCCGTGTTCGGTGACGCTGACTCGCTGTTCCGCTTCTGGAGCGCCTACCGCGTCGGCATCGTCCTGCTGGCGGTCGTTCCCGTCGTCATTGGCCTTGCCACGGCTGTTGCTCCCCTGCAGGTGGGTGCGTCGTCGGTTGTGTTCCCGAGGGCTGCGGCCTTCGGGTTCTGGGTGTGGGCGTTGGGCGCGGCCATCACCGTCGCAGGTTTCCTGATCGACGGTGGCCTCGGAACGCCGGGTGGTACCAGCCGCACCGATGCCGTGGCCCTGACCCTGCTGGGGCTGCTGATGGTTATCGGCGGAATCTGCTGTGCCACGGTGTGCATTCTCACCACGATCGTGGTGGGCCGAACCGCTGGAATGACCCTGTCGAGGGTGCCCCTGTTCGTCTGGAGTGTTCTCGTGGCCGGATCAATCTGGCTGGTTACCTTGCCAGTACTTGCGGCAAATGCGGTACTTGTCTACGTAGACTTGGCTGGCCGGTCGGCGGTCGCCTTCGGCGCCGAGGACACTATCTGGGAGCAACTTTCCTGGGCATTCAGCCATCCACAGGTCTACGCCTTCGCCCTGCCGTTGGTAGGCATTGCCGGCGACATCGTCCCTGTTGCGGCCAGAAGGCGCCACGGCAGCCATCAGGCCCTTCTGGTCCTGACGGCCCTCCTCGGTGTGCTCTCGTTCGGTGCCTATGCCCAGGCAGCCTTTGACGTTGGAACTCCCATCAGGGAACAAGCCATCTTCGTTGTCGAGGCATTTCTGGTCGTGCCACTGGTCCTGTTGGTCCTTTTCGGCCTGGTTGACACGTTGTGGCGGGGTGCCGGTAGCCGCAGGACCAGGATGCCGGCACCGCTCTACCTGTCTGTTCTCTCGGTTCTGTTCCTCCTGGCCGGGACTGTTCTGGGCGCCCTGCGGGCGGTGGCCCCGTTGGACCTGCTCGAGCGCTCGACCACAGGAGCGCAGTTCACCTTCACCATCGGTGCCGCCCTTCTGGCGGCCATGGCGGGAACCCTCTGGTGGGGTGATCTCATCGTCGGTCGTGTGGCACCCCAGGGGTTCGGCCTGGCGAGTGCCCTGGCTGTTGCGGTTGGCATCGAGTTGGTAGCCGTTCCCGACATGATCAGTGGGTTCATGGGCCTTGCGGACTTCACCGGTGGAGACCTGTCAGGTGCCGGTTATCCCGGTTCGGGCGTCAATGTCCTGAACACGGTGGCGTTTGTTGGGTCGGTACACCTGCTGATCGGAGCCCTCGGGTGGCTCGTGACCGGTGTGGTCAGGTTCAGGGGAGCCCGCTCTCTGGGTGACACGTGGGGTGGCCACACGCTCGAATGGACGACGGAGACCGTGGAAGTGACCTCTGAGAGTCCCCTTCTGGATGCAGCAGTCGAGGTGGGTGCCTGATGTCGTCTTTGACCTTCGCACCGGCGGTACCCAACAGGCCGCGAACCCTCGTGATCGGGTCGGCGCTGGCCACGTCAGGCGTGTTGATGTTCTTCGGTGGCCTGTTCGCCCTCTACTTCGCCCGTCGGGCCGACGCCATGGCCTGGGGTATGGAGTGGTTCCCAGAGGGAGCCATCCGCTTGCCACCGGGTGGAATGAACATGGCAACTATGGCCCTCTCGGCGATAACGATGATGTGGGCCGTGTACTCGGTCATCAACGACGACCGGATCCACGCCTACCTTGCAATGACCATCACCGCCGTGATGGGCGTGGCGATGCTCAACCAGACGGTCTTCTACTTCAACGACATCGCCCTGCCGATCGACCACAGTGAGGCCACCACCTTCCTGTACGTCATCGTCGGAGCCCACATGGCAATGGTCCTGGTCGGCGTGCTCTGGCTCGGCCTCCTGCTGTTGCGGGCATTGGGCGGGCAGGACACAAGCCGGAACCGTGATCTGGTATCCGCGGCAGCCCTCTACTGGTATGCAGCTGTAGCGGTCTACATGGTCATCTGGCTCGGCATCTACATCACCAAGTAGGACTGGCTGACGGGAACGACATGCTCACCACGGGATTCAAGCTCTGGTTCGGCTTCTTCGTTGCAGCGTTTTCAGCTGCGGTGTTCGCCGGGTACACGTCGGGTGCGACCGAAACCGGGCCGATCAGCCTCGGATGGAAGGGCGGCGTGGGAAACCACGTCACCTATGTCCTGTTCGTGGTTGCAGCAGCAGTGTTCGGCCTGCTGGGGATTGTCGCCGTTGCCTTCCGCGATGCCGACTCAGAGTCAGTGGCCGAGGTGCTCGGCGTGGACACGCCGCCACCCGCCCAGACACAGGTAGGCAGTTCCATCTGGCCGGTACTGGGCGCCCTCGGAGTAGCCACCCTCGTGGTCGGCCTCGTTGTCAGTTCAGCGCTGTTCGTGGTCGGCCTGCTCATACTGGTTGCGGTCAGCCTGGAGTGGACCATGACCAACTGGTCTGAACGGGCTACCGGTGACCCTGAGGTGAACAGCGAACTGCGTGAACGCCTGCTCCGCCCGGTCGAAATCCCGATTCTGGCGCTTGCCGGTATTGGCGTACTGGTCCTGGCGATGTCGAGGGTTCTGCTCGCTTCATCGGTGAACGGGGCGGTGCTGGTCGCCGGGGCTGTCGGTGTCTGTGTGTTCGGAGCGGCCTTCGTTTTCAGCCGCCGGCCGAACATCTCGCGGCGTCTCGTGAGCACGACCCTCATCTTGAGCTGTGTTGCCGTGCTCGTGGCGGGAATCGTGGCAGCAGCAACCGGAGAGCGGGAGTTCCACCAGCAGGGTGGGGGTTCTGGTGGTGGCCACGTGGAGGTGGACGGGTGATCCGGAAGTACCTCCGCACCCGGGGTCCTACAGCAGTAGGTCTCGGAGTCCTGACATTCCTGACCGGTTGTGCATCCGACGCTGAGTTGGACACCCTCAACCCGCAGGGCCCCAGCGCCCGAAGCATCGACAACCTGTTTGACCCGGTGTTCTACGTCGCTGTTGTCGTCTTCATCTTCGTGTTTGCGGGCACCTTCATCATCTGGTGGAGGTTCCGCGACGACCACGACGACGAGGAGTTCCCGCACCAGTTCCACGGTGACACCCGCCTGGAGTTGGCCTGGACCATCGTCCCGACCCTGATCCTCGTGGTTATCTCGGTGTTCACGCTCATCACCCTGAGGGGCCTGAACGAGACCGAGGCAAACGCGGTAACCATCGAGGTCGGCGGAACCGCCACCCAGTGGGAACCAGAGGTCGTAGTTGTGGGCCAGCAGTGGTGGTGGGAGTTCCGTTACTACCTGAACGGCCTTGACGGCGTTGACCTGACCGATGCAAGGCACCTGCCGCCGGCCGACATTGTCACCGCCAACCAGATGGTGATTCCCGCCGGCGAGGAGATCGAGTTGTCGGTTACCAGCCGCGACGTGATCCACAGTTTCTGGATTCCGGCGTTGAACGGCAAGAAGGATGCTGCACCCGGTCGGGTTCACCCATGGAAACTCGAAGCCGACGAGCCGGGTGTCTACTTCGGCCAGTGCACTGAATTCTGCGGTCTGTCGCATTCGCGGATGCGTATGCAGGTCGTGGCTGTCACCCTCGACGACTTCGCAGCGTGGGTTGCAGAACAATTGCAACCTGCTGCTGAGCCCCAGGCGGCCGCCGCCCAGCGGGGTATGGAGACATACCAGTCGCAGTGCGCCCGTTGCCATGTGATCGATGGCTTCAACGACAACGATGGTGCCGACCTGGTTGCCAATGCTGCTCCCAACCTGACCCACCTGATGAGCCGAACCACCTATGCGGGCGGGATCTTCAACATGTACGAGCCAGACGGAAGCCTGGACCGGACCCAACTCGAGGCGTGGCTGCGCAATTCGCCGGCTGAGAAGCCCGCCTACGCCGAGGGTCGCCGGGGCATGCCGGCCATGGGCCTCGACGAAGGTCAGATCGACGACGTGGTGGCGTACCTGACCACCCTCGGTCGGGCACCGTCGCTTGACGTAATCGCCGCTACGGAGGTCGAGTGATGACCGCAACGACCACCGTCGAAGACGTGGTGGGCCAGCCGCTGGGCGTCTACACGCGCCCCAGGGGCGGCAACGGCTGGCGCGACTGGATCACCACCGTCGACCACAAGAAGATCGGCATCCTCTACGGGGTCGCCGCCCTCTTCTTCTTCGTCGTCGGAGGTATCGAGGCACTCCTGATTCGCCTGCAGTTGGCCACGCCCAACGGCACGGTTCTCGGTGCCGACATGTACAACCAGGTCTTCACGATGCACGGCGTGACCATGATCTTCCTGGCTGCAATGCCGCTGTCTGCAGCGTTCGCCAACTACCTGATACCACTGCAGATCGGTGCCAGAGACGTGGCCCTTCCGCGTCTCAATGCCCTCAGCTTCTGGGTATTTCTCGCTGGCGGCATCGTCTTGAATCTGTCGTGGGTGCTGGGTGGTGCGCCCGACGGCGGATGGTTCGGCTACGCCCCCAACACGGGCATCGTGTTCTCGCCGAGTCCCGGAATGGACTTCTACGCCCTTGGCCTCCAGATGACAGGCATCGCCTCGTTGGTGTCGTCGATCAACCTGACGGTGACGATCCTCAACATGCGTGCACCGGGAATGACCCTGTTCCGCATGCCCGTGTTCACCTGGATGATACTTGTGACCCAGTTGCTGCTGGTGTTCGCCATGCCCGTCATAGCCGTCGCCCTGTTTCTGCTGGCGTTCAGCCGCCTGTTCGGTGCCAGGTTCTTTGACCCGTCCGTGGGTGGTGACGCCCTGCTCTGGCAGCACCTGTTCTGGATCTTCGGCCACCCCGAGGTCTACATCCTCATCCTGCCTTCGTTCGGGATCATCTCAGAGGTGATCCCGACGTTCTCCCGCAAACCCATCTTCGGATACCCGTTCATGGTGTTCTCGGGAATCGCCATCGGCTTCATGGGCTGGGGCGTGTGGGCTCACCACATGTTCGTGTCCGGTATCGGTCCGATCTCGGTGGCTGCGTTCTCGCTCTCGACGATGTTTATCGCCGTACCGACCGGCGTGAAGATCCTGAACTGGATGGCCACTATGTGGGGCGGTCGTATCAAGTTCTCGGCACCGATGCTGTTCGCCGTGGGTGTCGTCTCCATGTTCACCATCGGTGGTCTCTCGGGCGTCACGCACGCTATCTCGCCGGCTGACACCCAGCAGACCGACACCTACTACATCGTCGCCCACTTCCACTACGTCATCTTCGGTGGAATCATCTTCGGCCTTTTCGCCGGCCTCTACTTCTGGTGGCCGAAGGTGTTCGGCCACCAACTCAGTGACCTCATCGGCAAGGTGAACTTCTGGGTGATGCTGGTCGGGTTCAACCTGACCTTTGGGCCGATGCACGTGTTGGGCCTGCAGGGCATGGCCCGGCGCATCGACAGCTACAGCCCCGGCTTCGGCTTCGAGTTCTGGAACATGGTTTCGACCATCGGTTCATTCCTGATCGCCCTAAGCATTGCCATTTTCGTGGTCAACGTGATCAGGTCCGCCATGAAGGCAAAGGGCCAGCCTCCCTGTGGGCCGGATCCGTGGGATGCCCGCAGCCTCGAGTGGCTGACACCAAACCCGACCCCTGTTCACGACTTCGACGAGATACCGGTGGTCGAGAGTCTCGACGAGTTCTGGCACCGCAAGTACGGCACCGACGAGAACGGCCGTGTCGTGCGTGTCGCCTCGGCCGAAGAGGTCTGTCAGGACGGTTCAGCCGTGGGTGTGCACCTTCCTTCCCCCTCCTTCTGGCCGATCGTGTTCGCTGCCGGCCTGCCGTTCATAGCGCTTGGTCTCATCTTCAACCTGTGGCTGACCGTGCCCGGTGGCCTGCTGGTGGTGATGGCCATCTATGCCTGGGTCTTTGAGCCGGTGGACGACCCTGACGCCGCCCATGGCGACGTTTCCGAGGTAGCCGACACGACAGAGGAGGCCCCCGTTGTCTGAGGCTGCCGCGACCGACCACGCAACCACCACCGGCATGTCCCACAACAAGCTGGCGATGTGGGTGTTCCTCGGTTCCGAGTGCCTGCTCTTTGGTGCGCTGATATCGACCTACCTCGTGTACCGGGGTCGGTTTGCAACCGGTCCGGCACCGGGCGACATCTTCGACATCCCGTTCACCTCGGTGAGTTCCTTCGTGCTGCTCATGAGTTCGCTCACGATGGTCCTGGCCCTGTCGGCCATCAAGCGTGGCGACCTCCGCAACAACCGCATCTGGTTGCTGACGACCGCCCTGCTCGGCTCGTTGTTCATCGGTGGCCAGGTCTACGAGTTCACCACTTTCTTCCGTGAGGGCCTCGGCTACACGACCAGCCCATTTTCGTCGGCGTTCTTCACCCTTACCGGCTTCCACGGTGTGCACGTCAGCATCGGCATCCTGATGCTGATGTCCATGTTCATCTCGTCGCTTCGCGGTTCGCTCCGAAAGGAGCACTCCGAGACAGTGGAGATCATCGGCCTGTACTGGCACTTCGTGGACATCGTGTGGATCTTCATCTTTTCTGTCATCTACCTGGTGCCCTCACCCACCAGCTGATCGGGGAGCGACCATATGAGCACCGATACCGCACCGACCGACGTGGCCGTGGACGACTCCAACGTCGACGATCACGACCACCCGTCGGACTCGAAGTACTTCCAGATCGCCCTCATCCTCGGGGTCCTGACTGCTCTGGAGGTGGCGACCTACTACGTGGACATCGGCCCCGCCCTGATACCAATCCTCATGGTCATGATGGTTGCCAAGTTCTTCATTGTCGCTGCCTGGTTCATGCATCTGCGGTTCGACAACAGCCTCTTCACGAAGTTTTTCGTCGGAGGTCTGATTCTGGCTGTTGCCGTATATGTCATTGCCCTCAGTGCCTTCGAGTTCTGGTCCAAGGGCTGACGTGACCCTGGGCCCGGCCCGGTACGGGGCACGGGTCATCACCACCTCTCCCACATCCGGTAGGACCCAGCGGTGATCGTCGCCGTAGTCGGACCGTGGGACTGGCAGGCCCATCCCGAGGTCTGGTTCCTGGTGGTGGCTGTGGTTGTCCTGGGCTGGTGGGCGGCCCGGGTTATCGGCCCGAAGGTGGTGCCGGTCGGCATGCCGGTGACGACACCGTTCCAGCGTCGGGCCTTTGTCGCCGCAACCATCCTGCTGCTGGTCTCGGCCGACTGGCCCGTGCACGACATTGCCGAGGACCACCTCTATTCGGTCCACATGTTCCAGCACCTGGCGATCACGTTCATCGTGCCGCCCCTGTTCCTGTTGGCGATGCCGGGCTGGTTGGCCAGGTTGCTGATCCTGGAAGACGGGTTTGGAGCCCGGATACTGCGAAGGTTGACCCATCCTGTTGTGGCCGGCCTCATCTTCAACGGACTGGTCGCCCTGACCCACTGGAGCAGTGTCGTGAGCTGGTCTGCCGAGTTCGGGGCCTTCCACTACGGAGTTCACGTCGTGCTGTTCGCCTCTGCGCTGGCCATGTGGATGCCGGTGGTGGCACCGCTACCGGAACTGCGGCTGTCGCCGCCCGGACAGATGCTGTACCTGTTCCTGATGTCGATCATTCCAACCGTTCCGGCTGCATGGTTGACCTTTGCCGACGGTGTCGTGTACCCGACCTATGACGACGGCTTCGAACTGTGGGGGGTCAGCGTGCGTTCCGACCAGCAGACAGCCGGTCTGATCATGAAGTTGCTTGGTGGTTTCTACATCTGGGGAATCATCGTCGTGAAGTTCTTCTCCTTTACCCGGGAGCAGAACCGTCAAGATCAACGCCTGCGGCCGGCGGTCGGTCGTCTGGCCGACGGCCGCCCCGCGTCTGTCGATCCACCTCAGGTGCCAGAATCGGTCGAGTAGCCACCATGTGGCCCCGCTAGGTTCTGGTCCGTGATCGACGTAAGGCTCCTCCGCAGTGATCCAGATTCGGTGAGGGCCGCCATTGGCCGACGCGGTGAGGACACCGGACCCCTCGACCGGGTGCTGGCCCTCGACGTTCAACAGCGTCAGCTGGGCGAGGAACGCGACACCTTCCGCAACGAGGTAGGGACCATCTCCCAGGAGGTCGGCGACCTGCACAAGCAGGGTAGGGGAGATGAGGCAGCGTCACTTCAGGATCGCAGCCGCCAGTTGGGCGAGAAGGCCGATGCCCTGTCTGACGAGGCCGATGCCCTAGCCGGTGAGATCCGCGACCTGCTGTTGCGGATACCCAACATCCCGGCCGACGAATGTCCCGACGGTGCCAACGAACACGACAACGTGATCACCCGGGTCGAGGGATTCGACGAAGCCACCTGGGCTGAGCACCAGCGGGTCCCCCACTGGGAGATCGGCGAACAACTCGGCATCCTCGACGTTGAGCGTGGAACGAAGTTGTCGGGCTCCATGTTTGTCATGTACAGCGGCCTCGGTGCGACGTTGTGCCGGGCGCTCGTGCAGTACGGCCTGGACAGGAACGTCGATGCCTACCGTGAGATGAGGCCGCCGACGCTGGTGTCCACATCCACGATGACCTCAACAGGTCATCTTCCCAAGTTCGAGGACGACGCCTACCACCTTGAGCGCGACGACCTGTGGGCCATTCCTACAGCTGAGGTGCCCCTCACCTCGTTGGCACGCGACGAGGTCCTGGACGAGGCGGACCTGCCCATGAAGTTGATGGCCCACACCTCGTGCTTCAGGCGCGAGGCCGGGTCGGCGGGCCGCGATACCCGTGGTCTCTTGCGTATCCACGAGTTCGACAAGGTGGAGCTGTTGGCCTACGCCACCCCCGACCAGGCTGCGGAGGTTCACGCCGACATCCTTGCCAGGGCCGAGTCGGCTATGGCCGACCTGGGCCTCGTCTACCGCATCCTCGACCTGTGCACCGGCGATCTGGGGGCTTCGTCGGCCCGCACATTCGATATCGAGGTCTACGCACCGGGTGCTGACCAGTGGCTTGAGGTCTCGTCGGTCTCATGGTTCAGCGACTACCAGGCACGTCGGGCCAACGTCCGATACAGGCCCGAGGGCCAGAAGGGCACGGTGGTGGTGCACACCCTCAACGGTTCAGGTCTGGCGGTCCCCCGGGTGTGGGCTGCGGTGGTCGAGACCCACAGGCAGGCTGATGGAACCATCGCGGTTCCTGAACCCCTGCTGCCCTACTTCCGTGGTGACACGGTCATTTCCTGATACCTCATCCGGCCAGGGCGATGCCGGCTAGTGCTGCCAGCGTTCCCCCGACAAGGGTCAGCGACACGTAGGCGGCGCTGGACCTGACACCCCGTTCGTCAGCAACGGCTGAGGTGTCGGCTACGAATGCCGAGAACGTGGTCAGGGCACCCAGGCCGCCGGCGCCGATGATCGTCACGGCCGGTCCTGTGAGTCCCGCCATCAGGCCGAGGGCGAACGAACCCGCCACGTTCACGAGCAGGGTGCCGCGTTCTGCACCCGGCCAGATGTGGACGGCAACAATCCGGAGCGCTGTAGCGGCGGCGGCGACCAGGGCGAAGAGGACGACGTTGCTCACGTGGGTGCCTCGGCGGTCAGGGCCCGGGCCCGGTCGAAGCAGACGAGACCACCGACAACGGATGCGGCCAGATAGGCGGCGGCTATCCCCAGGTGGTCGGTCCGCATGAGCTGTGCAGCCTCGACGGTGAACGTGGAAAAGGTCGTCAGGCCTCCGCAGAAGCCCGTGCCGATGAGGAGTCGGGCGTTGTGGTGTACTCCCCGCCCGACAAGCACTCCGAGAATGGCGCAGCCGGCCAGGTTCACGAGGAGCACCGACCAGGGAAACGTCGTCGACGGCCCGAGGGTGAGGGCAGCCCACCTTGTGCCGGCTCCAACGGCTCCACCCATGGCGATGAGGCCGGTGACTGCCGGGGAGACCCGCGGGATGTGTCGGGGCATCGCCGGATCCTACGGGTGTCGACGCCCGTAGGATCCCTGTAGTGCTGCCCAGGCCCAGGTGAGGAGAATGGCCAGAGTTGTGGCTGTTACCAGCACCTCAAGTGGAACTGCCCACCGAACCGGGTCGGACAACCAGTGTGAGATCCGTGCAGGCCAGGCGCTGGCGACGCGGGCCACGGGGAAGAGGACCAGTTCGCCGTGGTATATGATGCCCTCCAGTACGGCCCAGGCCACGGCCGTTGCTATCAGGAGGTCTCGCCGTTTCCGGACGGCCACCGCAGGTGTGACTCCCCAGATGGCGGTGGTCCAGATGAGGAGCCACAGTGCCAGGCCCACCCGGGTGCCGCCCACGTCGGCGGTCCAGTTGGTGAGGTGTACCTGCAGCGTCGTGACAGCGTCGACAATGGGGTTCGAGCCGGTGTTGACGTCGGCGAGGATGCGAATTTCGTAGACGCCGTAGATGATCAGGTAGGTGCCGCCCAGTAACAGGGCGAACGCTCCGATCCGGTCGATGTGGGGGAGCAGTCGCCGGAGGTGTCGGACGGCGCCTCCACGGGCGATCGCCAGCGAAAGGGTCAGGGCTGTCAGCACTGCCGCCATGCCTGCAGCGAAGGCCAGGTAGACGACGAGGCCCTCGATGATTCCGTTGCGCCGGAAGCTGCCCGCTACGTGTAATAGAAACAGCGGTGCGGCACAACCGATCGATACCACCGCGTAGGACACCCCGAACCCGAACACCGACCAGAGTTCCCGTGAGCGAGGGCCCTTTCGGGGACGCAGGAACGAGAGGTTGGGTTTGCGGCCGGCCAGGATCGCTATGCCGTAGGGGATCAGCATGGCACCGATTGCAACGGTCACCCATGGGGTACGTCGTGCCACGGCGTCCTCGCTGACCAGGTAGGTGACAGCCAGGCCGAGTGCGCCGAACACCATGACGAAGGCGCCTGCCAGGGTGAGGCTGACCACCAGGCCCCGCATCACCTGTTCGGGACGGGCCCTGGTGTCGTCGGTGTCTCGTCCGATGAAGTACCCGAGCCAGGTGGGCAGCATGGCGAAGCCGCAGGGGTTGACGGCTGTCACGATTCCGAGGGTGAACGGCAGGGCGATGCCGATGTCGATCATCGGCAGTGACCGTCGGCTGCGGTCGTCATGACAGGTACTCGTCGATGGCTGCCTGGAGGCCGTCGTAGTCGAGTTGCCCCTGGTGGACGCGGACGAGCTTGCCTGACCTGTTGATGAAGGCTGTTGCCGGCAGGCCGACGGTACCCACGGCGGCGACGAAGCCTCCGTCGGGATCCTGGCCCAGCAGGTAGGTGATGCCGATCTCCTCTATCCGTTGGGCGGCCCTTGTTGGCGAGTCGCTGATGTTGAGGCCCACGAACTGGATTTCGTCGCTGCGGTCCCGGTGAACGGCCTCGAGGTCAGGCATCTCCTCGAGGCACGGTGCACACCACGTGGCCCACAGGTTGACCACGATTGGTCGCCCGTCCTCCCTGTTGAGTTCAGCCAGGGTCGTTGTGCCGCCGTCGACCAGTTCGAAGGGCCTGTCCAGTGCTTCGTCCCTCGTGAGAGATGCACCGGGCTCGGTTCCACACGAGGTGGAAGCCAACGCAGTGAACAGCAGGGCGATGGAGAGCCGGTACACGTGTCTGACGGTAGTCGGGGCCCCGCATGGTTGGTGCGCCCCGGACCGGGGATCGCCAGAGGCGTCACCCCGGCCCGGGTTTGGGCGGCTTGTGCTCCCCGTGGGCCGACCGGATGGTCGACCACGGGAGTCGGGAGGGGTTTCCGACGGTTCAGGCCGACCTCAGTTCGACCTTGAGGTGGGCCGGGATCGGCACCACGGGGAGCTGGTCTTCGGGACGTGGCACCTTGGGCGGCCGGCCCCGGCGTCGTTTGGTGGCGAGCATCCTGCCGTTCATGAACAGTTGGCCGCCCCACACGCCCCACGGTTCACGGCGGGCGCTTGCGCCCTCAAGGCAGGACGCCAGGGCTGGACACTCGGCACAGATGCGCTTGGCGGCTGCAATGTCGCCGAGGTCCTCTGAGAAGAAGACGTCCAGTGGAACGCCGAGGCGCGAGCATGCTGCTTCGTCGCGCCATACCTCCGGTTCGTACTGGAGTGCCTGCATTGTTCTTCTTTCCTTCCTGAAACTGCTATTTCGTCGAACTCTTGTGGTGGGTGGTCGGGCGGTGGTGGAAAAATCGGAAAGGCCGCCGGATTTCTCCGGCGGCCTCGGGGGTTTGGTGTGCGTTTCAGCTGATCAGCTGTGTGCTTCCCGGGGCCGCTGGTGGATGGTCCAGAACACGTTCTTGCCCAGATGGGTGGACGTGGTCCATGTGGCAGTGAAGGTGGCCGTATAGGCCGGCTTTACGACGCGAGGCGAGAACGCGGGCGCGCCGGCCGGCTGGCCGTGACGGTGCTGTTTCATCGACTGCATAGTGTTGTCTGTCTGCCGTTTCGTGGGCTGTCTGTTGTAATTTCGTCTGTCGGACGACACGTTGCCTCCCGGCCAGGCACCCAAGGGTATGGGTAACCACGACGGGTGACCACTCAACACCAATGCGTGGTGGCCGTCAAGTGAATTAACGGTGGTATCCGAGATACTGTAAAACCGCAGGTCAGGAGGGTTGGAACAGGCCTGTCCGGTAATGGCGGAGTTCTTCGAGGGATTCCCTGATGTCGTCTATCGCACGGTGCCCGCCGGCCTTTGGTGGCGCTGAGGCGAGCAGTTCGGGCTTCCAGCGCCTAGCCAGCTCCTTGACCGTTGACACGTCGATCGACCTGTAGTGGAGGAAGGACTCGATCTCGGGCATCCATCTGGCCAGGAAGCGACGGTCGGTACCGATCGAGTTTCCGCAAAGGGGAACGGTGGCCGGTTCTGTGATGTGTTCTTTCAGGAATGCCAGCGTTGTCGCCGCAGCCTCGTCGTGGCTGGTCGTGGATGCTTTGACTGCCTCCAGCAGCCCGCTTCGGGTGTGCATCTTCCTCACGTAGTCGCCCATCGGGACCATGGCCTCCGCCGGTTGGTGGATGACGATGTCGGGGCCCTCGGCGACCAGTTCAAGGTCGTTGTCGGTGATGAGGGTGGCTATCTCGACGATCACGTCGGTAGCGGTGTCCAGTCCTGTCATCTCCAGGTCGATCCATGCGAGCACGGCAACGAGCCTATGGCGGCCGCTCGCGGCAGGTGTGCCCACGGCCTGTTTCGGGTCTCTGCGGGGTCGGGGTGGGTGTCAGGTGACTCGGGCTAGGGTCGCCGCCGTGTTGGAGATACCCATCGTTCGCCTTGTTGAGCATGCGGCTATTCCGGCGTACGCGAGGGTGGGTGATGCCGGGGCGGATCTGGTGGCCGCCGAGGCCACCACGCTCGCCCCGGGAGGCGGCAGGGCCCTGATCCCGACGGGCGTCGCCATCGCCATACCTGAGGGCTATGCCGGGTTTGTCCAGCCCAGGAGTGGTCTGGCGCTCAGGCACGGCGTGACCTGCCTGAATACCCCCGGCCTCATCGATTCCGGTTACCGCGGCGAGTTGAAGGTTCTTCTCGTGAACACAGATCCATCTGATCCGTTCGTGGTTGTTGTCGGCGAGCGCATCGCCCAGCTGGTAGTCCAGCGTGTCGAGGACTGCCGGTTCTGTGAGGTTGATGGACTTCCCGACTCCGATCGCGGCCAGGGCGGATTCGGCTCGACCGGGCGGTGACCTGCAGGGTGGGTTCAGCCTCGTGGAGCAGTCAGGTCCACTGTGTTGCCGCCGCCCTCGAGCCTGACGAGGACCGCGTCGGTCGTGACACGGAAGTTGATTTCGACGCTGTGGCCGGCTCCCGTGATGTTCCCCGCGGCCTGCTGGATGGACACACCGAGTTCACCGACATCGCCGGGGTCGATCCGGTGGATGCGAAGCAGCGAGGCGAGGGTCACACGGGGAATCTCAGCGAACTCGGGATCGGGTGGGAGCCTGAGGGTTACCGCGTCGTTCCTTTCTGTGTGGCCCATGGTCTCAGTGTGCCACCCGGTATCGCACCAGCGGCGACCATTGCTTGTACTGCCGAGGCAACCCCGGCTGGAACGAGAAGCCTCTGGTCGGCCAGCATGAAGTCGTGACTGTTCTGGTGGATGAGGCCATTTGGCCCTGGAGGGGTGGCCGGTGGGCACACCTGGTCAGCGACCAGACCATCGCGGAACTCCACGACTTTGCCGTGCGGCTCGGCCTTCGGCGCATGTCGTTCCAGGGAGACCACTACGACGTGACCGCAGCGGCCCGCAGCGAGGCGATAGCCATGGGTGCCGAGGCGGTCGGGGGAAGAGATCTGGTGCGGCGCCTCAGAACAGCCGGCCTCCGCCTGGCAGCGACCGAGAGGCCCGGGCACTGGGAGAAGACGGGCCTGTGGCCTCCGGTGGGGGTGGCTCCGGACCTCGGCGGCGTGGTGCCGGACCGCCTGGTCGAGGCGCTTGATGGCTGTGTCTTTGCCGATTGGCACTCGGCCAGCGTGGCCGCATACAGCCGACGGTCGGAGGTTGTCGTGGTGGTGGAGAGTGCTGGTGGGCTGGCCGTCGAGGGCCCGTTGCCGGTCGGTGTGGAGGTCCGGTGCAATCATGGTCGGGTGCTCGAGTTGTTCGTCCCCGTGGAGAGCTGATGCAGGTTGTTCGGGGAATCGTCGTGATCGCCACGTTGATGCTTGCCATCTCGTGTAGTGGTGGGGTTGAACCGGCCGAGAATGCCGAGACATCTGCGACCACGGCTGTTCCTCGGGATGTGACGGTCCCTACGAATGGTTGGATCCAGGTGGGAGTTGAGATCTTCGACCTGGCCTTCACCTGCTATGCAGCCGGAGCGGGTGATGTCGTTGCCATCGGTGTTGGTGCTGATTCCGAATCGGGGGAACGGGTGGAGGCCCTGGTACAGGGATTCCTGGGACAGCCGTACCTGGGTGTGACTGTCGGCAGTTCGACCCGGTATGAGGCGTCGCTCGAGGATCCCCTGGAGGTCTACGTCCACGACGACACCATCAGCGCCGGAGCTGTCCGTTGGAAGCGTGATCTGGACCTGGAGTCGGGAGGGGGCGAGGTCGTCGGATTCGGGGCCGTGTTCGTGGAGTGTCCCAGCTACGAGGGCCGCCTGCCCGAGGGCTACTGAGCCGAGCAGCCGCCCAGTTCCTCAGCCCACGGCAGCCGGCCCGACCAGAACCTGACGATCCGCTCTCCATCGCTCTGGAACATGACCCTGAAGATCTTGTCGCTCTGGTCCCTGGGGACGTAGGCGAGGAGGTTCCCTGAGCCGTCGGGCAGGGGCGAGGTCTGGATGCGTTCGCCGAACATGTCGATGATGCGGCCCTCGGTGTTGCCGATGCCTGCACCTGAACGCGTTGTTATCTCGTTGGTGTCGATGTCGACGCGTTCGACGGTTCCGGCGACCATCCAGAACGTGATGCCGGCCGGTGCGTCGTCGGGGGTAGCGAGGTAGCACTCGCCAACCGGTGTGATGGGGGTGAACCTGGTCCCGGCGGCGCGCTGTGCGGCGTTGGCGGTCATGCCGAAGATCACGGTGTCAAGGCCGACCGTGCTGACAGTGGACTGGTAGTCGAGGGTCGGTGAGCCGAGGTCTCCGATCGGAGCCAGGGTTCCGACAGAGGTTGGGTCGAAGGTCGTCGGGGCAGCCGGTGCCGCAGTCGTTGTCGCCGGGGCAGTCGTGGCAGCCGGTTGTGTTGTCGTGGCCACAACCGCGGTGGTGGCTGGGTAGGTGTCGACTACCTGGCTGGTGGGGTTGCAGGTTCCGAGGAGCAGCACGAAGGCTACGAAGAGGACCCCGATAAGGGCGACCAGCCAGGCGCGCATGGTGTTCAGGCTACGACAGCAGGAGGGCCAGGTCCGGGCGGCCCATTGTTGCCGTCACGGTGTGGTGCACTGGCGCGGTGAGAAGGGCGTGGACAGCGGTCGTGTTGGCAGCCGTTTCGTGCGGCAGCGGGACAGCGGTGGTGTCGCCCACGACGCTGACCCTGCCCACACCTACGACAACCACAATCCTCCCTACGACCACGTTGACCCTGCCTCCGCCCACGACCACCACGTCGACCCTGCCTCCGTCTACGACGACTTCCCTTCCTGCTTCCACGACAACGACGACAACGACCACGACGACGGCTTCGCCACCGATCGGGGCGGACTGCATCGCCGCCATGCCGGTGGCGATGCGGGTCGGTCAGGTTCTGATGCCCGTGGTCGACCAGGGCGGCCTGATGGCCGTTGCCGACTTGGCCGGGCGGGGCCTCGTTGCAGGCGCCGTCGTGGTTGAACCGGTTGACGATGGCCTCGGTGACGCGATCGCGTCTGTGCAGGCTGTGTCGGCAACCGGGCCCCTAGTGATGGCGGTGGACGAGGAGGGTGGCACGGTGCAGCGCCTGGATGCCCTGCTGGGCGACATGTCCTCGGCCCGGCACATGGCCGGACACCCGATTGACGACGTGCGCGTCGCTGCTCGCGAGCGGGCCGAGGCCATGGCAGGCCTCGGCTTCACGATGAACCTGGCTCCCGTGGTCGATGTGGGGGCTGGGCCTGGAATCGGGTCCCGTTCCTTCTCAGACGACCCCCTGCTGGTGGCGGCATTCGGTTCTGCGGTGGCCCACGGCGTGTTGGATGCCGGGTTGACGCCTGTCGCAAAGCACTTCCCCGGGCACGGTCGCGCATCGGCTGACAGCCACAGGCAACTTCCGGTAACGCCGCCACTTGAGGACCTGGTGGAAGTTGACCTTGTGCCGTGGAGGTACCTGCCTCCCGGTGCCGCCGTAATGGTCGGCCACCTCTCTGTGCCCGGCCTGACCGACGGCGTGTCGACGTCGCTCTCCCCTGAGGCCGTAGACGGGTTGTTGCGCCGCGACCTGGGCTTTGACGGGCTGGTGATCTCTGATGACCTGGCCATGGGTGCCATCGCTGGAGGGATGGACATTCCACAGGCAGCGGTTCTCTCCCTGAGGGCGGGCGTCGACCTCCTGGTCGTCGGTTCGGCTGATGGTGTAGTAGCGGTCGCCTGGGAGTTGGTGACAGCTCTGGAGGACGGGCGCTTGTCGCCGGGTCGCCTGAACGAGGCGGTCGGGCGGGTGCTGGAGGTGAGGGGGGTGGACCCGTGCGGCTTCGAATGGGAGTGAGGTCCCAATGGGCCAGACTCTGACATGGCCGACCTGACCGGACCGTTCCTCCCGTCTACCGCGGAGCGAGAGTTGAACCAGCTTCTGCGAGCGCAGCACATGGAGTTCCTCCTTGGGCAGCCTGACTGGGCACCATCGGGTCTGGAGAGGTGGCCAGATGCCGTGGTGAGGTTCCACAACCGCCTGGTGCCCCGCCTTCCCATGACGGGCCCGCTGGGCTGGCTGGACGGGACCACCCGAGCTGATGAGTTGGAGCGGGAGCGCGTAGATGCCCTACCCGCGGATGAGCAGGCCGAGGCGAGGCTGCTGCACGCGAGGGCAGTTCACTTCCGGTGCATTCGAACGACGCGGGTTCCGGTGGGGGAACAGGCTGATTGATTGTGGGTCGCCCGGGGCTCGAACCCGGCGCCTGAGGATTAAAAGTCCCCTGCTCTACCCGATGAGCTAGCGACCCGGCGGCGGTGCGAAACCCGGCGCGAAACCCGGTCGACCACCGACGGTCAGGGTACAGGTGGGTGCCCGTCAGTCCGGTTTGGGCGGAAACGGGTTGGCTGAATCTAACCAGAGGGGTGGGCTGGCCATGTGCCCTGACGAGGTCCCGGAGCGGGGAACCGGTCGGTTCACCCATCGTGAGCGAGGAAGCAGACGCCTAGCGGGGGCACGGTGATGGCGAGCGACGTCTCGTGGCCGTGAGACGGCTCGTCATCGGTCTCGACCGTCGTGTTCACCACGCCGTCGCCCCCGTACTCCTCCCGGTCGCTGTTGGCGATCTCGACCCATCTGCCGGCGCCGGGAACTCCGATCCGGTAGCCGCTGTGCAGTTCGGGCCTGAAGTTGCAGACGACCAGCACCGACCGCTCGTCCGGAGCGTGCCGCAAGAAGGCGACCACCGAGTTCTCGTCGTCGTCCCCGACAACGAAGGAGAACCCGTCGGCCGAGTCGTCGACGCAGTGGAGCGCGGGCTCACGCCTGTACAGGTCGTTCAGCTCGGCCACCCACGCCAGCACCGCTGAGGTTCCCGGGTCGTCGAGCAGCCCCCACGGCAACTCCTGTTCGTGGTCCCATTCCCCGACGGGTCCCAGTTCCGACCCCATGAACAGCAGCTTCTTGCCCGGAAGTCCGAACTGGTAGCCGAACAGCAGCCGGAGGCCGGCGCGTTGCTGCCGGATGTCACCGGGTTGACGGCTCAGGAGCGAACCCTTGCCGTGCACCACCTCGTCATGGGAGAGCGCCAGGACGAAGTTCTCGTCGAAGGCGTAGACCGACCGGAACGTGAGCTCTTCGTGGTGCCACCGCCGATGTTCGAAGTCCCGGCCGAGGTAGCGCAGGGTGTCGTTCATCCAGCCCATGTCCCACTTGGCGCTGAAGCCCAACCCGTCGGAGTCGGTGGATCGGGTGACGCCCGGCCAGAAGGTCGACTCCTCGGCGATGGTCATGACGTCGGGGTGGTCCCGGGAGATGCGGCTGTTCAACTCCTGGAGGAAGCCGACAGCACCGAGGTTCTCGAAGCCCCCGAACTCGTTGGGAACCCACTGGCCGTCCGGCCTCGAATAGTTGCGGTAGAGCATCGAGGTCACGCCGTCCACGCGGAGCCCGTCGGCGTGGTACCGGTCCAGCCAGAGCAGGGCACTCGAGAGCAGGAAGCTCCGGACCTCGGGACGGTCGTAGTTGAAGATGGCGGTCTTCCAGTCCGGGTGGAACCCGAGCCGGGGGTCGGCGTGCTCGTACAGGCACGTGCCGTCGAACCGGGCCAGCCCGTGGGCGTCGACGGGGAAGTGCGCCGGCACCCAGTCCAGCAGTACCCCGAAACCGCGTTGGTGGAGGTAGTCGACCAGGTACATCAGGCCCTGAGGTGGGCCGTACCGGGCCGTCGGCGCGAAGTAGCCCGTCGTCTGGTAGCCCCACGACCCGTAGAAGGGGTGTTCCATGACGGGGAGCAGTTCTAGGTGGGTGAACCCGGTCCGGTCGAGATGGTCGGCCAACTGCGGGGCGAGCCCCCGGTAGCCGTCGGGTTCGTAGCACCAGGACCCCAGATGGACCTCGTAGATCGAAATCGGGGCGTGTCGGCTGTTGCGTGCCTCCCGGTCCGCCATCCACTCGCCGTCCTGCCAGTCGTGGTCGAGCGACGCGATCACCGAGGAGGTACGTGGTGGTTCCTCGGCGGCGAAGGCCATCGGATCGGCTTTGAAGAGCCCCGACCCGTCCGTCGTCGTGACGAAGTACTTGTACCGCTCGCCAATGCACGCTCCGGCGACCCGGCCGCTCCAGATTCCCGCATCGGACGGTGCCAACCCGTCCACCCCGGCGGTCCAGTCGTTGAAGTCCCCGATGACCGACACCGCCCCGGCGGAGGGAGCCCAGACGCCGAACGAGCAGCCTTCCCCGTCGACATGGGCTCCCAGAAGCCGTGTCACGTCGTCGTGGGCCCTTACAGGACTGCTCGAGTTCGCCCGCCGCAGGCTGCGCGGCTGGCGTCTTTTGCAGGTCCCTCTTCCATCCGGTCACCATATGGGACAATCTTGGGTACATGTCAGAGGTTGCGGTACAGCCCCGGGTCCTCAGCGTCGTATTGGCCGGCGGTGAGGGGAAGCGGCTGTTGCCGCTCACGCTCGACCGGGCCAAGCCGGCGGTTCCCTTCGGCGGGCACTACCGGCTCATCGACTTCCCGTTGTCCAACCTGGCCAACGGCGGCTACCGCAAGATCGTGGTGCTCACCCAGTACAAGAGCCACAGCCTCGACGTCCACATCTCACGGACTTGGCGGCTCAGCACGCTCCTCGGCAACTACGTCACGTCGGTTCCCGCCCAGATGCGCCGGGGGCCACGTTGGTTCCTGGGTTCGGCCGACGCCCTGTTCCAGAACCTGAACCTGTTCGACGACGAACGACCCGACTTCGTCTTCGTGTTCGGAGCCGACCACATATACCGAATCGACCCCCGCCAGATGCTCGACGAGCACATCGACTCCGGGGCGGGTGTCACCATCGCCGGCATCCGGGTGAAGCGCAGCGAGTCGCACCAGTTCGGCATCATCACCCCGGGGGAAGGGTCCAGGATCGATACCTTCCTCGAGAAGCCGGCACCCGAGGACGTGGTGGGCCTCCCCGACAACCCCGAAGAGGTCCTGGCGTCGATGGGCAACTACCTCTTCAACGCCGACACGCTCCGGGAACTCCTCTTCGAGAACGCCGCGGTGGAAGACACCCGACACGACATCGGTGGAGACCTGATCCCGATGATGGTGCAGAAGGGCGACGCCCACGTGTACGACTTCACCAAGAACAGGATCCCCGGCCAGGATGAGGGACTCCACTACTGGCGGGACGTCGGCACCCTCGACCAGTACTTCGACTCCCACATGGACCTCGTCGACGACCTCCCGGTGTTCAACCTGTACAACGACGCCTGGCCCATCTACACGCGGAGCCGAACCCTGCCACCGGCGAAGGTGGTCGGTGACGGCACCCAAGGTTCATCGTCGGTGCGGCGGTCGTTGTTGAGCAACGGGGTGGTGGTCGCGGATTCGAAGGTCCGTGACTCCGTTCTCTCGCCGGGAGTCCGGATTCTCGGCGGTGCGGTCGTCGAGAACTCGATCCTGCTCGACGACGTGGTGGTCGGCGACGGGGCCGAGGTACGCAACGCCGTCCTCGACAAGAATGTCGTGGTGCCTCCGGGTGTCCGGATCGGATTCGACGCCGAGCACGACGCCGAGCACTACACGGTGTCGGAGGCAGGGGTGGTGGTGCTGGCGAAGGGCCAGACGGTTGTCAGTTCCGGATAGCGCCGGGCCGACGCAGGAGGACCATCGCCCAGGGCGCGGCATCCCACTGCCTGATTGCCGCAGCTTCGACACCATGGTCCCTGCCGCCCGACGTGTCGAGTTCGACCGACCACCCGGGGCCCTCCGGGAGCATGAAGGTGGTGGGCTCCGCCCGGGCGTTGAACAGCATGAGGAAGCTGTCGTCCACGACAACCTCGCCGTCCGGCCCCTGTGACGGGTTCGCCTCCCCGTCGAGGAGCACGGCCAACGACCTGGAGTCACCGGACGCCCAGCCTGCGTCGGTCATCTCGCTGCCGTCCGGTGAGTACCAGCAGATGTCGTGGGCATACCGGCCGGGGACGTGCAGGCCCTCGGGCCGTTGGCGGCGGAAGACTGGGTACTCGGACCGGATCCGGGCGAGGCGCTGGACGAAGGCCAGCAGTCCATGGTCCACGTTGCCCCAGTCGAACCATGACACCTCGTTGTCCTGGGCGTAGCCGTTGTTGTTACCGCCCTGGGTCCGGCCGATCTCGTCGCCGCCGAGCAGCATCGGTACGCCCCGCGAGAGCAGGAGGGTGGCCAGCATCGACCGACGACGGGTGGAGCGGACCTCGAGGACGTCTGCGTCGGTGGTAGGACCCTCGGCGCCCGAGTTCCATGACCGGTTGTGGTCGTCGCCGTCGACATTGTCCTCACCGTTCGCCTCGTTGTGCTTGTGGTCGTACGAGACCAGGTCGGCCAGGGTGAAACCGTCATGGGCGGTGATGAAGTTGACGCCGGCCGAGGCGTCGCGCCCGGACGACGAGTAGAGGTCCGGGCTACCGGTCAGCCGCGAGGCGAGGGCGGCCGGCGTCCCGTCGGCACCGCCGCGCCAGTAGTCGCGGACATCGTCCCGGAATCGCCCGTTCCATTCCGACCACCCGGGTGGGAAGTTGCCGACCTGGTAGCCGCCTTCGCCCAGGTCCCAGGGTTCGGCGATCAACTTCACCCGGCTGACCACGGGATCCCTCCGGATCGTCTCGAAGAACGACGACCGGGGATCGAACCCGTCAGGCCCCCGGCCCAGTGCCGCTGCCAGGTCGAACCGGAACCCGTCGACGTGCATCTCCAGGATCCAGTAGCGGAGGCTGTCCATCACCAGTTGAAGCGACCGGGGATGGGCCGTGTTCACGCTGTTGCCGGTACCCGTGACGTCCACGTAGCGCCGGAGGTCCTCGGGATCCAGACGGTAGTAGGCCCCGTTGTCGAAGCCCTTCAGCGACAGCAGCGGGCCCAGATGGTTGCCCTCGGCGGTGTGGTTGTAGACCACATCCAGGATCACCTCGATGCCGGCCCCGTGGAATGCCCTGACCATCGACTTGAACTCGTCCACCTGTGCACCGGTGTCGCCCAGCGACGAGTAGGCACCGTGGGGGGCGAGGTAGGCGAGCGGGCTGTAGCCCCAGTAGTTGGTGAGGCCACGCTCCACCACCGGATGCTCGGACACGAACTGGTGGACCGGTAGCAGTTCGACGGCGGAGACGCCCAGGGAGACGAGGTGTTCCAGCACGGGAGGGCACACCATCCCGGCGAAGGTGCCGCGAAGGTGGTCGGGGACGTCGGGATGGCTGATGGTCATCCCCCTGACGTGCGTCTCGTATATGACCGTCTCGTGAAGTGCATGGTCGGGCGGCCTGTCGTCCCCCCAGTCGAACGTCGGGTCGATCACCACAGCCCTCGGCACGTGGCGCGCGTTGTCCCGGGGGTCCGGCGCCCCGGAATCGTCGGGCAGGTGCCCGCACAACTCAGGGCCCCACCTGACCGGACCGGTCACCGCCCTGGCGTACGGGTCGATCAGCAGCTTGGCCGGGTTGCACAGGACCCCCGCCGCCGGATCCCACGCCCCGTGCACCCGGAACCCATACTCCTGTCCCGGCTCGAGCCCGTGAACGTAGCCGTGGTGCACGAGGGAGGTGACCTCTGGCAGGGTCTCACGCGTCTCGCCGCCGTCGGGGTGGAAGAGGCACAGTTCGATCCGGTCGGCCGGCCCGGAATGGACGGCGAAGTTGACACCACCGCCGTCGAAGGTGGCGCCCAGGGGTGTCGACCTTCCGGTAGCAACCGTCACAGACGGTTCCCGTCCTCGATCGCCGGGTTGTAGAGCCGGTCGGAATAGTCCGAGACCATGCGGCCGGCGGTGACCCGGGGCCCCAGGGTGCGCCAGCCGTGGCGGATGCGGTCGATCCATGCCGCCGACCACGGACCACCGTCGGCGAAGAACTCCGGGACGATGTCATGGGCGAGCAGGTCCAGTGTGGCCGCCGATTCGGTGTGATCCCGGGCGAGGACCACAGCCTCATCGTCGCCGTCGGCCCCGTCGGTTGCGGGAATGGTCCACCCGTTGCGCCCATCGGCCATCTCGTCCCACCACCCGTCGCTGACCGAACAGTTCAGCCCGCCGTTGAGGGCGGACTTCTCCCCGCTGGTACCCGAGGCCTCGCGGGACCGCACTGGTGTGTTCAACCAGACGTCGCAGCCGGCGTACATGGCCTGGGCCACGGCCATGTCGTAACCGGGCACGAAGAGGAACCGGCCGTTGCCCGCGGCGGCGCCGAAGGCGACGATGTCCGTGATGAGCGCCTTTCCAACGGAGTCGGCCGGGTGGGCCTTCCCGGCGAACACGAACTGCATGGGACGGTCATCGTCGGCCAACAGGGTGGCGAGCCGTTCGGGATGCTTCAGCAGGAGCGTCGCCCGCTTGTAGGCCGTGAAACGGCGGGCGAAGCCGATGATGAGGGCATCGGGGTCGATGTCGGCGCCTGTCCGATCCGCCACCATGGCCTGCAGTTCGCAGGCGCCGGACCGCCGGACCGCCCGGACGGTTCGGTCGTCGATCTGATCGACCCGCTGCCAGGAATCGGCGTCGCCGTCGGCCCACCCTGTTCCGAGGTTCCCGTCGAGGACCTCCTGGAGGCGGGGAGTGACCCAGGTGCGGGCGTGCACCCCGTTGGTCACAGACGTGATCTCCGTGCCACCGGGCACGTCGGCGAAGAGCGTGCGGCTCACCTCGCCGTGCAGCTTCGACACTCCGTTGGCCCGACCGGCAGCCCGCAGGCAGAAGTACGCCAGGTTGAACGACGACCGGTCATCGCGTTTGGTACCGAGTTCGAGGAGGTCGCCGACATCGAGCCCCCACCGCTGGGAGAACGGGGTCAGGTGCTCGGCCGCCAACTCGATGTCGAATCGCTCGATGCCCGCCGGTACCGGGGTGTGGGTGGTGAAGACCAGGCCGGGCCGGATGGCGTCGAGTGCCGATGCCAGGCTGTGGCCCTCCCGGATCCGGTCGTCGAGCAACTCCAGGATCAGGGAGCCCGCATGGCCCTCGTTGAGGTGGTGGACGGCCGGAGCCCAGCCGAGGCGCCGGATCGCCCGGACCCCGCCGACGCCCAGGACTATCTCCTGTTGGAGCCGGTGGCGACGATCGTCACTGTAGAGACGGTCGGTGATCGCCCGGTCACCGCTGTCGTTCCCGGGGAGGTCGGTGTCGAGGAGCAGCAGTTGGACGCGCCCGACATCCAGTCGCCACACCCGCGCCGCCACCTCGTGGTCGGCGATCGGGATCGTGACCTCGACGCCGGTGTCGACGCATCCGAGGTCGCGTGCGTCGTAGGTCTCGAAGTGTTCGGTCTGCGCCCCCCTGTCGACCTCCTGGCGGAAGAAGCCGTGGTGGTAGAAAAGGCCGACGGCGCCCAGCGACAGCCGAAGGTCGCTCGCCGCCTTCAGGTGGTCGCCCGCCAGCACTCCCAGACCGCCTGAGTACTGCGGGACGAGATCGCTGATACCGAACTCTGGGGAGAAGTATGCGATGTCCGGGGTCGGCGCCTGGTCGGCCAGCAGCTCGGACAACTCGGCGACGTGGCGGCACACGCGGTCGATGAACGCCCCGTCCGCGCAGAGTGCGTCCAATTGCGGTTCGTCGAGTGACGAGACGACCTGTGCCGGGTGTCGCTGCGGTGATGAACCGGGGAGCGTGTCAAAGACCTCCCTGACGGGTGCCGCCCAGGCCCAGTGGTGGTTGCGCGCCAGTGCCATCAGCGACTCGCGCAGACTGTTGCTGTCCAATGTGTGCCTCCTACCCGGCGGCGGATCCCTACCGGCGCACTCGTTGCATGGCTGGTCGAGCGGTCGACCCTTCGTTCAGTCCGGCAGTATCTCGTCCAGGAACTGCGGTAGCATCTTGCGCCAGACCGGCCAGTCGTGGTCCCACCCCTCACCCCACTCGTCCTGGCTCCTGGGAAAGACCGGCTCGACGAAGAGTACGTGCATGTCAGGAGGCCACCATTTGTCGGTAGAGGTCGACGTAGCTCGCCGACTGGCGTTCCCACGAGAAGTCGCGGGCCATCCCGTTCTGCATCAGGGTCGTCCACGATCGGCGATCGTCCCAGACCTCGAGGGCACGGTCGATGGTCGCCCCCAATGCACCCGCCGTGAAGTCGTGGAAGACGAAACCGGTTCCCGAAGAAGTGTCCACATCCCATGGTTCCACGGTGTCGGCCAGTCCGCCGGTGTGTCGCACCAGCGGCACGGTCCCGTACCTGAGGCTCAGCATCTGGTTTAGCCCGCATGGTTCGAAGTGGGACGGCATAAGGAACAGGTCGACACCTGCCTCGATCCAGTGGGCCAGCTCTTCGTGGAACCCCAGGTAGACCCCGACGCTGCCCGGGTAGGAATCGCGGAGAGACTGGAAGTAGCGCTCGTAGCGTTCCTCGCCACTTCCGAGTACGACAAGGCGTATCCGCCCCTGCTCCAGGTACGCCGGGAGGATGTCGGGGAGGAGCTCGAAGCCCTTCTGGGCGGTCAGTCGCGAAACGATGCCGACCACCATCGGGTCTGTCGATCCCGGTCCGGGTTCCTGGGCGATTCCGAACCTGTCGAGCAGCGCCTTCCTGCAGTCGGCCTTGCCGGTGAGATCGGCGGCGCTGAACCGATGGGGGATCAGAGCGTCCCGGTCGGGACTCCACTCGTCGACGTCCACCCCGTTGGCTATCCCGACAAGTTGGTCCGAACGGGCCTTCAGGAGTGGCTCGAGGCCCATCCCGAATTCCGCTTCCTGGATCTCGGTCGCATAGGTCTCGCTCACCGTGGCCAGCCACGAGGCGTAGAGGATCCCGGTCTCCAGAAAGCCCACCCTGCCCTGGGCGAGGTGCCCCTGGTGGAACATTCCCCGCACATCGGTGAGGCCCAGTTCGTCGATGATGTCGGCGCCGAAGGTTCCCTGGAAGCTCATGTTGTGGATCGACAGGAGCGTCCGGGTCTCAGCCAGCGGCTCGACGTCGCGGTGGGTGGTCCGCAGGTAGAATGGGATGAGTCCGGTGTGGTAGTCGTTGCAGTGCACCACGTCGGCCGACCAGCCGGACCTGCCCAGCACGTCGAGCGTGCCGCGGCAAAGGGTGGACCAACGCAGGTGTTCATCGGGGTCCGACGTGTAATAGCCGCCGCGGTCGAAGAGTTCGGGGCAGTCGATGAACTCGACATCGAGCACCGTCCCGTCCTCGCGATCCGAGTTCGGCAGTGCCGCCTTCGACACGCAACAGGTGAAGGACCGGTCGGGATAGTCGATCCGGATGTCCCGGAGTTCCTCCACCGGAGTGAGGTCGTGGCCGTCGCTGCGCAGGCTTTCGTAGAGAGGCAGGAACACCCGCACCTCGTGGCCCTGACGGTGCAGGGCCCGTGCGAGGGAGGCCACGACGTCGGCGAGGCCACCTGTCTTCGCGAAGGGGGCGGTCTCGGATGCGACCAGGGCGATCTTCAGGGCGGCGATAGGCGCGAACCCTAGCGAACTGCGACTGGGGAGTTCCGATCCTCCGCCCGGAAACGAAATGGCCATTTCGCGGAATTCGGCCCTTTGACCCATGCCGCCTGACCTGCGGTGATGGAGTTTCGATCCGCCGCCTAGCGACCCAAAGCCCGAGGTTACTGGGCAGTTGAGGTCGCACCGGCTTGCTAACCGGTTGCGGATTGCACAAGATTGCACAACCGGCCCAGTTTCAACCGGACGGTTCGGACAACAGTGACTATCGGGCTCCAGTCCCTCTGGGGGGCATGTCATCCAAGCACGCCAGTGCATCCTGGGCCATCTGTCGTACCACTTCGGCTGCTGGCACTACTTCCTTGACAAGGCCGACAATGTTGCCGGCGCCGTTCATGGAGATCCCTTCCTTGCCACCGCTGTCAGTCGCCCAGGAACCGAGAGTCAACTCGGTGAGGACCGGTTGTAATGGCATGGGAAGTGGGTCCAGGTCAGCAGCTTCCCAGGCCTCAGTCCACTGGTTCGGGAGGAGTCGGAACCGCTTTCCCGTGTAGGCGCGACTGATGACAGGTGACTGGTCAGCGGCGTTGACCAGTCCAGCCTTTTGCCAACCTGCGATACCTGCTTCTTCGGTGGCTAGGAATCGAGTTCCAATCCACACGGCTTCACAACCCATGACAAGGGCAGCCGCAAGGCCGCGACCGTCACCAATCCCACCAGCGGCAACAACTGGAACCTCAACGGCATCGAGTACCTGGGGTAGAAGGGCGAGAGTCCCGACGTGTCCAGTGTGGCCGCCACCTTCTGTGCCTTGTGCGATGACAACATCGGCGCCGTCCCTTGCGACGCTCACAGCCTGTTTCGTGTTGCCAACTACCGACATCACTACCGCACCGGCTTCGTGGAAGCGGTCCACCACGAAACCAGGCGAGCCGAGGGCACCGACGAATACCGGGACCCCTTCCTCTAGGACGACTTGGATTTGAGCCTCGGCATCAGTCCCTAGAGCGTTTCTATCGGGTTCATGGTTTGTGTTTCGCTCCGATCGGTTAACTCCTAGATCGGTGGCAATGCGTGCCGCTGCTTCGCGGTGGGCAGAAGGAATCTGTGTAGCGACGTCTGTGATCGTCGCACCACCTTGGTCAATACGGGCAGGCAAGATGAGGTCGACTCCGAATGGTCGATCGGTCAACTCGCGGGTACTTCGGATGACGGCCCGCACCTGTTCCGGGGACATCGTGGTGCAACCAAGCACCCCGAGGCCTCCTGCGTTGGATACAGCTGCTACGAGTTCAGGCCCAGCAATTGGCCCCATGCCGGCTGAGAAGATCGGGAGGTCTATCTCCAACCGTTCGCATAACGGAGTCTTTAATGATCTACCCATGTTCACTCTTCAAGGACTTCGGTCGGGCCGCCAGGCATGTTCGAACTTCTCCAACGCTACATCGAAGTAAGGCGTGGCTTCCTCACGCGAGGTGGCACGATGCTGGACACTTCAAGGGTGCATCCCTGGTTGACCGAAGACGGGGCCAAGCGGGCCCGGGCAACGCTGGCCGAGGGACGGCGGTGCGAAACCCGGTCGACCACCGACGGTCAGGGTACAGCGGGCTGCCCGTGAGGGCGGATAGTTCCAGCTGAGGCGGTGGGGTGCATCGGGCTCCCCGGGTTCGGCCCGTGGTCTTAGGTCTTGCGGGCCACCACCCTGATACCCCCCAACTTTCCGCTGGAGAAGAGGCGCACCATCGTGTCGTAGAAGGCACACATGGTGTCAAACACCTCTTCACCGTGGACCCGCAGATGCCGCTCTCTCTGGTCAAGGTATGAGTTCAGTCGATCATGGGTGAACGCGGCCCAATCCTCCGACATGTCCTCGAAGACAACCAGTTCGAAACCGGCGTCAACCAGGTCCATTCGGTACTGGTTCCGGTTCGGCAGGTAGTTGGCGAAGAGCTCTGATGCCAGCTCCGCCCTCTCTAGGTCGTCGAAGGGACCGCGTTCGTAGAGGTCCTCGGCGTGGATGAAGCCATCGTCCTCGAGCAGCGATCGGCACCGTTGCAACAGGATGTTCCTCTGGGGAATGTGGTACAGCGCCAGCCAACTGACGATGACCTGGAACCTTGCGCCATGCCATGGGTGGGTCAGGAAGTCACCACACAGGTGCTCCACCCTGTCATCGAGGCCGCATCGCTCCGTGAGGCTCGATGCCATGAGATGGTGATCCTCCTGAAGCTCCAGAGCGGTCACATCAGCCCTGGCTGACGAGGCCAGGTACCTGGCAGGTCCCCCCAGCCCGGAACCGATTTCCAGAACAGGGGTCCCCTCATCGATGCCCGTTGCTCTGATCGCGTAGTCCACTGCCCCGGTTCCGTGGTAGTGGAGTTGATCGAAGGAGGTCAGTTCCCTGACCTGCAGTCTCCCGGTGTCGTCCTTGCCGAGTTCACGAAGTTCGTTCATCACCCGGTCGATGTGGTGATACAACTTCATGCTCTTGATGTCGGTGCTGCGATCGTTCATCTCGGGACTTCACCTGCTGATGATGGCTTCCAGTGCTGGTGGTTCCCCCGGCAGTACTCCAACCCGTGACCGGTGGCCTGTGGGGTCATCTGCTCCACCCGATGAACAGCGACCCGACGGCGGAGGGAACCCCGGTTCAAGATCCGGTCGACCACCGCGGTCAGGGTACAGGGGGTGTCTGTGGGGGTGGGCTTGACGTATCTGACCCCGCGTGGGTCACACTGGTGGTGCTACCGGCCGACAAGGGGGAGAAACCGCCGTGGACTACGAGAACCTCCGGTGCCAGCGGGAGGGCGAGATCATCACCATCACCCTGAGCCGGCCTGATCGCCGCAACTGCCTGTCGACCCAGGTGCTGAGGGAGTTGGAACACGCATTTCGCATGACCGGTGAGCAGGATGACGTGGCGGGAATCGTCCTGGCCTCAACCGGCCCGGTCTTCTCCTCTGGCCACGACCTGGCCGAGATGGCGGTGATGACCGAGGACGAGCTGAGGAACCTGTTCGATGTGTGTACCGCCGCCATGAAGTCCCTTGCCGAGGTCCCCCAGGTGGTCATTGCCCAGGTGCAGGGCCTCGCCACAGCGGCGGGAGCCCAGCTGGCAGCCAGCGCCGACCTCGTCGTCGCCAGCGAAGAAGCCAGGTTCTCCACACCGGGTGGCAAGGGGGGCCTGTTCTGCCACACGCCGATGGTGGCGGTTGCCCGTCAGGTCGGTCGCAAGCGGGCGGCCGAGATGGCCTTCACGGGGGGCGCAATCGACGCGGCCACGGCCCTCCAGTGGGGCCTCGTCAACCGGGTGGTGCCGGCAGCAGACCTGGAACAGGCGACACGTGACTTCATGGGATACGCAACCCGTGGCAGCCGCTACGCCAAGGGCCTCGGCAAGGCGACCATGTACGCCCAGATGGACCTGACCTTCGAAGATGCCTACGAACTGGCCGCCGACGTGATGTCGGGCGCAGCTGCCGACGGCGACGGCAGGGAGTGGCCCACGGCCTTCGTGGAAAAGCGCCGCCCGAAGTGGTCCCACAGGGGCTGACCAGCACCCCGACCGGGCACCATCTGCATAGGATTCCGCCAATTCACACAGATGGAACAGGGGAGGGCACAATGGCCGATCAACAGGACCCGAATGCGGAGTTCGACGCCGTCATCATTGGTGCCGGTGTCCTCGGCGGTGCGATCGCCGTCGAACTGGCACGAAGGGGCATGCGAACCCTGAGCGTCGACAAGGCATCAGCGGCCGGAGCCGGCTCAACAATCAACTCCTGTGCCATCGTGCGATTCACCTACTCGACGCTTCCTGGGGTGACCATGGCCTGGGAGGCAATGCACTACTGGACCGACTGGCCCGCCTACATCGGGGCCGACGACGAGCTCGGTCTGATCGAGTTCCACCAGTGCGGCATGTTCAATCTGCTCCTCGGAGAGGGGGGTCATTCATCAAAGGTCAGGGCGCTCTGGCAGGAGCTGGACATTCCGTTCGAGGACTGGACCCTCGACGACCTGACAGAACGCCTGCCGCTTCTCGACCACGGCCGGTACGGGCCACCCAAGCGACCCGACGATCCCCACTTCTGGGACGACCCCACCGGCACCATCTCCGGGGCAATATTCGCCCCTGACGCGGGCTATGTCAGCGATCCGCAGTTGTCGTGCCACAACCTGCAGCGGGCCGCTGAGGCCAGCGGTGCCGAGTTCTGGTTCAACGCCGAGGTCGTCTCCATCGACCGGACCGACGGTCGCGTGGGCGGCGTGACCCTGGCCGACGGTCGACGGGTCACGGCGCCGGTCGTTGTCAACGTGGCCGGCCCCCACAGTGCCGTCATCAACAAGATGGCCGGCGTGTACGACTCGATGAACATCAAGACCCGGGCACTGCGCCACGAGGTTCACCACGTGCCGGCACCCCAGGGCTACGACTTCATGGCCGACGGCCTGGTCGGTGCCGACGACGACACCGGCTTCTACTTCAGGCCCGAGACAGGCAACAACGTGCTGATCGGCAGCGTCGACCCAGATTGTGACCCCCGTGAGTTCGTTGACCCAGACGACTACGACACCACGCTCTCCCAGGAGCAGTGGGAGGCCCAGGTACTGCGGGCCAACCGCCGTATCCCCACTCTGGGAGTTCCCCACGAGAAGAAGGGGGTTGTCGACCTCTACGACGTCTCAGACGACTGGCTGCCCATCTACGACTGCAGCGACCTGGACGGCTTCTACCTGGCAATCGGCTCCAGCGGCAACCAGTACAAGAACGCAGGGGCCGTGGGCCAGGTAATGGCCGAGTTGATCGAGGCGGTCGAGTCCGGCCACGACCACGACACAACGCCGGTGGTCGTGACCGGCAGGTACACCGGACGGGAGATAGACGTCGGGTTCTACAGCAGGAACCGTGAGGTCAACCCCGACTCGTCCATGTCGGTCCACGGCTGACGGTCAGCGGCCGCAGCCTTCTTGAGGGAGCCACCACATGGCAGACCGCTCCAATCCGCTGCAACACGCCGCATACGGCGGGCCCGGCTGGCAGCCCCGCCTACGTTCCCTGCGTGACGAGGCCGACGGCATCTGGGGTACATTCGGCATCGACTCCGAGTACGGCACGCTTCGCAGCGTGCTGCTCCACCGACCCGGGCCCGAGATCGTCGCCGACGACCCCAATGGCGTCCAGATGCTGGACCGGGTCGATGCGGAGAGGGCCGGCCGGCAGCACGACGCCATTGTCGAGGCCTACACGGCAAACGACGTAGCAGTCCAACTGGTTGATCCACCACCGACACCTCAGCCCAACCAGATGTTCATGGCCGACCTGTTCGCAATGACACCGGAGGGGGCGGTTCTGGCCAGGCCGGCATCTGAGGTGCGCGCTGGCGAGGAACGCGTGGCTGCCCGTGGCCTGGCAGATGCAGGAGTTCCCATACTCCGAAGCATCTCGGGAACCGGCACCTTCGAGGGTGCAGACCTGATGTGGTTGTCCTCGGCGCACGTGCTGGTTGGTCGGGGCCTGCGAACCAACAGCGAGGCGATCGATCAGATCACCGTCGTCTTGGAGGCGATGGGGGTCACGACAACCCGAGTGGACCTTCCCGTCGGCACCATGCACCTGATGGGCATGCTGCGCATCCTGGACCGTGACCTGGCGGTCGCATGGCCGACGCGCCTGGCCGTAGCGGCAGTCGAGGCCCTCGAGGACGAGGGCTACGAGGTCCACTACCTGCCGGACCACGACGAGGCGGTGGGTGGATTCGCCCTGAACGGCGTCACGCTCGGGCTCCGCCGGTTCCTGATGGCTGAGGGAAACCCGGTCACGCAGGCGTTCTACGAGGCGCTCGGCGTCACCTGTTCCACCGTCGAGGTCGACGAGCTGGCAAAGGCGTCAGGCGCCGTCGGCTGCCTGACGGGCATCGTGGCCCGTGACCTCGTGTGATGGGTCTTCGGGCGGTGGTTCTGAGAACTCGACGGTTTGTCGTCCTTCTCGTTGCCGTCCTTTTCTCGACAATGTCATGTAGCGCCGGGTTGGACCAGCCCGAGAGCCCTCTGGCCGCTCCGACCGTGACCTGGCCCACCTACCCGGACTGGTTGGTCGGTGTGCAGTGGTCGGTGGTGAGCCTCGAGGTTGATGGCGAGACACTCCTTCCTCCCGACGGAGCCGATGTCCACGTCACCTTCGAGACGGCCGGTCGGCTGTCGGGGAACCTCGGCTGCAACAGGTTCGAAACGGCGTGGACAGGCGAGGACGACGATCCCGACGAGATTGGGACTGCGTGGACCGAGATGGGCTGCGTCGACGTCGACGACTGGTTCGAGGTCGCCTACCTGCTGAACAGCACCTATCAGAATGGCTGGTATCTGGTGGTGAGAGACGACGTGGGCGACACGGTCGAACTGGAGACCCCTGCCGGGGTGATTGTGCTAGCCGAGGCCGGGGGCTCCGGCGTAGGCGGATAGGGCCGGCTGGCCACCCAGGTGTGCATAGAGAACCTTTGAACCCGTCGGGATCACACCGGTACCAACCAGGTCGATCAGGCCTGCCATTGACTTCCCCTCGTAGACGGGGTCAGTCAGCATCCCCTCTGTTCGGGCCACCAGGTGAATGGCGTCGATTGTCTGCTCGTCGGGAACCCCGTAGGCGGGGCCCTCGTATCCGGCCAGCACCGTGATCTCGTCGTCGCCCAGGTCGCGCCCGACACCGATCCGCCCGGCTGTGTTGTGGGCAATCCGGGTGACCTGGTCGGTGGTCTGGTCAAGCGTGCCCGATGCGTCGATGCCCAGGACCCGACGGTTGCCATGACCCTCGAGGGCGAACCCCGCGATCATGCCGGCGTGTGTTGAACCGGTAACCGTGCAGACGATTACGTGGTCGAAGAACACATCGTGCTCAGCTTCCTGGACTGCGACCTCCCGGGCCCAGTTGGCAAACCCCATGCCACCAAGGGGATGGTCCGATGCCCCGGCCGGGATCGCATACGGCTTTCCCCTGGCCGTCTCCACCGACTCCAGCGCGGCCTTCCAACTGTCCCGGATGCCTATGTCAAACCCCGCCGGATCCATTCGGATGTCACCGCCGAGTATGCGGGTGAGTTGGATGTTGCCGACCTTGTTGTAGGCCGGCTCGGGCCAGTCGACCCAGCCCTCCTGGACGGTCACCGCGCCGAGGCCCAGGTGGCGTGCCACCCCGGTGACCTGCCTCGTGTGGTTGGACTGGACCCCGCCGATCGAAACCAGCGTGTCGCAGCCCTGCTCTAGGGCATCGGCGACCAGGTACTCCAGCTTTCGGACCTTGTTGCCTCCGAACGCGATGCCCGAGTTGCAGTCCTCCCGCTTTGCCCAGACCTCGACACCGCCGCCGAGGGCCTCGCTGAGCCGGGGCAGGGGATGAATCGGAGAGGGTCCGAACAACAGGGGCGTGCGGGGGAAGTCGTCAAGGCTCACGTGGTCTCCGATCGTGGGTTTCATCGAGTTTCCACCATCGCCTGTCGGGGCTGCGAATCCGGTGGCTGGTTGTTGTAAGCGTTTTCATATATGGTTCGCCTACTTCACAACTGGAGCGACTTGACCGGCAGGAACCAATGACGCAGCAATCAGTTGATAGCGGCACCGCTGTTGGCAGTGGCGTCGACGCCGGGCCCTGGTGGCAAGACAGCGTCGGATACGAGATCTACGTCAGGTCCTTTGCCGACTCCGATGGAGACGGCATCGGCGACCTGGCCGGCATCACCGACAAGTTGGGTTACCTGTCAGACCTGGGAATCGACTTCATCTGGGTCACGCCCTTCTATCCGTCGCCGATGGCCGACTGGGGCTATGACGTAGCTGACTTCTGTGGTGTGGATCCGGCCTTCGGGTCCCTCGCCGATCTGGATCGCCTCCTTGACCAGGCACACGAACGGTCCATGCGGGTCGTGATCGATGTGGTTCCGAACCACACCAGCCACCAGCACGCTTGGTTCCGGTCGGCTCAGGCCGACCCGAACGGGCCGTACCGGGACTACTACATCTGGAGAGATCCGGCGCCCGACGGAGGGCCGCCAAACAACTGGGTCGGTTACTTCGGCGGTTCGGCGTGGACCCTCGATGAGGCCTCGGGCCAGTACTACCTGCACCTGTTCCTCCCGGAGCAACCTGACCTGAACTGGCGCAACCCGGCGGTCCACGAGGAGTTCGACGGAATCATCCGGTTCTGGCTGGACCGCGGTGTCGACGGTTTCAGGATCGACGTGGCCGGAGGCCTCGTAAAGGACGTCGACCTCCGCTCAAACCCCGAGATCGGCGTCTGGGATCCAGCGGGAACCCGGTGGGAACAGTGGGAATCCTTCGACCACCTCTACGACGTGTTCCAGCCGGAGAGTCTCGACATCTTCCGGAGGTGGCGTTCGATAGTCGACGAGTACGGCGCCTGGCTTATGGGCGAGACCTACACACTCGAACCGGAGGGACTGGCGAGGCTGGTTCCCGGTGACGGACTCCACAGCGGGTTCTGGTTCGAGCCCATGCACATCGACTGGGACGTCGACCAGATCCGGAAGGCGCTTGTCCCACCCACTGACCTGCTGGGCGACCGACTGCTCTGGGCAGCCAGCAGCCACGACATGCCCAGGTCGCCGACACACTTCGGTGGTGGTGATCAGGGTCGCGCAAGGACCCTCGCCCTGAACGTGTTGTTCTCGTGCCTTCCGGGTGTACCTGTCTTCTACCAGGGTGAAGAGTTGGGCCTGGTCGACGGCATTGTCCCCCCGTCGGCCAAGTTGGATCCGGTCGGCTCTGAGGGCGATGTAGCCGCAGGCCGCGACGGTTGCCGCACCCCGATGCCCTGGCGCCCCGGTGGGCAGAACGGGTTCACCGAAGGCACTCCCTGGCTGTCCAGTAGCCAGCGGGATGAGGATGAGACCGCTGAGGCCCAGGCGGTGGAGGCCGGTTCCTGGTACCACCAGTACCGGTCCCTTCTGGCCGCAAGACGTGGTATCGGCCCTCTGACCGGTGAAGACGTCCACTGGGAGGACGACGGTGTGGGTCCTGTAGTTCGCTACAGGCGAGGACCTGTGAGCGTCGTTGCCAACGTTTCTGATGAACCCGTGACCGTTCCCGTGAGCGGCTCGGTTGGGCTTGTGTTTAGCATGGCTGGCGTAGTCCACGTTGACGGGTGTGTCGAGTTGCCGGCTCACGGTGCCGCCATTTGGACATAGCCGTATGTACCGCGAGGGACCGACTTATTGCCTGCCTGTTGTCGTCTTCTCCGTGCGCGACACCGGTCTCAAGGTGTCAGACCCAACGAGGTGAGCGGCATGCCTGTCGACGAATCAGGGCCTGAGCCAACTCGCCAGGCCCGGGCCGGCATAGAAGACGTAGCCCTGGTGGCCGGTGTCTCGGTTGCCACGGTCAGCCGGGCTATCCGTGGCCTGCCGAACGTGGCAGCGGCGACGCGGGAGCGTGTTCTGGCAGTGGCAGCCGAGCTCAGGTATCAGGCCGATCCCGCAGCGTCGCGGCTGGCAGCAGGGTCGACCAGGACGGTTGCCGTGGGTGTTCCAGATCCCGCCACATGGTTCTTCTCAAAGGTCGTGGGTGGAATTGAGCACAAGCTCCAGGCGGCGGGTTACGACTTCCTGCTCTCGGGCATACCCGACGCGGAACACCGGAGCCGGTTCCTCTACATGAACGCCCCGGGTGGACGACGCTGTGACGCCTCCATCCTCGTCGACGTGGCCCTCCTCCCCGAGGAGGTCGGCGAGGCCATTTCCGACGGCCATCGACTCGTGTCGGTCGGCTTCCGGTATGAGGAGTTCTCATCGGTGACGATCGACAACGTCACAGCAGCCAGCCGTGCCGTGGACCACCTTGTCTCGCTCGGACACAGGCGTATCGGTCTGATGGGGATGCCGATGGACAACGCTATGAACTTCGTCGTTCCCCCGATGCGTCGTCAGGGTTACCTCAAGGCACATGAGGCCGCTGGGCTGGATGTAGACCCGGGCCTCGAGATGGTCGCCGCCAGCACGTCTGATGCTGCCCGTGTTGCGTGCAGGCCCATTCTGGATAACTCGAAGAGGCCTACGGCAGTTTTCGCGATGTCTGACGAGCAGGCCTTCGGGGTGATGCTGGCAGCTCAGGACCTCGGACTACGGGTACCCGGTGACCTCTCGGTTGTCGGTGTCGACGACCACGACCAGAGCGAACTGGTAGGCCTCACGACCGTCCGCCAGGGCGTGGTTGAGTTGGGTTCCCTGGCTGGCGAACTGCTCCTGGAGTCTCTCAACGGCGGGCCGGTGAAGCATGTCGAGGTTCCGACAGAGTTGATCCTGCGGTCATCATCGGCGCCCCCTGGAACCTGAGTAGGTCAGGTTCCTGTTGACATGCAGAACCTTCTGAAGTAGACCTTTCTCTGAAAACGTTTACATTTGTGTCCTCGATCGCCGTTGGCTTCTGGCCCCATGGGTCTGTTGTCGGCGTAGTGGACCCTGCCCAATGGTCGACAGCACTCCTTGGAGGGAGAACCTTGAAGAAAAGACTGATACCGATTCTCAGCGCAGTCCTTGCGCTGGCCCTTGTTGCCTCCGCATGCGGAAGCGATGACGACACCGACGCTGCACCGGCGACGACAGCTGCACCGGCGGCGACGACAGCTGCACCGGCGGCGACGACAGCTGCACCGGCGGCGACGACAGCTGCACCGGCACCCGAAGCCGACGCACTGCCCCTTGAGGGCACTTCGGTGAGTGTGTTTGGCCCTGAGAGTTCTGATGAGGAGGCCGGTGCGTTGCAGGACGCGTTGGATGTCCTGGCTGAGCGGACTGGTATCGAGATCACCTATACGGGTGCTCGTGATGCTGCTGATCAGATCAATGCGCAGGCTGCTGGTGGTAACCCGCCTGACATCTTCGTGTTCCCCCAGCCCGGCAAGTTGGCTGACTTTGCCCGTGACGGCCATCTGGTGGCTCTGCCTTCCGGTGTAGACGCTGCGGTGAGTGAGCACTGGTCTGATGCGTGGACCGCATTTGGTGACGTTGATGGCACCCAGTACGGCGTTCCGACCAAGTCGGATCTGAAGTCGCTGGTCTGGTATCAGCCGGCAAGGTTCGCTGAGAAGGGCTACGCGGTACCTGAGACCCTGACCGAGTTCGTGATTCTGGCTGGGACGATGATCGCCAACGGTGACACACCGTTCTGTATCGGCATCGAGTCGGGTCCGGCCACTGGTTGGACGTTCACCGACTGGGTCGAGGACGTCATGTTGCGTCTGTTCGATGTCGAGGTCTACGACCAGTGGGTTGCCGGTGAACTGCCGTTCAGCTCGCCTCAGGTGACCGAGGCGTGGAGTCAGATTCTCAACATCTGGAACACGCCGGGCATGGTGTATGCCGCCGGTGGTTCGATCGCTGCGACGCCGTTTGGCGACAACGGTCAGCCGCTCGTTGATGGCGACTGCATGATGCACAGGCAGGCCTCGTTCTACGCGGCGTTCCTGCCTGAGGGCACAGCCTTTGCTGATGGTTCGCCTGACGCTGTTGACACGTTCTACTTCCCGGCGGCACGTGGTGACCGTCCGGTCCTGGGTGCCGGAACCTTGGTTGGTGCGTTCCGTGATGCTCCCGAGGTTTGGGAGGTCATGACGTACCTGGGTTCGTCGGAGTACGCCGAGGTTCGCCAGGCGGCTCAGACCGAACGTAAGGGTGGGGGCCTGTCAGGCTTCCTGTCGGGTGCAATGCAACAGGATCCGAGCGTCTACCAGCCACTCGAGCAGTCGTTCCTGGAGATTCTCCAGACGGCCGACGTGGTTCGCTTTGATGCCTCTGACCTGATGCCCGCAGCTGTCGGTGCAGGAACCTTCTGGACTGAGGGCACCGCAGCAGTCAACGGTGACAAGACCATCGCCGAAGCCCTCGCAGACATCGACGCCTCATGGCCCGATCGTGCCCCGATAGCGGTGGATTTCTCCGGCACTTCGGTGAGTGTGTTTGGCCCTGAGAGTTCTGATGAGGAGGCCGGTGCGTTGCAGGACGCGTTGGATGTCCTGGCTGAGCGGACTGGTATCGAGATCACCTATACGGGTGCTCGTGATGCTGCTGATCAGATCAATGCGCAGGCTGCTGGTGGTAACCCGCCTGACATCTTCGTGTTCCCCCAGCCCGGCAAGTTGGCTGACTTTGCCCGTGACGGCCATCTGGTGGCTCTGCCTTCCGGTGTAGACGCTGCGGTGAGTGAGCACTGGTCTGATGCGTGGACCGCATTTGGTGACGTTGATGGCACCCAGTACGGCGTTCCGACCAAGTCGGATCTGAAGTCGCTGGTCTGGTATCAGCCGGCAAGGTTCGCTGAGAAGGGCTACGCGGTACCTGAGACCCTGACCGAGTTCGTGATTCTGGCTGGGACGATGATCGCCAACGGTGACACACCGTTCTGTATCGGCATCGAGTCGGGTCCGGCCACTGGTTGGACGTTCACCGACTGGGTCGAGGACGTCATGTTGCGTCTGTTCGATGTCGAGGTCTACGACCAGTGGGTTGCCGGTGAACTGCCGTTCAGCTCGCCTCAGGTGACCGAGGCGTGGAGTCAGATTCTCAACATCTGGAACACGCCGGGCATGGTGTATGCCGCCGGTGGTTCGATCGCTGCGACGCCGTTTGGCGACAACGGTCAGCCGCTCGTTGATGGCGACTGCATGATGCACAGGCAGGCCTCGTTCTACGCGGCGTTCCTGCCTGAGGGCACAGCCTTTGCTGATGGTTCGCCTGACGCTGTTGACACGTTCTACTTCCCGGCGGCACGTGGTGACCGTCCGGTCCTGGGTGCCGGAACCTTGGTTGGTGCGTTCCGTGATGCTCCCGAGGTTTGGGAGGTCATGACGTACCTGGGTTCGTCGGAGTACGCCGAGGTTCGCCAGGCGGCTCAGACCGAACGTAAGGGTGGGGGCCTGTCAGGCTTCCTGTCGGGTGCAATGCAACAGGATCCGAGCGTCTACCAGCCACTCGAGCAGTCGTTCCTGGAGATTCTCCAGACGGCCGACGTGGTTCGCTTTGATGCCTCTGACCTGATGCCCGCAGCTGTCGGTGCAGGAACCTTCTGGACTGAGGGCACCGCAGCAGTCAACGGTGACAAGACCATCGCCGAAGCCCTCGCAGACATCGACGCCTCATGGCCCGAAGGCTGAGGTAGGTACAGCGGTCTGGCCTTAGATTCTCTCGGCCAGGTCGGGTTACCGGGGTGTCGATCGAAAAATCGGTCGGCACCCCGGTGGCGTTTTCATCAGGGGCACTCGGTGGGGAGACGCCTGCTGTGATCGGCAAGACTCGGTGACATGGAAGCCCTGACCGGTGCCCTCGGGGGGATACTCGCAGCCATCGGTCTGAGCACCCTTCTCTTCGTCGGGGCGAACCGGTTGTTCGACCTGATCGTGGACAGGTGGAGGCTGTACATGGGCGTGCTGGGCCTGCTCGCCGGAGGATCCTTCTTCGCCATTCTGGCTGGCAACCGTGTTCTGGACGGCTCCAGCCTGCGGTGGGTAGGTATCGGAGCACTGCTCTTCGCTGGAATGGCGGTTCTTCCGGATCTGGTCTCTGATAGGCGCCTCCGGTTCGTGGTCGGTGTACTTGCCGGTCTGAGTGTCGGCTCAGTCGTGGCCCGAGTCGTGGATGCCTCTGTCAGGCCGACAGCGTCGCCGAAGGATCTGGTGCTCGCGGTCGGGATCGCCGTCGCTGCCTATCTGGCAGTTGCACTACTTCGCGGTCAACTCCGCCCTGGCAGCCTGCTAGTCGTAGTTGCGTTCGCCTGGGTGGTCGGTACCTGGCTGCTCGGTGAGGTGGGCGGGGGTTCGGCGACGGCGATGGCCGTGGCGGTACTTGTGCCGTTCACTTTGGTAGGCGCTGCGCTTGGATCCGGCGAACAGCGGTCGCGGGTGCGGCGCTACGACCTGCAGAGAAAGACGAGGGTCGGAGCCTTTCTGGGTCCGGCCATGTTCTTCGTGGCCATGGGGCTAGTGATTCCGCTGGTCCGCACTATCTACCTCTCTTTGCACGGCTCCAAGGGCAAGATCTGGGTTGGACTCAAGAACTACGGCGAGGTTCTCACCAACAAGAAAAGCCTCGACCTCGAGGACTGGACTGACATCTTCGGCAGCCGCCTGACCCATCTCGGTGTCGCACTGCTCATCTTCGGACTGGTTGCGGGGCTCTTGATCGGACGTCGTCGGGGGCGCCTGCTCGAACCGACCACCAGCTCTATCGGCCCGGTCTCGGTAGGCACGTTGCTGCTCATGTTCGCTGTGTTCGCCAGCTTGCGAGGTACGGTCATTAACAACCTGTGGTGGGTGATCGTCGTCACACTGCTCTCAACTGTGCTGGGACTTGCTGCTGCCATACTGGCGGACCAAGCCCGCTTCGAGTCACTGGCAAAGAGTCTCATCTTCATGCCCATGGCAATCTCGTTCGTGGGTGCCGGGATCATCTGGCGTTTCATGTACATCGCGCGACCGCCCCAGAAGCCACAGACGGGCCTGTTCAACGCAATCTGGGTGGGCCTGGGAACCATGGCGCCGTCTGGGGCCGGACAGGTCACTGTGGTTGCAATTCTGTCTGGAGTAACGGCTCTCCTAGTAGGCCTGGGCATCTTCGGTATCCGTCGGAGGCAGCCAGGCATCACGATCGGGTCAGCCTTCGTTGCACTGCCTATCCTCTGGTTGCTCTACCGCTTTCTTGGGCCGGGACTGGGGGGTGTCGAGACTGGTCCACTGGGAGACCCGATCGGCAAGCCGATCCTGTTCGTTCAAGAGGCACCATTCAACAACGTCTGGCTAATGGTGGTACTGATCTGGATCCAGACCGGGTTCGCAATGGTCATCCTGTCTGCGGCAATCAAGGCCGTTCCGGTTGACTTGATTGAGGCGGCTCGAGTTGACGGCGCAACGAGTGGACAGGTGTTCTTTCATGTGACGCTGCCAACAATCGTTCCCACCATCAGCGTCATCGTCACAACCCTGATTGTGCTGGTCATGAAGGTGTTCGACATCGTGCGAGTCATGACAAACGGGAACTTCGGTACGCAGGTAATCGCCAACGAGATGTGGCAGCGGACCTTTACCGAGTTCAACCTGGGTCTGGGATCGGCGTTGGCCGTGGTCCTGTTCATCGCTGTCGTGCCGGTGATGGGCCTCAACATCCGTCGAATGCAGCGGGCAGGAGTCTGATCGTGACCGTAACCACGGAGTCCAGGAGCGTCACTGCGGGTTCCGTTGACAGGGTTGGTCGCGTCGTTTACGGGTTCCTCCGAGCCCTTCCCACATGGATTCTGTGGCTGCTGGTGTTTGTCTGGAGTGTGCCTAGCGGCAGTCTGTTCCTGAACTCGTTTCGACCACGAGATGCCCAACGAGCACATGGCTGGTGGGCGTCCATCGGCAAGGAGGGCTGGACGTTTGACAATTACCTTGATGTCCTTGAGTCCGGAAGGCAGACCGGCGGGTTGGCCATTGCCACCGTCAATTCCTTCGCGATCGCGATACCAGCCACGGTCATTCCGATAGCCATTGCCGCTATGGCAGCTTACGCATTCGCGTGGATTCCCTTCAAAGGCCGTGAATGGCTGTTCATCCTTACCGTGTCCCTGCTCGCACTCCCTAACCAGGTGGCCCTGCTACCTCTGTTGCAATTATTCGCCGGTGGTGCTCATTGGACCGTTCCGGGTACCGGCACCGTGGTCACCCTCTTTCCAGACCTGAGCCTGGCTGGTAGTGCCACCGCCGTTTGGCTAACCCACACGTCGTTCGCTCTGCCGTTTGCCATCTTCTTGCTCCACAACTACATATCGGCACTTCCAAGGGAACTGTTTGAGGCCGCACGCATTGACGGTGCCGATCACTTCACGATTTTTTGGCGCTTGGTGGTACCCCTCTCCGTGCCGGCTCTGGCAGCATTCACGATCTTCCAGTTCCTGTGGACCTGGAATGACTATCTGGTGGCCCTAACCATGCTGGGAGCCAATGGATCCGCCTACCCAGCAACGATCAAGATCGCCTCAATGTCGGGTGAGTTCGGACGGCTCGAACACCTCTTGTCGGCTGGAGCGTTCGTGCAGGCGGGCGTACCACTAGTGGTGTTCTTCACCCTGCAACGGTTCTTCGTTAGGGGCTTGTTGGCCGGTTCAGTCAAGTCATGAGGCTGGGTGGTAACAACGTGTGTTCGTCTATCCGGATATCCCAAGGGGTTCTACTACCTTGAGTAGCACACTTCGCTACGGCGTCATCGGAACAGGGATGATGGGCGTTGAGCACATCCACAACCTGCTGGCACTCGACGGTGCCGAGGTGGTTGCACTCTGTGACTCGGACCCCGGCTCGCTTGGCACTGCTGCGACTCTTGTTCCTAATGCTGTCCAATTCAGTGACCACCACTCAATGCTCGAGGCCGGGGGATGCGACGCCCTGGTGGTAGCGACACCGAACATGACCCATGTCAACGTCCTCCTTGACGTGATTGAGGCTGGCTTGCCCGTCCTCGTTGAAAAGCCGCTGTGCACCACGGTCTCCGACTGTCGCCGAGTTATCGAAGCGGCTGGCTCGGACGCAGTGGTCTGGGTCGGTCTTGAGTACAGGTATATGCCAGCCATTGCCAGCCTCATCGACTCCGTGATGGCCGGAACAGTCGGGCCGATTCGCATGGTCGCAATCCGCGAACACCGCTTTCCCTTCCTTGAGAAGGTCGGTGATTGGAACCGCTTCAAGGCGAACACAGGCGGGACTCTGGTTGAGAAGTGCTGCCACTTCTTTGACCTCATGAACCTCATCACCGGAGCCAGACCATTGCGTGTCATGGCCTCGGGAGCCCAGGATGTGAACCACCTAGACGAGGAATACCAGGGACGGGTTCCCGACGTCATTGACAACGCATATGTGATAGTGGATTTCGACTCGGGAGCTCGCGCAGTGTTGGACCTGTGTATGTTCGCCGAAGCCACCCGCAACCAAGAGGAAGTCTCGGTTGTCGGGGATCTCGGGAAGGTGGAGGCCCTGGTTCCAGAGTCGGTGTTACGAACCGGAATCCGTGGGAAACACGGAATCGGTGATATCCAAGAGGTTCACGTGCAGGACTCGGGTATTGGTTATCAGGGCCTCCACCACGGCTCATCGTTTGTCGAGCACAAGCGTTTTCGTAGGACAGTTCTAGAAATGATGCGACCTGAAAGTGGCTTGGAAGAGGGGCTTTGGTCCGTTGCGGTGGGGGTAGCGGCGCAGCTGTCCATTCAGGAGAATCGGTTCGTGGAGATCGACGAGGTGATGGCCAACGGTCTAGGGGGGACGGAAGGTGACTGAGGCACGACTGGTTCTTGAGATTGGATCACCGCTCTGCCCGGCCACGACTCCAAATACCTGAGAGTCCCCGATCTTGCGTTCAGGAGCGGATGGCCAGGTTCGTCTTGGGATCGAAGAAGTGGAGTCGCTTGGTGTCGACGGTCAATTCGATTCGACTACCTGACCTGACGGGACTGCGTGGGTCGACCCTGGCGATCATGAGCGCTGCGTCCTCCAGGTCATCAAGCACATCAGGGTCGCCCGTGTCAACAGCCGCTGCATCCAGGTGGAAGTGCACGAGCATGTCTGATCCGAGGGCTTCGGTCAGTTCGGCGTCCACGACTATGCGCGGAGCATTGTTGTCCGACAGGGAGGCGTCTTCCATGGCTTCGGGACGGATGCCGACCACTAACTCGGCACCGTCGTAGCCAGCCAAGGCTGGTCGCTCAGTCAGAACAGAGTCAGCGAGAGGAAGTCGGTTGTGGCCCAGTTGGATAGTCCAGTCACCATCTACTGACCTGAGATGTCCTCGGCGCAGGTTCATTGCCGGTGCACCGATGAAGCCTGCTACGAACACGTTGTCGGGAGAGTCGTAGAGAGCCGATGGTTCATCGGTTTGCTGGAGAACTCCATCTTTTATTACAGCCACCCTGTCACCCATGGTCATGGCTTCCACCTGGTCGTGGGTGACGTAAAGAGTCGTAGCTGCCAGACGTCTGTGGAGCCTGGCGATCTCGGCACGCATTTGGACCCGAAGCTTGGCATCCAGATTCGACAACGGCTCGTCCATGAGAAATACCGCTGGGTCGCGAACTATGGCGCGACCCATAGCTACCCGTTGGCGTTGACCACCCGACAGTTGTGCCGGTTTGTTGTGGAGCAGCGACTCCAACTCCAATATTCTGGCTGCTTCTCCCACCTTTGTCTCGATTTCGGCTTTCGGCATTCCCGACAGGCGTAGAGCAAATCCGATGTTTCGGGCCACGTCCAGGTGTGGATAGAGGGCATAGTTCTGGAACACCATGGCAACGTTGCGATCCTTGGGCTCCACGTCGTTCATAGGCTCACCGGCAATCGTGAGAGTTCCCGACGTGATCGTTTCAAGCCCCGCGACCATGCGCAACGCAGTGGACTTGCCGCAACCGGATGGTCCCACGAGTACCAAGAACTCGCCGTTGGCGATATCAAGGTTCAGGTCGTATATGGCCTGGAAGCCATTGGGATAGACCTTCTCCAGGTTCTGGAGGGAAACCTCAGCCATCATCACCCCTTGTCATGAAAACGCTTACACCACGATAGTCGTAGTGCTAATCGGATACTCCTAGTGAGGTCGGCCAGACTACCCTCCCAGTCAAATGGGGATGCCAGTTACTCCAAAGCAAGGGGGGTCGGGTCACAGGGTCTTGTTTGAAGATCACTCCAGCGGCTTCGGGGTCGAACTCGTCGGGCCACACGGTTTCGTTGTCAGCGAAAGCCCCCTGAAGGTTCGCTATTTCAAGATTGGCTTGGTAGAGGTTGGCCCCACGGAGGTTCGCCGTCGCCAGGTTCGCTGCGCTCATGCCCTCTACAGTGCAGGGTCCTTCCGATAAAACCAGCAGGTCGGAAAAGGTTTCTTACTAGGCCGCCTTCTGTGCCTATTCGATGCGGTAGCCCTCTTCGAGGAGCTCTTCGACACCCGCTAGCCAGAAGACTTCGGTGTGGCCGCCGAGGTTGCCGCAGGCTTCCCGGGCGGCCTTCTCGTCGACCTGGTATTCGGCCCGTTGCGCTGGACTCCCGACAGTTGATCGTGCTACTCAAATCAGGCACGCACGTATAGCAAGATTGTCGATCAACCTGCCGGGGCGAGACGGACGTCGTATTGGATCGTGAGTTGAAACACGTCGGCAATATCGACGAGTCGCGCGAAGTTCACTGAGGTGGTCGCCGGCGGGCCTGTACCTTGCGAGAAGTCGCCGAGGGGTTTCGCGCCACCCTCATTCCCAATCCGTAAGAGCACTCCTGTTGGCCTTCAGGTTGGTCTGAGCGATCCCAGCGTCACTGATCTCTACATCCACGACCATGTCGGGCGACTCAGGTCGGGCGCACCTCGACCCGGTGGAGGTCGTCGCCCAGTTCAATCCTGCCGTCGAAGTGGGCCGCGGCGAGCTGACGCCAGTCGTCTCCCCCACCGGGCTGGATGGCCGGCA
>Ga0208638_1000023_pt1 | contig 148524 bp, 117 predicted proteins | sample ETNtaG_34_FD_185753 | JGI IMG/M metagenome (GOLD analysis project Ga0208638, IMG submission 185753) | Marine microbial and viral communities from oxygen minimum zone, Eastern Pacific Ocean - ETNP201306SV51 (SPAdes) (version 2) | ecosystem: Environmental > Aquatic > Marine > Oceanic ...
TGACCAGTTCAATGTTAGGTGTTTTCCTGAAAGACCAGCGCACCAGGATGGAATTCATGAATCTGATCCAGAATGACAAGAGGACTGTTTGATAACTCTTCTTGTTCCTTTCTCTCTATTTTCTTTTCAATTCTGTTTGGTTCTACAGCGTTATAGAATTATTTTTATTACTCGTTCAAATTCTCTATCATCCGGGAGAAGTTTTTTCTGTTCTCATCGTCCAGGAAAAGTTTTGTTCCTATGCCGGTATCTTCATTCCTCACAACCGTACAGTCCAGGCTCAGTGTGCCAAGCTCTCTAGGCAGTTCAATGGAAATATTCAAAGCGTCTTTATTTATATTTTTTTTAGTTTCAAGAAAAAATCCATCAGAAGAAATGTTTTTGGTAACTCCTAATAAATTGCCATCCTTGTCATAAACATTAAAGGCAAAACTAAAACGTTGAATATTTCTTTTATTTTGCTGCTTCATTTTGATCCCAATTATTTGTCATGAGTTAAACTTGTTGAAACTATAATATGTTATATTTATTTTTTTCACAACCATCATTTCGTAACGCGGCTTAGTGGCAAACACAATTGAAGCTGCCTGTAGTAAGCTACTGGGAATCTTCAGTGTAGAGTATAATTTTTTTAAATTTCACTCGTTAATCTCGCAGCAAGCTGAGTGGAATGTGCTCGCTAAACACTTTTGATATGGAAAGCCGATAATCAAAAATTATTTGCCACAAAGAAAAGGGAAAAGGAGTTTTGGAGTTTTTGTTGTAACTCTTTTACTCCCCAACTCATTTCTCCCTCCATTTTTCCCTATATTTTTTGTCTTTTTCAATCATTGCTAACCTGCAAAGCTATGCGTTCCGATTAATAAGGATTTCTTTTACAATTTTCCAACCGTCTATTTCCTGTTGAAAATGAAGCATTTTTTTAGTGGTGGAATTGATAGGGCCTGATTGATATTTCTGGATAAAAGAGGCAATCATAAAAAAATTATCCCAGTTAATTGAAACATTTGTTATCTCTATAGAAATAATGCCTGGTTTATCAAAAATATTTTTTTTGTATTCCTTGTAACTCTCCCGGTTAAAGCTGGCTTTTGTAAAGGCTTTTGAATAAAAAGACAGATATTTCTCTATATCCTTTTCTTCCCAGGCGGCTTTCCATGCATATAGAAGTTCCTCGATTTTTTTCTTTTCCTTCTCCAGATTATCGAGGTCGTCCAGGTCCTTTCTGATTATTCCTATGACAGCGGATCTATTCGGATTATTTTTCCATGATTCATACTCGTCTGCAGTCGTATCTTCAAGCAGATCATAATAGATCCATCCTTTCAACCCCACTCCGGTATCGGTCAATACCCAGTCTCCCTGATTATCCAGTTTTTTTACTATAAATCCCTGCCCCAAACGAGCAATAATATCCGCCTCCGGGGATGGTTTTGTCCTTATATTTACATTATTTGCCACAATCTTTATGTAGTGAGAAGTGGCCACTACTGAATCTGAAGAAACTTCATCATCTTTTTTTTCTTCCCTTACTTCCTCCTCAATTTTTACTTCTATTTCTTCTACGTCTTCTTTTTTTACGATCTGAAGAAGTTCTGTTTTATTGAGTGATTTTTTATCAGTTTCTATTGCTGTTGGGGCTCTGAAGTCCTGCTCTGGTACCTCCTGTTGGTTCTCTGTAGGAGGAGGAGTAATAGTATTCTCAACAGTGTTGTCTTTTTTTCCCCCCTCGTTTATTTCCGCTTCAGTCTTTACCTCTACTTCTTCATTTTTTGATACATTTTCGTTTTTTATAATGGGAAAAGGGTCTATTATTTTTGGTATTTCTTTATCAGTCTCTCTTCTTGTTGTAGTTATGGAACCCTGCTTTATAATCTCCTGTTTATTTTCTGCAGGTAGTCTGCTTAGGATATTTTCGGTTTTTTCCTCTGAAGGAGTACTCCTAATTAAAATCCAGAACAATAGAAAAGATAAGACTAATCCTGATAGTACAAATGAAATTAGTATAATATTTTTTGTGGAAGGGTCTCTTTTGAAACCGGTTTTTATCTGTTGGTTTCTAAAAAAAATTGTGACCTTTGAGCGGAGGTCATACAGAGGGAATAATAAGAGATCGATAAATCGCTGATAATTATATCCCATGAAAGTGTTTAGCGAGCGCATTTCCCGCTGCTTGCGACAGGGTTAGCGAGAGAACCTAAAATAATACTCTAGACTAAAGATTCCCCGTAGTTTGCTGTGCGGGAGACTTCAATTGTTAATAAAAAAATGTAATGGCATTGAATTTAAGTGAGCAGATTGATATTATATCCCAAGATTTCATTTATAACAATATTACTAAATTTTAGGTAGTGTTCTGTTTTGACCGTTCTTTGCAGAAAACTAATTTGTCTGCGAGTGTCATGCTCTAGGTGCATTTCTGCTCTGTCATATTAATTTAATTAGTACCTAGCAAATGAAGGGAGGAAATACTGATGAAGCGACGCGATTTTCTAAAATCATCTGCCTTGATTGGTGGAACAGCTGTTTTGGGCGTCCCTTCCTTTAGTGAAGCTGCCAACGGGAAAGCGACAATTGAAAAATATAAGCAAATCGGAAAAACCGGTTTGAAAATGAGCGATATCTCTTTTGGATGCGGCAAGCTTCCCTCTGCCTCATTGATTGCACGGGCCATAAAGAGAGGAATTAATTATTTCGATACGTCTCCTGATTATGGACCAAGTGAGAGCATTTTGGGAGAAGCTGTTAAAAAGTTCAAAATTCGGGACCGGATGATTATAGCGTCCAAATTCTGCAAGCCGATACCGTACCCGGGACATCTTCCGCTTGGTTCCCCCAAAAGAGATTTTATTGAATCAGTAGAAGGGAGCCTTTCACGACTAAATACTGATTACCTTGATGTCTGTTTTGTTCATGCTATTGGAGAGGAGGAGAGCAAGAAATCTGGGGGACAAAGACTCCTGGATGAAAATATGCTCTCCGCAGTGGAGACTTTAAAGAGAGCGGGAAAGATAAGGTATCTCGCGATATCCTCTCATGGTCCGGATAACCTTGAACCACTGTTACTCTCCGCAGTAAAATCCGGGCATTATGATATTATTATGCCTGCGTTTAATTTCATGAAATTTCCACAAATTCCGGGAATCATTCAAGAAGCAAAGAAAAGAGATGTAGGGGTTATAGCCATGAAAACATTAGCCGGCGCCAAGGATATGAAACTTGACACCGGGGGTGACAGTTTTCCACATGCCGCGTTCAAATGGGTGTTAAAACATCCGGAAGTGGATGGTTTGATTGTCACTATTACCGCAACCGATCAGCTTAATCATTTCGTTCAGGCGTCCGGTAAAAAATTCACGGCATCATCCCGGGCAGTATTAGACCGGTACGCGAAACTCTATTCACGTGAATATTGTAGAACCGGCTGCGGAGACTGTCTCGAAAGCTGCCCTTCAAAAGTTAATATCGCCACAATTTTGAGATACCAGATGTATTTCCAGGACTATGGAATGGAAAAAAGGGCCATGGAAGGTTATACTTCATTAAAACAAAAAGCGGACACCTGCTTTACCTGCGCGGACGCATCCTGTGAAAAGGCATGCCCTTATGAACTGCCTGTTGCCTCAATGCTGCAAAAAGCTCATGATCAATTATCGTTTAGCGGGCAAGTATAAAATTTGATATAGAAATTTTGAAAGTAGTTTGTTAATATATTCATTTCTGAATAGCTAAATTTAATTTAAATTTAATATTATTTAAAAATATGCCATTAGCACCAGAAGGAACAACTTTTCATATAGGTAAGGTAAGAAAAGAAGTAATTATTAAGTCAGCTCCGGAGGAGTTATTGAGCCGTTTAATGTACTGCAAAGACCTCGATGAAGCAATTGACAGGGAATATAAAATTAAAAGAACAATGCGATTAACTCGAGAAAACATTGGTACTATTGCGAAGAAACTGGAGATTGACATCGAAATTGCCAACTTGATGGGGGCCGGCGCAGAAACTCTCAACCTGCGAGATCTTGATAGACACGGAGTGAAGCTTATAGTCTCTGAAGATATAGACAGAGAGGCTTTCAATATCATGGATATTTATTATAAACAGTTTACCCATATTACAGGATCGGGTGTGTTTACTGGCGGAGATCTCAGGCCTGAAGGCGTTCTGATGGCAGACGAATGTTTTTTACTTTTTGGATAAACCCGCTAATTATCACAATCTCACTCTGTTTCTACTCGCAAATAAATAATTCAAGTTATTTTATCACTCCCTGGTGTCATTTATGTCTTGTATTTGTCTTAAAATATAAATCCTCTACTTTTTACCATAAATCTGGCTGTCCGGAATGAATGCCAACCATGCAAAGGCAAAATGATTTCCGTGAATGATCGGGTTTAGCTGTTTCCCTATAAGAGAACCTTTTATGGCCTTACCGGTTATGTTCCAAAGAGAGTTTGTCTGTTCGTCCACAAAACCCCCATCCTTTCTTTTGAAAGACAGCTGTTTACCATTTAGCGTGGATTCAAAGACCGTTGCCGCACCAATATCACGGGAGCCTGCTATTGACGATTTGTCTAGGGCGGAAGATGTTCCTGGCAGGTGGAAAATAACCAAATCGGTTTTTCCAACTTTGTCATGGATAACTTTTTCTTTTTGAATTATCGAGAGTGGATAAATTTTGTTAATACCATTTAGAGAGACGTTAATAATTCGCTCCATAGGAGGTAAGCGATTATCCGGTGCATTCTGTAACAGGAAGGGGGTATTGTTTATATCATCGTAGCCCACATAAGGATTCTTGCCGTAACTTCTAAGGTGCCCAGTTTTTTTTGAAAGCACTTTGCCGTTCGGATAACTTTCTTTGAAGTTTGCGTAAGAAATAATAAAAGAAGGAAGTACTTTCAATTTTGCGCCTGTTAGATCACCCACAATGCCTGTTCCCACAAACTGCTGCCACCATGTTTCAGTTTGACGGTCATACATGACCAGGTCACTATTTCTTAGCTTTCCGGTCGTGCCAAAGTCGAAAAGAAAGGACTTGCCTTTAAATTCAAGGCGGCGGTCAAATACAATAGAGGAGTTACAAAGAGGGCAGAAAGTCACAGTTATAGGGGTTCCTATAATTTCGTCATTGACAATTTCGTGCCAGATTATGATCTGGATGGGGTATGCTTTAGCGTTACCATTTATTTCAACGGCTACTACCGGTTCATTGGGTTTGAGCCACTCATTCGCGTTTGAAAATGAAACAAAGGATGGTTTATCAATTGCAGGGATGCCATCTTTTGGTGGACCTCCTGATAGAATTTCCGAGAAATTGATAGAAGTTTTCTCGAAATTGGTCTTTGTCCATTCAGATTTCCAATTCAAAGTATCTCCTCCGGAAGATCGTAAAAATTTAGTAGACACCAGACCGGCAAAAACTACTAAAAGTATTATTAATATTATAGCTTTTGGAGAGCTTGGCATATTTTTTTCCAAAAATTGTCAGCGAGCAGCCTTTTTTTGTGTTTGAATAGAACTGCCTGCTTTATATAAACCTTTTGAGATATTGATGTTCGGATATATTCGTACATTGCTTTCCAGCAAAGCGCCAGGGCAGGTGACGGTATTACAGCCTATTTCTCCAAAGTCACCAATTATAGCCCCTAATTTTTCCATCTGTGTTGGAATTATCTCCCTGCCAAAATTTATTTTGATTTCCCTGATAAAACCTTTGGTCTTTTCTTCTTCCGTCCGAAACTGAAGGTTTGCAAGCTTGACTCCGGCGCCCAGGTTTACATAAGAACCGATAATAGAATCGCCGATGTAGGCAAAATGCCCGGCTTCCGAATGGTTCATCATAATAGCGTTTTTAATTTCTGTGGCGTGTCCTACAACACAGCTTTCTCCCACAATAACATTTCCACGGATATAAGCTCCCTGTCTAACCTCTGTATTCTTACCAAAGTAAACATGATGTTTAATGATTGCGGTTGGTTCCAGAATTACGCCTTCCTCTATAAAAATATTCATTTCCCGGGAGATAAATGGTTTTTGCAATTTTAAGTACTTGTTAACAAATATTAATTTCAAAGAGGGGTCTTCTGACAGTGTTTGTAATTCAAACCCCTCTGGTAGCCTGGAATTTGCATCTCTTTCCGAAACTTTTTTCTGAATAAAGGATTCTGTTTTTTTTAGAGGAGACCAGAGAAATTCACAATCCTGAAAAATATTTTTTGCTTCAAACTGTTCCAAATGTAAAAAGAAATTTTTAAACATTTTTTTATTAAAATTAATTAAAACTATTCTGCCACAAAATAGCGAAGATTAAGGTAGTCATCCTTTGTGACTTGGTGGCAAAGGATTCATAAATAATCAAAAAAACCTTTTTTAGTCTTAACTCCCAACCATCTGGCAGGAACATATCTTTTGAGAATGGGAGCGGGCCAAAACCGTTGTCCGAATATGGAGCTAAACTTTTCCATTTCCTTTAGTATATTATCAAGTCCCTGCGCATCGGCGTAATGAAGTGGCCCACCTTTATCTTGTGGAAAGCCGGTGCCGGCTAACATGGCAATATCAATATCACTTAATGAAGAAACCCCTTCCTGGAAAGAGATGGCCGACTCATTAATCATAGGGAGCAAAAGACGATGAACAGAAAACTCTGTATTGGAAATCCCTGTTTCTTTTTGAGTTTCTTTGATAATATTTTCCAAAAAAGAATCGTCTTTTTCTTCGTTTGAATAATTGTAAATTCCTTTCCCGCTTTTGGTCCCTAATCGACCTGACGCTGTGATCTTTTTTATCAATGCTGCTGGTTTCATTCTTTCACCATAACTGTTGTATAAAATATCGGCTACGGAATCTGCCACATCCAGACCAAGCATATCCACTAAAGTAAAGGGACCCATCGGCATGCCGAAGGAGACCATCGCCTCATCAATTTCTTTTGCACTGGCAGCGCTTTCCTGCAAGGCATAAAATGCTTCATTGATATAAGACATCAGAATTCGGTTGACCAAAAAACCGGAACACTCGTTTACTCTCACAGGTATTTTTCTCAATGATTCCGAAAAAGAGACTACATCATCAACTGTTTCATCCGAAGTCTGGAGTCCTGGAATAACCTCTATCAATTTCATAACGTGGGCGGGATTGAAGAAATGCATTCCAACGACTTTATCAGGATTCTTAGTAACAGATCCTAATTCAGAAATGGAAAGAGCCGATGTATTCGACGCCAGAATAGTTGTTTCCGGGCATGATTCGCTCAATTCCTTAAAAATTTTCTTTTTTATATCAATGTTTTCAGGGACGGCTTCTATGACAATATCTACATCTGAAAAATCTTTATAATCAATTGCGATGGAAATCAACGCCATTTTTTTAACTATATCATCAGATGTCATTTTGCCTTTATCGACCCTTGATTGGTATATCTTTCGGGCAGCCTCCAGTCCGGTTTTTGCTCTCTCTTCATTAATATCCTTAATAACTACAGGAAGACCGGAATAACTGATAACCTGTGCAATACCTCCCCCCATAGACCCAGCTCCAATGACCGCTGCCTTATAAATAAACAAAACTAATATCTCCAAATAGTATTATTTTAAACATACATTCTACCAAACTTCTATTGGATGGTCCCATTAAAAAAATTATTTGCTCTTTTGAACACTGGTTTTATTAAAAATATTCAACCTATCTTTTGCATGCTGAATATCCGGGTTTAATTCAAGTGCGCGTTGATAATAAGATTGAGCTGCAACTGAATCTGAACCTGGACCGAGCAAAATACTATCTGTTCCGAATTCATAGGCTAACCCCAGGTAATATTGCTGCATGCCATCCAGGGGAGCTAATTCCGCCGCATGGGTATATGCTCTGATTGCCCCCACGCGGTCACCGGTTCTAAGGCGTGTTTCGCCTGTTAAGTTAAGAGCGTCGATATTATTTGGTGCTTGCCTCAAAGCGTCCTCAAAAAGTTTTCTTGCCTCTGAATAATTCATTTCTTCAAATAACAGCGCGCCCAGAGAAAGAAGCGCGTCGATATCCGAAGGGGCTTTATCCAAGGCAACCTGGAGCATTTTTTTCGCACCCGGCCAGTCGTCTCGCGTAACCATGATTTTCGATAAAAGGTTATACATTTCAGCGTTATCCTGGTATAGGCCTATGGCCTTCCTGCAGTAATTTTCCGCCTTATCCAGATTCCCTTCTGCAAATTCCAACCAGGCAATCTTTTCCAGGGCGTAAACGAAATGAGCATCCTGTTCAAGTATTTGAAGAAACATTTGCCGGGACTTCTCTTTTTCACCAGCCAATAAATAGGTTGTGCCTTTCTGCATCAGCAGCCAATTATTTCTTGGATCCGATTCGAGCATTTCATCAAGTAAAACCAAACCCTGGTCGTATTTTTTTTCAGCGATGATTTTGGCGACTCTTGCAAGTTTATACTGGAAGAACTTTTGATCAGTTGGGTTTATTCCGCCTATTTCCACAATTTCAACCGAATCTGCTTTCCTTGGATCAACTAAACTGAGATACCCCAAAGCTTCTATTTTTTGCATAGTTTCATTAGACATCTCGCCCCTTGCTTGTGCTGCCATATCAGTTTTATGCAAGGTTTTAAGTAATCTGTTAAGGCGTTCCAAGTATGATTTTAATAGTTCCGGTTTTTTTTGTGCGAGATTTTTAACCTGCCTTGGATCGTCTTCCCAGGAATAGAGTTCAGGTTTAGGTGAATCAATAACTGTATAGCCATCAACTGCGAGACCCCTCAATTCACTCCAGCCGAAATGCAACCTTGCATAAGCACTTTCCAAAAATGTATCCCTACTTTTACCATTACCCTTTATAAGCGGCACTAATGAGGATCCATCCATATGATTATGGTATTCGATCCCGACCAGTTCCAGGAGGGTTGGGGCAATATCAATGCTCCTCACTCTCCATGGCACACGATGAGCAGGTATTCTATCTGGAGCACTGATTATTAGTGGAATTTGGACGGTGCTATCGTAAAGATATATCCCGTGGGTCATCTCCCCGTGATCGCCCAATGACTCACCGTGGTCTGAGGTCAGCACAATGATCAGGTCATTTTTTCCCCGCAGTTTGCGTATGCCATCAATCAATCGGCCTATCTGTTCGTCAGTATAGGCTATCTCCCCATCATAAAGGGAGTCCTTATATTTTGACGCGTACGGATCTGGAGGATTGTATAAAGCGTGGGGATCAAAATAATGAACCCAAAGAAAAAACCGCTTCTCTTTTTCGTTTACGATTGGGTCCCTAGTAACAGATCCCGGATTGGCAACATATAGAGACTTGAGCCACTTCAAGGCATGCTCGGTAACTTCCGTTGCCGAACGTTCCTGAAAGAAGAAGAGTTCCCTGCCATCTTTTTCCATTTTAAACCCAGAGTCGTCATAGTAATCAAATCCCTGGTTGAGTCCGAACCTTCTGTCAAGAACAAATGATCCTACAACTGCGCCGGTATTGTAACCCTCTTTTTTAAAAATTTCTGGTAGCGTGGTAAGGCTCTCTGCGGCTTTATATTTGCCATTGTCGAGAACCCCATGAGATGGTGGATAAAGACCTGTAAAAATGGACGTGTGGGAAGGCAAAGTAATCGGAACCGGCACTCGAGCTTGCTCGAAAACCACACCATGTTTTCCAAGGCCGTCAATATTGGGGGTTTGAATAAATTTATAGCCGTAAATGCCGAGACGATCGACTCTTAGCGTATCAACTGTAATGATAACTACATCGGCGGGGCCTGTTTCCAGGCTATCACTGCAACCGACAGACACCAGTGCAAGCAGCATAAACACAAAATAGATTGATTTTTTCATATAGCCTTTAATCTTCTTTTTGTGAACTTTGTATCTTTGTGACTAATACTAATTCTATTTTTTTTTGCTTTTCATCCCCGCTCTTTTGGAGCAACGCGGCAGAAGCCCTGGGGAGAGATGTCCAAAGCAGAATTGAATTTACTGGAGAGGTTCTGGAAGGCAATGAGACCGGTTAGTTCCACAATCGCGTCATCATTGAAATTAACTTTCAATTTTTCAAATAATTTGTCCGAAACTTTGCGGTCCGAGTAGGTCATTGCCTCTGCGTATTCCAGGGCGGCTTTTTCTTTTTCGGTAAAATGCTCACTCTCCCGGAATTTCGCTAGGTCTTCCAGGCGGGAGTCTGATCCGCCGCGTTTTAATACGGTGGAAGAGTTAATATCTACACAAAATTCGCACCAGTTGATCTGGGAAACGCGGACAGTTATCAACGCTCTTAGCTGAGGCTCTATGGGTGATTTTTTACGGTCCAGTGCCCCGAATAAGGTCGCAACTCCAATGAAAAGCCGAGGGACACGTCCCCAAACCTTTGCTGGCTCAAGTTCCGCCCCATATTTCCGCTTTTGGTTGAGGAAAAATAGTTTTAAATACCAGGGATATTTGTTGTCAGGTTTTGATTGAATTTTTGACATGTTAAATTCTCATTTCATTTTAAGCCGCTCTACCGGCTCTCCATTTAAAATATGTATTTCAATAATTTCCCTGGCATCTTCTACCGAAGGCACTGTATACCATGTTCCTTCAGGATATATCACTACGGAAGGGCCTTTGGAGCATGCAGAGAGACATTTTGTGGCTGAGACTTTAACCTCTTTTTTTAATCCTTTTTCATGAACGGTTCCTTTCAGGTAGTCCAGGATACTTTTAGAGTTTTTTGCTTTGCAGCAGCCTTTAGGATTATCTGGAGGTCGCTCATTCACGCAGCAAAAGATATGGTATTTATAATTAAACATATTTTATTATATCAACTAATTCATGTTTCTGAAAAAAAAATCAAATTCATTTCTTCTTGAGGATGCATCTTGTTATGCTATTGTATGATTTATGATTCCTATCCGAGATCGTAATCCTACCAAATCGTGGCCGATTGTAACTGTGTTTTTAATAATTGGAAATATATACGTATTTGTTAAGCATAATATGAGCATGAACCAGCATCAACTGGCAAGCATGTTCAGCACCTATGGAGCTGTTCCAAAACAAATTTTATCTCCGGAAGACGTTGAGCATCTAAAAGTAGGAATAGTTTCCTTATTTACGTCCATGTTTCTCCACGGGGGAATACTACATATAGGCGGTAATATGCTGTACCTCTGGATTTTCGGCGACAATGTGGAAGATCGGTTAGGACATGCGCGTTTCTTCTTTTTTTATATTTTTTGCGGACTGGGTGCGGCGTTGACTCATATTATTTTAATAGGTCAGTCCACTATTCCCATGGTAGGGGCGAGTGGCGCTATCTCCGGCGTGCTGGGAGCGTACCTGATATCATTTCCGCGTGTACGACTTCTCACTGTTATTCCAATCTTCATTTTTATAAAATTAGTGGAACTGCCTGCTATTGTAGTGCTTGGATTCTGGTTTGTAATACAATTCCTGAACGGTTATTATTCGCTGCAAAATGCGGGAGCAGTAAATACTGCCGGAGTGGCATGGTTCTCACACGTTGGAGGATTTGTGCTGGGTGTTTTGGGGATTCTGATATTAAAAAAAAGAATGAAAAAGTAGGGATGGTTATTTAATTAAGAGGCAGATTTAATCATTGCCCCCATTGTTTCCACAGCATTATACTGTGTTCCTTTCCAGAAAAATTCACCGTTCGGTTTCAGAATAGCGAAATAGGGAAGTCCAGTTTTTAACTCACGGTGTGTCGGATTGTCTCTAAATAATTTAAATATAGGATCGGTATCATAAATTTTTACAAGAACGGCGTTTTGAAGAATCCGGTTGAGTTTTTCGTTCTTTACGGAGAGTTTCTCAAACTCCAAGCAATTCGCGCACCAGTACGCGAAGAAATCTATAAAGATCGGTTTGTTTTCTTTGAGAGCCACTTTTTTGGCCCCTTCAAAATCACGATACCAGTCGAGGTTTTCATGTTTTTCTATTTCAACGCCATTTTTTGTAAGAGTTGTTTCTCTCGCCGAAAAATCAGCAGCTTCTCTTTTTATTGTGATTATCCCGGCTTGTGATAACCCGCTATACATGAAATAGAACGCTGGTAAGAGTAGAAAAAAAGAAATCCCTTTTTTTATCCTGTTTTTTTCCGTGCGAAAGAGGCCTAAATAAATGGATGAAATTACGGCTGCAATCCCAGCAAGGATAGTATAGGCTGCCTGGTCATTGATTTGAGCGGTCTTTATTCCTTTCATGAAGTAAACCCAGGCGATATAGAGAATTATTAATCCGAGAGCATATTTTACATAATCCATCCATGCTCCTGCCTTTGGCATTTGGTTGCTTAAAAGCCCGACAAGAAGAAGTGGTACTCCAATTCCTATTCCGAATCCTCCCATCATTAATCCGCCCTGTCCGGCAATGAGCGATTTTTTTATAAAAGAAGCCTCGCTGCCTGATGCGGCCAGGGCCGCGTTTACCTCAGCGATTCTATCTGCTACCTGCAGGAGAAGGGTAAAAACAACTGGACCAACGCAGGGAGAAATAATTAAGCCTGCGATTATGCCCATAAGAAAAGTGTTGAAGAGTCCCCTTTTTTTGCCTATCGCAGAGGATATCCGCGAAGTAAAATCCTCACCACCGATCGTAAAATCAAAAAAACCTAGCATTGCAAAACCAAAAAATCCAAATAAAATAGCAAAAAAAAGATTAGTAATAGGACTTTGCATGACAACATTGAAAGCGCCTCCGGTCATTCCGGCCGCATACCCGAGGATTATGTATAGACATATTATTCCGAGAAAATATGATAGAGAATGATAAATCCCCTTTTGTCTGTTCGATCCCCCTCGTTCCATAATGATGGCAGAGGTGATAGGAATCATTGGGTAAACACATGGGGTTCCGGCGGCTAAAAGACCGGCTAAAAAAATAAAAATAAAAGCCATTACTGCATTTTGGGAATACTTTTTATAAAGAGCGGTAACTTTCCCTGTAAATCCTTCTCCTTCAGTGAAAACAAGTGAGCTTTTCGCCGGAGTATCAAGAGTGTCCGGACGTAAGGTGGGTGGAGACTTTATAATTCCTGCTCCGAAAGTCTCTTCAGTAATTTCACTTTTTATTATTAAAGGTATTTCATCTATCTGTGGCAGGAAGCATATTTTAGTAATGTCGTTACAGATTTGAGATTTTGCTTCGATCGGAGGAATAATAAATTCACGCCCTTTTACTCGACTAAGAGCAAACTTAAATTCCCCTGCTCCGCGCAAAACCGTGGCCTCGAATTCCTTATCATGCGTCCCCTCTGGGCTTGATACAGGTGAGACTTTGTATCCGGCAGACTCTACCCCTGAAAAATCAAAACTTAAAGAAATGAATAATCCTTTATCTCCAGAATCAAGATAGGCGTGATGGTCTTTTGGAACTGTAACGTGAATTGAAAATTCCCCTGCTGCGTCTTTGGTAGCTGTCAAATAAGGACCTGAGAGAGAATATTTAACCGAGGGAATGTCCTCCTGAAAAAATAGATCCTGTTCGGAGGCGCTTGTCTCAATTCCATATGCAAGAGGTTCAGATAATAAAAAAGCGAAAATAAAACCGAGGGTTATTAAATAAAAAATATTTTTTTTGAATGGTATGAGAAATTTCATTATACAAAATAATAATCCTATGAAATTGGATTGCTTATTAAATAATTATATCATATGCAGTAAAAAGTAGAGAAAAGAAAAAAATCGTTTTTCTCTGTCATTCCCCATTCCTTTCAGGCTTGGAGTCTTTATGGAAAATTTATTTTTGATTATAGGCCTTCCATGGTCTCAACTATTTGGGTGGCTTTTCTTCAGAAGCCGTCCAATTCGGTTTTCCTTGCCGAATTATAGCTGCGACTGAGTCGCGTTATTTAAGCTTCTTGATAAATTATTTTATCTCTGATATTTTGATAACTTGGCGGAGACTTCTATAAATATGAATATTAATTCGACAAAACTTCAATACACATTAGGTTTCGTTTTTTGTACCGCTTACCAACTTTTTTTTTATAAATATGGGCTCAATTTATGGGACGAAGGTGGTCTTGCATACGGAGCTTTAAGGTCTCTCAATGGAGAAATTCCATTGGTGGATTTTGGATTTGACGGATATCCGCCGGGACGCTATTTCCTTACTGCCGTTTTTTTCAAAATATTCGGAGTTAATCTCGCTTCTATACGTCTGTTGTTTGTCATCCTGACTTCAATTACGGTCATTTTGTTCTACCATATTTCCAAAAACATCATGGATAAGAATTTTGCTGTTATTTCCACATTGTTGCTTCTTTCTGCTCCTTCTATGTATTACAACCGTTTATTCCCCATTTGTACTGTAATTAATATTTATTTTATCAACCGGTACATAAATTCTGCGCGAAAATTTGACTTCGCTTTGTCAATTCTTGTCGCATTCCTGACGCTATTGTTCAAAACTGAAATTGGAGCAGTTTCCATCTTTATTTTAATGCTTGTTTTAATAATAAAAGCCATTCATGGTCACAAAAAACATTCTTTTAGTTTCAAAGAATTACATTTTAATTACAAGATACTGATTTCCATGATAGTTGTTTTTGCAGTGGCATCCATCGTGGGCGCCATCATGATTAATTTGCCTGCAAAAGCGTACAAATTTGTTTTTCAAATGTCCTCTATTTGGGGAAATCCTTTCCCATCATTACTACCAGCTCCCGGAAAAGGATTTCCTTCTTTTAAAGAGTTTTTTGATCTCTCCCTTTTCTACCTGCCTATAATTGTGTATATTGCTACCGCTATTTTATTGTTCAAAAGAAAGCTGTTTTCTGAGCAAGACATAGTTCTCAATAAATCCAACATGCAGGTTTTTGTTCTATTATTATTTGGAATTGGTACGTATGGATTGGTTGTATGGAGGGTAGGTTTTGATAATTTAATAAGAGTTCTTCCTGTTTTTTATATCCTCCTTTGTTATTTCTTATATTTATTTTATAGAAAAATCATCGGCACCGGAATTTATATGAATCGATCAGCTTCAAAAAGTGCTGTAAGAAATTTTATTATATCAATCCCGATTTTATTATTTCCTGCTTTATTTATAGTTAATTTAAATTTTCATCACGGGTTTTACGCTGGTTCCATTGGAGAGTTGAGAAATAATCATATTTATATTAATCTTAATAGGGCTCGTATTTTTGCTCACCCATTGGAAGCAATATGGATTGAAGATATAGTATCTTATATTAAACAGACAACAAAAGAGGACGAACCTATTTTTGCGTTACCTTTGAATCCTATATGGTATTTTCTTTCTGAAAGAAAAAATCCAACCGCATACGATTGGGTTCTACCGCAAACTATTAAAGTATTGGATGAAGAGCAAAAAATTGTTGATCAACTTAAAAAGAATATACCCAAACTAATTATTTATGCCGACATCGCTATAGACGGCAAAGAAGAGAGAAGGCTCTCAAACTATGCGCCAAAAGTTTTTGAGTTTATTTTAAAAAATTATAAATTAGAAAAAATCGCAGGTCCTTTTCAAATATTAAAGGTAGAAGACTCGTGATGGAAATACAGCCATATAAATTTCCCTGTTATGTCAAAAATTTTTAACAAAGGAAGGAATAATGAGAAAAATCAATTTAATTATTAGCATGTCTTTGGTTAGTTTTTTATTATTATCATTAAACGTGTCTATTGTCACGGGTTCCGAAAATAAAAATACTTTGCTTGAAGAGGCTCGAATATTATATAAGGCTGATTCTCGATATGTGGACGCCCGTTTTAAGAGTCAATGGGAAACTATTTATTCATTTCAACATCCCGAGTATCAAAAAGCCATTTCTTCTGAAGAATTTCAATATTTTAGCGGGCATGTACCTACAAATTACCGGGAGGATAGATCTTTCAAGCGTAATGTTAGTGGGTATCCGTTATATCCATCTGTGGAAGATATTAAAAGAGATCCAATAAAGAAAGACCCTTTTTTGGGTGTGCCTTTACCGCCAATTTATAGATTCATTCCAGATCCAAATTTCAATTTTACCGGCCATAAATTTGAAAAAGTTTACCTGGATGACAGGGGAACTCTGGGGAAAGTAGAAATTAGATTGAATGTTATTCAATCTCCCCCTACTGCTGTAATGAATGACTTTAAAATACGCCGAGATATTCTGTACATCGATTACTGGGAAAAAATTAATGGTAAATGGGTTTTAGCTGTTATGAAGCAGTTCTCCAAAGTTCATGTGTCTGGAGCAGTTACGAAAGAACATCCTGTTCCAAAGGATAAGTTTCGCTGGGATAAAGCAGTTTTTACAGAATTTAATCCAGAGGATTTTAAATAATATGACTCCAGAACTTCTTCCTTTCCATCAGGCCTCTATTGGCGAAGAAGAGGTTAAAGAGATAATTCAAACTCTTAATTCAGGATGGTTGACTACCGGCCAAAAAACCAGATTTTTTGAAAAATCTTTTGCTGATTATATAGGCTGCAAACATGCAATAGGGCTAAATTCATGTACGGCCGGCCTTCATCTTTCTCTGGTTGTTTCAGGCATTTCATCTGGTGATGAAGTTATTACTTCTCCTATTACTTTTCCCGCTACAACCAACGTCATTGTTCATCAAAATGCAAAACCTGTTTTTGTAGATGTAGAACCTGAAACGTTAAATATAAATAGCTCGGAAATTGAATCTAAAATCAATAACAGCACTAAAGCAATCCTACCAGTCCATTTTGCAGGCCATCCTTGCGACATGGATACAATAACATCGCTGGCTCAAAAGCATAATTTATCTGTTGTTGAAGACGCGGCGCATGCTCTTGAATCAAAATATCACGGAAAAAAAATAGGCGCTATCGGAGATTTTACCGCGTTCAGTTTTTATGCGACAAAAAATATTACTACTGGCGAAGGAGGAATGTTAACAACTAATGATGATGATTATGCCGATAAACTGCGTATCCTGAGCTTGCATGGAATAAGCAAAAACGCTTGGAAACGGTATGGTAAAGACGGATTTCAGCACTGGGAACTTCTTATGCCCGGCTATAAATACAACATGTTTGATATCCAGGCATCTCTCGGAATTCATCAAATAAAAAAGGTGGAATCCTTTTTAAGCAGACGCATGCAAATAGTTAAAAAATACAATGACGCTTTTGAAAAGACAGAAGAAATTCAGTTGTTAAAAGTAGAATCAAATATTAAACACGCCCATCATTTATACGTTATAGTTATTAAAACAGAGAATTTAAAGGTATCCCGGGACGAAGTCCTAACCGAAATCCAAAAAAGAGGTATAGGAGTAGCCGTTCATTTCCGTTCATTACACCTCCAGCCTTTTTTCAAGCAGCATTTTAATTACAAAAAAGGGATGTTTCCTCAAGCCGAATATCTCTCTGACAGAGTTATTTCCCTTCCCCTCTATCCTAAAATGACCGACGAAGATGTCTCAAGGGTTATTGAAACAGTCCTCAGTGTACTGCATTCCTTTCGGCAATAAAAATAAGTCAGCGAAATACACGAGAACAAACGAAATGAAAAATTTATTTTGTGTATTTTAGTTTGTTTCGAGAACAAGAATCAAAAGGAATTCCAAATTTGCTCAAATACTATTTATTAGGTATATTGGATTAACGCCATACCTCATATAGCTATTTTAAAATTATTATCCAGAGTATGTTAAGTTATGACCATGCCATATGAAGCAGTAATCGGTTTGGAGGTTCATGCCCAGCTTAAGACCAAATCGAAAATATTTTGTTTCTGTAGCACTCAATTTGGTTCAAAGCCGAACCAGAACACCTGCCCTATTTGCCTCGGGATGCCAGGCGTTCTGCCGGTATTAAATCGAGAAGTGGTAGCCTACACCATTAAAATGGGGCTTTCTGCAGATTGTTCTATAGTTTCCTTTTGTCGCTTTGCCAGGAAAAATTATTTTTACCCTGATCTTCCCAAAGGGTATCAGATTTCACAATACGAGCTCCCTTTATGCCAAAATGGAAACGTAACTATTAATTTAAACGGTAACACAAAAAAAATAGGTATAACACGCATTCATATGGAAGAAGACGCTGGAAAATTAATCCATGGTGAAAACCTCGGACAACCTGACAGTAGCTACGTAGATTTTAACCGTACCGGTGTTCCCCTCATGGAAATTGTCAGCGAACCTGATATAAGATCATCTGAAGAAGCTAGAGAATACCTTCTCAAGTTAAAAGCGATCCTTGAATATCTTGATATTTGCGATTGCAATATGGAGGAGGGAAGTCTCCGTTGCGACGCTAATATTTCTCTCCGCCCTGAAGGAGAGAAAAAACTTGGGACCAAGACTGAACTGAAAAATATGAACTCATTCAGGAATGTCCAGAAGGCTATTGAATATGAGATAAAAAGACAGACCCATATTTTGGATAATGATGAAAAAGTGATTCAGCAAACCCGGCTATGGGATACCTCTAATAATGAGACCATTCCCATGCGTACTAAAGAAGAAGCTCATGACTACAGGTATTTCCCTGACCCGGATCTAGTGCCCATTGTTGTCAATGATGAATGGATAGAAAAAATCAGGAAAGACCTTCCTGAATTACCGGATGAGAAAAGAAAACGATTTGTGAAGCAATATAAAATTCCTGAATATGACGCCGGTGTTTTAACTTCCAGTCGCCCATTGGCAGACTATTACGAGCAATGTTTAGAGATGTTTCCTCATCCAAAATCAACTTCCAATTGGATCATGAGCGATATACTCAGGGTATTAAAGAGAGACGATAAAGAGATAATGGATTGTCCTGTTACCCCTAAACATTTAACTGACATGCTTAAAATGATTGAGAACAGAACTATTAGTAGTAAAATAGCTAAAACAGTTTTCGAGGAGATGTATAGTTCCGGCATACCTCCGGTGGAAATTGTAAAGAAAAAAGGTCTTGTCCAAATATCCGACGAGGATTCAATTTTAAAAATCATTCAGGATGTTTTAAATAAAAACCAGGTTGAGGTTGAGGCTTATCGAAATGGAAAAACCAAGCTTCTTGGATTTTTTGTGGGGCAGGTGATGAAAGAAACCCAGGGTAAGGCTAATCCTGCCCTGGTAAATAAGCTGTTAAAAGAAAATCTATAACAGTTTTCAGGGGGCAGGATTCGGGGAGATACCATGGATAATTTTTTTATCTTCCTGACACCTGATCATTGAACCCTTTTTATAGACTACAGAGTTCTTGAGCCCGAAGGAAGTGCCCTTGGGGCGCGGTTAATTATATATTCAATTAATTTTTTAAAGGATAAAAAAAATGGAAAAATATCCAAAATTATTTATTAAATCAAGTGTTTTTTATCTGGTTCTGGGAACTCTGATGGGTGTATTAATGGGAACGCAGCTTATAGAAAGCGCTGGGTTCAGATTTGTTCATATTCATGTCAACCTTATTGGATTTATGGCTATGTTTATATTTGGTGTTGCTTACCATATTTTACCCAGGTTCAACGGGAAACCGGTTCCATACCCTGACTGGATACCCGTTCAATTTTATTTAATGAACATTGGCCTGGTGGGGTTTCTAACATTTTATCTCCTGGGCGGATTCTGGGAAGCTGGAATGAAAAGCATTTTGCTCGGTCTTTTTTCTGTTGTTATAGGAATATCCATTATCATGTTCGCAATAAATATAATATCCGTGCTAGCAGAGCCAAAACCGGTAATGACTTCCACTCCCGTATCATCGCAAGCGGTCAATGAAGAAAATAAACCGCCTTCTTCAATACCGGTCTCGGTCCCAACTTCTCAACCCGCAGTCAAAATTCCAAAAACGCCGCCATTCCCGGCAGCGTCCGGCATTGGAACCGGGAAAGGAATTAAAAAAGGTGAAATGTGCGATGGGGGCGTTATGATAGGTAAATTGTTGGCGACATATCCTGAGACAAGAAAGGTTTTTGCCAAACATTACGGAGAATCATGCTTTACATGTCCGGGCCAGGAGTATGAAACAGTCGATCAAACAGCGTCCATGCATAGTATGGATGTGAAGGTGATTCTGAAAGATATTAATGAAGAGATCGAAAAAGCATTAAAAACAGATTAAATAGCTATATAAATACAGCTATCAACTAAGTCAGGTTGTCCGAAAACGAAGGGGAACTCACTAATGTCATTCCCAACTTGACTGGAAATCTAAAAAAAAACCGCCAAAACTTACCCTCAACCCACTTGTCCTTTCGGAACTAATTGAGAATTTAAAATGCTTGCCAAAACGCTACGTGATTCTCGTATCCTTATTATCTGCATAGCGACAAACATAAGCAGCGTGAAAATTAGCAGTTAATTGAAAAAATAATTTTAAAGCATAGAACGGTGACAAGCTGTTTCACGTCTGTCTTAATAAAATGGCTAGGCAATATGAATGGGTAAAACCTTAAGTTGCATAATCTTATGCAACATTAAGGTTAAGTAAACTATTTTCCTATACAAAATTCATTAAATATTTTATCCAGCACTTCATCTGAGTAAGAGTGTCCGGTAATCTCATCCAAGCAATTTAACGCCTTTGAAACATCAAAGGTAATGAATTCTTCAGAAACCTTTTTCTCGCAAGCGTCTATGGCGGTATTGGTAGATTCTAATGCCCTGTCTAATAGATTTTTGTGACGCACGTTGCAAATTACGGTCTTCCCTGTGCCCAGGTCAGCATGATTATCGGAGATCAATTGCTTTATCTTGTTTTTCAATTCATCAATTCCAGTATTTTTCTTCACCGATATTTTTAATATTTTTTCAGGAGCTATTCCGGAAATTTCAGATATTTGTTTTGGATCAACCTGCTGCTGTAAATCAATTTTGTTTAAAACATATAAGCACTTCTTGTTTTTATTGTTGATGGCGCTTATAAGAAAAAAATCTTCTTCAGTTAAGTTTTCGGACGCGGGTATTATTAATAAAATAATGTCCGCGTTTTCAATTAGCTCGTATGATCTTGCTATCCCTTCGGATTCAATCTCATGGTTGGATCTGTTCTGCAAATCTGCAAAAGTGTCTTTTTTTAGCGAAGTTTTTGTTGGGCAATTGGGTGGGGGCCCTGCCACCTTGCGGATGCCGGCAGTATCGAAAATTTTATACGATATGCCGTCTAACAAAATATCTTCTTCAATAAAGTCTCGAGTGGTTCCGGGATAATGCGTAACAATAGAACGATCTTTTTTAAGCAGCAAATTAAACAGGCTTGATTTGCCCGCGTTAGTTCGTCCGGCAATAACTACCTTAATCCCTTCTCTTAAAAGACGTCCACTGCTGTACGAATCAGCCAGTGATTCTATTTTTTCTTTTGCGTCTATAAGTGATTTTTTTATTTCATCTAAAGACCATGTCGGAACATCTTCTTCTGAAAAGTCAATGGACAGTTCCAGTTTTGAAGATACGTCTAAAAGAAGGGACCTGATGTTTTCAATCTCATTTGAAACAGAACCGTTCAACTGGCTCACTGTATTAAAAAGACTGCTTTCGGTTTTAGCATTTATGATGTCAATTACCGCTTCAGCCCGGGTGAGGTCAATACGGCCGTTAAGAAAGGCTCTTTTGGTAAACTCGCCGGGAAGTGCCAGGCGCGCGCCCTCTTTTAAAGTCAAATCAAGAACTCTGGACAATACCACCATCCCACCATGGCAACTGATCTCTACAACATCTTCCTTTGTGTAAGAATTAGGGGATTTCATTGCAGTAACCAGTACTTCATCTATGGTCTTTTTTGTAGATGGGTCTATTATTTTACCGGAATAAACTTTATGAGAGACTGAAAGCGTGTCTTTTTTACCGTTATGGCTGATAAAGGTTTTTTTTACTATCTGGAGAGAGAGAGTACCGCTGAGCCGGACTATTCCTATTCCCCCTCGTCCTAACGGAGTGGAAATGGCAGAAATAGTATCTTCGGTATGCATTGACGTATTTTACTTTACTAAGGAAACAAAAATCTTTTTATAAAATCCCTCACCTTCGCTTTGCGTATTGACATCATTATCATCTTGAAGGCTTTCATGAACGATTTTTCGTTCGTAGGCATTAAGCGGAGGGAGAGAAGATGCCTTGCCTGATTTTTTTGCGCTATCTGCGGCCATTTGGCCCATTTCAATCAGCTTTTCTTTTCTTTTGGAACGGTAATGGTCAACATCAATTATTATTTTAGGACTGTCCATCTTTTTTGTATAAATAATTTTATTAACCAGGAACTGCAAAGAATATAGAGTTTCGCCTTTTTCCCCTATAATCCTTCCCGCTTCTTCAGTGCTTATATTCAAAATAATATTTTCTTTTTCATCTACTTCTTGCGCTATAGTTGCTTTACAGTCCATCATTGAAAGCAGTTTATTCAATATTTCAGCAGGTTCCTGTTTTTTAGTATCTGCTTCCGTGGATACGACATTTTCATCTTCTTTCTTAGATTTTGATTTAAAAAGCCAGCCCATATAAAATCTCCTTTATTTTAATAATCCATAAAGCGGCAAGTTGCCGATAATCACAATTTTACCACGATGATAAAATTGGACGGTTTCCAATGGAAAGCCGCCCGCAGGGTTGAGGCCACGGATGGCCGAAATCAAATAGGGCTTCCGCCCTTTAACTATTTATTTTTTAACAGCAGCATAATTATTCATGTAATATTGCTGCGCTATGGTCAAAACATTGTTTACTATCCAATAGATGACCAGGCCAACCGGAAAATTTAAAAACATAAAAGTAAAAATCACAGGCAGGAACTGCATAATTTTTGCCTGCATCGGGTCCCCCATGGTTGGAGTCATTTTCTGCTGAACAAACATTGAGGCGCCCATCAAAACTGGAGTAATATAATAGGGGTCTTTTTCCGAGAGGTCCTGTATCCACAGCATGAAAGGCGCCCCCCGGAGTTCAATAGAGACCAGCAAAACACTATACAGCGAGATAAAAACAGGTATCTGCAAAAGCATCGGCATGCAGCCGCCTAAAGGATTAACCTTGTGTTCTTTATAAATCTTCATCATCTCCTGGTTTAACATCGCTTTGTCATCTTTATATCTTTCCTGAATGATCTTTATATACGGCTGAACCTTCTTCATCTCATTCATGGATCGAAAGCTTTTCTGGCTCAAAGGGAAGAAAATTATTTTAATAACAACCGTAATCAAAATAATTGCAACCCCGTAATTATGAGTATAGCTGTAAATAAACCGGAGAGCTCTGAGGAGTGGTTTCACCAGCCAGCTGAATTTATTCCCAAACCATCCAAAATCTACAGCCTCCTCAAGATGCACATTAAAAGATTTCAAAGTATTTTCTTCTTTGGGTCCGGCAAATAAAGTGACATTGCCGGTCATTGAGCTGTTAGAATTATTAATTAACTGGAATCCTACCGAAAGTTTACCATTTGGATTTTTGCCGATTCTGCCGCCGTTAATTCCGTTTTTAGGGAGTAGCGCTGACACAAAATACTTATTCTGAAGGCATACCCAGCTTAAGTTACCGGAAAAAATAAATTCCTTATCGAAATCATCCGGGTCGTGTTTCATTACCTGGTTGTTTAGATAAGACATGGGGCCCAAAAAAACGTATTCCATTTGCTCTTTTTCATTCCCAAACCCCGGTCCCCAGTTGAAGTAATATTTTTTATCAGCTAGGTTTCCACTTCGGTCAGTTATACTTGCGTCAAAATCAATCCGGTATCGGTCATAATAGAAAGTAAAATCTTTTTGAACTTTCATGCCGGATGGGGTTTCTAACGTGAAAGAAACAGTTTTTTCAGGAGAAAATTCTGATAATGTAATGGACTCAGCGTTCGTCTGATAAACACTTAAATTTACCACGTCCATTACACGGGTATCAAAGGTACTCAAGTATGGAGGTCTGACGGAATCCTCAATTTGTTCAACGATTTCAAGGGGCTCTTTTTTTTTGTTTAAATACTTTTTCAACTGTAAGTTTTTAAAAGACGCTCCCTCACTGGTAATGACAATTTTATATAGGTCTGTTTCTATGAAAATATCTTTCGTTTCCGCTGATCTGACAACTTCCACATCAGAAACTGCCGGGACTTCTTTTTTTTGCGGCTGTTCCATTTCTTCTTTTAACGGCATTTGCGGGGCAACTCTTTGTTTTTCAAAACTCTTCTCCCCGCCTTCTTTTTGCTGAATTTTTGCGATGTTTTCAGCTTCTTGCTTACCGATATAAGTCCCCCATGCCACAAAAACAGCGAAGGACAGCACAATAGCTAAAAGTAATCTAAACTCCATGATAAACCGCTTACTTCCTCTCTTCTTTTAAAATTATTGGATCATAGCCACCCACATGAAAAGGGTGACATTTGAAAATTCTTTTAATGGCGTACAGCAGTCCTTTAGCAAAGCCAAATTCGTTAATTGCTTCTAGCGTATACTCGGAGCAAGTAGGGTAAAAGCGACATGACGGAGGCAAAACCGGCGATATAATATATTGATAAATTTTGATAAGGAAAACTGATATTTTTTTTAGCATTTATTCCCGGTATTTCCGCAAAGCAGTAAAAAAAGATTCCCGCAAAAACTTAAAGTCAACTAATTCCGTACCTTGACCAACAACAAACAGAATATCTCTCATATCCTCAAAATCATTTTTGCTATTCCTGAAAAGCTCGCGCACCCATCTTTTTATTTTATTTCTATAAAATGCTTTGCCAGCTTTTTTATAAACAGTGATACCAATCCGGGAATATTCCAGGCTCTGCTTGAGGATGTATATTTTGAGGGGACCTTTATTGAAGCGCAGATGTATCTTTTTTTTTATCCGCTTAAACTCTGATGAGGTTTTAAGCCTTTCATGTCTGGAAAAACGATTATTATTCAATTTCAAACAGCTAATCTTTTTCTGCCTCTTGCTCTCCTCCTTCGCAGTACCGCTCTACCCCCTGTGGAACTCATTCGCGCCATAAATCCGTGAGTTCTTTTCCGCTTAATAACACTTGGCTGATAAGTTCTTTTCAAAAAAAATCTCCTGATAAAAAAGTCGGATTAATCAAATTGACAAAAACTGTCTAATAAATTAAGGGAATCCCTTCTTAACTGTAATCTTTCATAGTAACAAGGTGGAATAGTGCTGTCAAGGCTAATTGCAATAAGTAAATATCATTCTCCTTTTTCCCTGCATTAAATTTCAACATTAAAAATGCCTTTAAACGCAAATCCCGCGACGATTGATAAGATAAAAAACAGTATGAGCCAATGCGTTTTCCATCCAAAAAACCTAATTTTATTGGAAGGATAATTTATCGCTATTTCTTTCACCAATGAATTATTACTAAAAGGTTTTTCGACCGGATTTAAAAGAGTATCCCAGAAGTTTGAGATTATCTTACTGGGCGATACCTGTTTAAATTGTTTTTCTGAGACAACGATTATTTTTTGAAATGTAATGCCTGAGGTTTTAATTTTTACCGTATGTATGCCGGGCTCTTTTGCCCTGATCCTCCAATTCACTTCTCTTGATTCCGAAATCCTGAGTGGAGGAGTCTCTATGACCATTCCATCATCCACTTCGATTTCCACATTTGATAAACTACCGGTTTCTTTATCTGACAATTTAACGGACAAAACAGCGGCTTCTTCCATTTTCAGAGGTCGGTAGCCAAACCAGAAATTCAGGTGAATAAGCATGAAGACCATTGGAAGGATTAAACAAAGCATGGGCCTTATAAGATGTTTCATATATTTCGCGTTATAAAACAGTACGTTCATGAACGCGGACATCAGAATAGCCAGATCGTCCTTAAAAATACGCATTTCCATTAAGTGTGCTTTTATTTTTTCCTTTTCTTTTCTTATCCCTTGCTGATTCGATGTATACTTGAATGCCAAAAGCATAAGGATTCCTGTCAGCACAGAAATAAAGAACAAAGGCCAAAAAGGAGCAAGAGATTGAAAAGGGAAAAACAAGATACAAATAAATTTATTTAAGATGTAATTGAAATAATGCATTTAAAGATAACCAAGCCCCTTGAGTCGCTTTGAAATCTCCTCTTCCTCTTCATCAGAAGTAGTTTCTTTAGCGCTTAGTTCTTTTTCCAGAGTATGGGCAATGAACTCTTCTACCGAGCTGTACCCTCTTTTTTCAGAGATAAGTTTACATCTTTCCAGCAAATCTTTATCTAATTTGATTTTATTTCCAAACATTTATTAAACCTCCCCCTCACTTACCTTTATTTCTAATTTTTTTTATTGCTAATTGTTAAATACTCGCTTTCCAACCATCCACTCCTGTTTAGGAATACCAAACTCCGCTAAAATTGTCGGTGCAATATCATATAAAGCCGGGTTAGCAGATTGGATTTTCTTATTAGAAAGAAGAATCCCCGGCACAAATTTAGCTTCTATTAAATGATCACCGCTCCATTTGTCCAGATTATCTTTTAAAAGTCCTTTAGGAAATTTACCTAACACTGTTTCAGTGGATGCGCGGAACCCTTTATTGTAGCCAACTATAAGGTCAGGGGCATCTTTTACATACTGCCCTTTATATATCTCTTCAGCACTATAAACCCTGGAAATTACCTGTTTCCCTGTTTCCAAATCACGAATGGTAAGCAATTTTTTCGATATTTCCTCCATTAGTGCATTTTTCTCAACTCCGGGTTGAACTACACCTTTTATTTCCCGCCCTTCAAGGTTCAAATACAACCCGTTAAATCCCATGCCGTATGCGCGGGTTTGAGACCAGTCAACATTTTGCAAAAACCCTCCCTCAGAATCATCAACGAGCGAAACATATCCCTCATTCTTAAGCCATGTGTTGAGATTGAAGCTCCTGTAAAACGGCGCGAAACCATGGTCGGATATAACAATGATAGTAGTATTACTATCCAGTTGATTAAGAGCTTTTTTAAGGACAGCATCAGCTTCCTGATATATATTTTCAATCAACATCCGATGTTCAGTCGCTGGTTCATGAGCCGGATGATCTGAATCCATAGTTCGCCAGAACATGTGTGACAGTTGGTCCACTCTTCCGAAATAGAAAAAGAGGAGGCCGGATTTAAATTTGCTTAACTCATAATCGAACATATCGAGTTCTTCTTTAAAAACAATATTAGCCTGTTCAAGAAATTCACTATCTTCCAGGACTTTTTCTGTTAACGCTTTGGTGTCTTCAGGAATTCCCTGGGTATAGAAGAACCCTAATTCTTCGTACAGCTCCTCTGAATAATTATCGGGTGTTGAAATAGGCATTGCCGGAGAAGAAGGATCAATATTAACCGGAGTGACATACAATTTAAAATCAGGGCGAACCTCTTTTAAATAAAAACGGCAAATTCCGCTCACACTTTCCAAAAAAGGAATAAGTTCAAAGTCCAATGCAACCCATTCACTCCATTCCCCTTCTTTGAGTAATATTTGATGATCCTGAACAGTTATTTTGGCCACAAGATTTTCTGGATCTATAAAAACTGAAAAATCGATAAATGTCTGCGGTTTACTTTTTTTGAATACGTTTTGTGGTCCAAATATTTTGGATTCAACTTTATTATTCATTACCCTGACAGGAAAAACCTTACCGCCTGAAACGTCTTCAAATTCATTAGTATTTCCATCAGTATAAAAAGAAAATGTTCCATAAGTTCCCTGTATGTCAGGAGTTCCCATGCCGGAAAGTTGAACTACCGGAACATCTATTGGGGGGAAATTTGCCGGAGCTCGAAAAATTGTGGTTGGAACTCCATGATCTTCCAAAACTTCCCAAAAAGCTTTTCCATGTCGCAATAACGTGACTTTTCCGCTTGAAAGAGGAATTGCCCAGTCTCCTATAGTAATCTTTTTTTTCGCGTCCTCTGTTTTTGAAGTCGAAAGATAAGGAATCATAGTCTTAGTTTCTCTATGAATAAAGTCAAAAATACCGTGCCCGCCCGGGTTCATTCCTGTTATAAAATTAGACCAAGCTACAGGACTTTGCGGTGGTATGCTTGTCTTAAGAGGTTTGAAGCCGCCTGTTTTCATCAGGCGTTCGAAATTCGGCATTTTCCCCTCCTTTATCAAACGCTCAAGAAGTATAGGATCCATACCGTCAAAACCGATTACCAGTACTTTTGTGTCAGTATTTTTAATAGAACTTTCACTTAACCCGTATCCCAACAATAATGCAAAAGCGAATATCGCAGTTAAAATATGGCTTAAACTAAAAACGTTATTAAATTTCATAAGTATCAAATCTTTGAGGTTACTAAATAAATGGTTTTCCTTTCATATATGCGGGAACAGGTATACCAAATAACTTTATTATAGTGGGCGCGATATTTTTTATATCTGGAAACCGTGTATTGATTTTTTTATTTACAAAAAGCACACCAGGTACAATTTTCGGGTCTACAGCGTGATCACCACTCCAGCGCCTGGTGTTATCTTCAAACACCAATTCTGTTACCCGTCCGGTAGCGCACTCCCATGAAGTTCTATAACCTGCGTTATAACCCACTAAAAGATCGGGTGCGTCAGCGGTATAAGGCCCGGAATACATGCTTTCCGTGTCTACAATTTCCCGGATAGCTGTTTTTCCTACATCTTCATCTATATATCCTGATAGTTTTTTTATTAACTCCTGTTTTAAGTTTTGCAGTTCATCTCCATTGTTAACAATTCCGTGCAGTTCCCTTCCCTTTCTATTTATAAAAATTCCTGCCAAGGCAAGAGAGAACGCCCTGGTTTTTTTCCAGTCGACATCCTTAAACCAATCTCCGCTTATGGTTTTTCCATCTTTTAGGGCTAAATATCCGTTTTGAAAAAACCATGTGTTCAGGTTAACTCCTCTTTTGAACTGAGTAAACCCATGGTCGGACATAACCATAACAACTGTTTTATCATCCGCCTTTTTTAAAACCCTTTGAACAAGCTTGTCCGCCCGAACATAATAATCCTCTATTACATTTTCATATTTTTTTGTTTCCTTTCCATTATTTGCAGGATGGTTTTTATCAAGACAGCGGAAGAACATATGCTGAACGCGGTCTAAAGTATCAAACACACAGACACAAAATCCTTTTGGAGACCTGTCTAATACTTTAAAAAACATTTTTTCACGCTCCTCATAAAGGAGATCGGTTTGTTTTAAAAAACTGTTTTCATCAATAACACCCTCATTCAGCGCCCATGTGTCTTCAGATAGTCCAAGAGTTCCATAATCTCCTGCCAGCTTAGAAAGGTATGTAGCGTAAATAAATGGATGTGATATCGGGAGGGCAGGTTTTTCAGGATCAATGTTAATGGGTGTAACATAAAGCTCAAAATCCGGTGTTAAACTCTTTATATAAAAACGGCAAATTCCACTGATTTTTATTCCCAGGCCAGGACGGAAAGTTATTTTGATCCAGGGTGAATAGGTTTCAGGTTCTAACTCAAAAGTCTGGCGGCAAATGCTGATTTCAGCCTTTTTTTTATCTGTACTTATTTTTATGGAAAGTGGAACTTTCAGCTCATCTCCATCCTTAAGAAGAGAATTATTAGGTCCAGAGACATACGTATCAATCTTATTTTCTTTCAGTGTAACCGGGTAATGTACTCCTCCTTTTTCGTTTTTCACGTCTGCTCCGTTTGTAGTATAAAAAGAAAACATGCCTTGAGATCCTTTCAAATCCGGTACACACATCCCCGATAAAAGTACGCCATCAAACTTTTCTGGTGGAAAGGTAATCGGAACACGAATAACAGAACTGAAAACACCGTTTTCACCCAGGATTGTCCAAAAGGGTTTACTTTTTCTTAAAAGTTTCAACTTTGGTTTTCCAACAGGAAGATTATACTTACCAATGGGAATGACTTTCGAAGCTTTTCCAATCTCAGCAGAGGAAAGCATCGGTAAGTATGTCCGCGGGTTCCGCGTGAAGAAATCAAAGATATTATGGTAGGAAGGGTCAACCCCTGTCATAAATGAAGACCAGGCAACCGGGGAAATTGGCGGATTACTTGAGGACAAGGGAAGAAATGTTCCCTCTTCCTTTAATCTCTGGAAAGTTGGAAGTTTCCCCTTTTCCATAAACTTTCTTGCCAGTTTAGGGTCCATGCCATCTAAGCCGACAACTACCACCTGTTTGATTTCACTTTTTATTTTATTTCGTCTTATTTTTCTGACTGATGCTTTGAAAGCAAACCGAAAAGGCCAGGTAATAAAGTAAAATACTGCTAAAACAAATGTGATAAAAAGAATAAAAAAGGAAGAAATAAAAGCAAAACCAGCTCCCGGCCCAATATACGCCTCAACATTGTCTGCAAAGCTCAACAACAGCGTTATGAAAAAAAGTAAATAGAAAAACTTTTTTCCCCTCATGATGCGTACCATTCTTTAATAAAAAAAATAGACAAAGATTAGACAACACTCTACTATATGAATTCCACTATCTCATTATAAAAAAACAAATCCAATTTAGAAAGTTTATCTAAAATCAGGTATTATCTCTGAGTTTCATGTCATTCCCACGGAGGCTGGAATCTGAAATATTGAAATTCCTATACGTTAAATTATGAATAAAAAAATGATAACAATTGTTTCAGGCCTGCCCCGGTCTGGTACTTCCATGATGATGAAAATGCTGGAGGCAGGGGGTATGGAAATTCTGAAAGACGAAATAAGAAAAGCCGATGAAGACAACCCTGCAGGATATTATGAATTTGAAAAAGTAAAAGAGCTTAAAAAGGATGTTTCATGGTTAGAAAATGCTAAAGGAAAATCAGTTAAAATTATTTCATCTCTTCTCGAACACTTGCCTGAAAAGTATACCTACAAAATAATTTTTATGCATCGGAATATGGAAGAAATCCTAAACTCCCAAAGACAGATGCTCGTTAGAAGAGGAGAGCGGACCGATGAAATAGGCGACGAAAAAATGGGAAAAATGTTTTTAAAACATTTACAAAAAATAGAAGAGAGATTAAACAAACAACCAAACATGGATGTTTTAACCATCCACTACAATGAAATTGTAAAAGATCCTGCTAAACATAGTGAAATAATTAACCGGTTTTTTGGAAATACCCTCAATACAAAAAACATGACAGGCGTTATTGATCAAGCTTTATATCGTCAGCGAGGCAAGAGCTGACTACCTATATGCACTTTAAGTTAGTTAAAATCCACACATGCCCGCTCCCCTTAGCTTGACTTAACATATTGACTATGCTATTCGTAATATTGTTTTCTAATAATATCATCATTTACCAACAAGTCTAATGAGTGAAATTGCCTCAAATATCAGAAGAGTGAAACAAGCCATAAGGCGTGCGGCCGAAAAAGCAGGAAGAAACCAGAATGAAATAAAACTGATTACTGTATCAAAAACTGTTGAAACAAGCAAAATTAAAGAAGCTATTGACGAGGGTTTAACCATATTCGGTGAAAATCGCATTCAGGAAGCTCAAAAAAAAAAGCCGAGCTGCCTTCATCCATTCAATGGCATCTGGTTGGACATCTACAATCTAACAAGGTTAAATACATCTTTGATCTGTTCGAGTTAATCCATTCCGTTGATAGTCTTCCGTTAGCAGACGAAATTCAAAAAAGAGCCGAACGCGTAGGGAAAACTGTTAATATTTTAAGTCAGATCAGCACATCTGGAGAAGAAACTAAATTTGGATTGCCTTTTGATAAAGCGGCCTCTGTTGTTAAAGAGATAAGTAAGTTTAAAAACCTGAACTTGATGGGGTTAATGACTATACCCCCATATTCAGATAATCCTGAAGATTCAAGAGTTTTTTATAAAAAACTAAAATCTGTTAAAATAGAACTTGAGAAAGAAAACCTAAATCTTCCGGAACTATCAATGGGGATGTCAAATGATTATGAGGTAGCTATAGAAGAAGGAGCTACTCTTGTCCGGGTTGGCACAGCGATTTTTGGTACCAGATCGTAAAGCATTAATTACACTAATTTGTAAACTTAGTTTTTAAATAAAAATGTTAAAAGATAAAAAGATAGCTTTTATAGGTTCTGGTAATATGGCAGAAGCTTTAATCAGCAGCTTGATCGATTCTTCTGTTTTCAATCCGGATGCCATATTATGCTCGGACATCAGTAAAAAGCGATTAGAATATATCCATAATAACTATAATATTCATACGTCGCCGGATAATTTTGATGTAGCACAAAAAGCCGATATTATTATTTTATCCGTAAAACCACAGATAATTCTTAAAGTATTAGATCAAATTTCCGAAACAGTGGATAGCTCCAAATTGGTTATTTCTATTGCTGCCGGTATTAGTCTTGACATAATTCAAAAGGCTATGAGCAAAGAAGGCGCTAAAACCTTTCGCTTAATTAGAGCGATGCCCAACACCCCGGCACTGGTTCAGACAGGAGCGACAGCCCTGACAAAAGGAGCAGATGCATCTGATAACGACTTAAAAGCGGCCTTTGAAATATTTAGCGCAGTTGGAAAAGCTGTGGAGATTGATGAAGATTTGATGGATGCGGTAACCGGTTTGAGCGGGAGTGGACCTGCTTATGTTTTTCTAATTATTGAAGCCTTGGCAGATGCCGGGGTAAAAGTAGGACTTCCAAAAGATATTTCCATGACGCTTTCAGTTCAAACCGTTTTGGGGGCGGCGAAACTCGCTTCTAAAAGTGGAGACCATCCGGCAAAATTGAGAGAGATGGTTACCTCCCCCGGAGGCACTACCATTGCCGGAATTAATTCTCTTGAAGAGGGAAACCTTAGGGCTGTTTTGATGAATGCCGTGGAAGCGGCTACTCAAAGAGGTAGAGAACTGGGGTCAATACAAAAAAAGAACGCTGGTTTAAAATGATTATTATCTTTAGTTCGACTGCGACACTGGCACCTTTGCAGTCAAATTAAATGTTTGTTTCATTCACGCTAATTGATCATGCTGATTATGTTTAAATCACACGGATTTTTTACTTGAATCTACGTAATCCTAATCAAATCCGTGTAATCATGTATAGAATTGAAATTTCTATACATTAAATTAATAAAAAAGGAGCAAAAAAAATGTTTTTAATAGGAAACTTTTTGGAGGGCATTGCAGTAGTTCTTAATATGGCACTCTATTTATATATGTGGATTATTATCATCCGTGCCTTGATAACATGGGTTAATCCCGATCCCTACAATCCTATTGTCCAGTTTTTATACAGGGTGACTGACCCAATGCTGTATCATATCAGAAAAGCGTTGCCCATTTCAGGAGCAGGAATTGATTTTTCTCCCATCATTGCTATTTTGATAATCTATTTTTTGCAGTATGCTCTTGTAGAGAGTTTAAGAGATATTGCAATACGTTTGCAATAGAGAGGTTTGATATAAATGAGATTTTCTGTGGATGATATCCGAAATCAAAGATTCAAAACTAAATTCAACGGCCTTGATAAAAACGACGTAATGACATACCTTCAGCTTGTTGCGGATGATTTTGAAGCTTTTCAGAAGGAAGCCGAGCAGTTCAAAGATCAACTGGAAAAAAAGGAAAAAACTATTAAAAAATATAAAGATCGGGAAGAAAAAATGAAGAGTTTGTTTGAAACCCTCTGCAAAGAAAAAGGCATTTCGCTTAATGAACTTTATAATGAAAAATCTGTTAATAAAAACCCAGCTGAAATGGGTGAAAAGATAATCAAAAAGGCCCTCAACCGCTCTAAAGAAATAAAGAAAATAACGGAAAAGGGGGTTCACAATATACAAAAGGAAATTTTATTTTTGGAAAAACATAAAAAAAGCCTGATTGAAAATATCAAATCAAAGGCTTGAAATTAAAAATTTTTAATTTCCGGATACTGTGTGCCTTGAAATTCAGGAGGTAAAAGACGGCATTATTTTTTCTGTCAGGGTTCAACCCCGGTCGTCAAAAAATAAAATAGTTGGAACACAGTCTGACAAATTAAAAATCAATTTGATCTCTCCTCCACTTGAGAATGCTGCTAATCAGCTTTGCATAAAATTATTTTCCAAATGGCTGGGCATAAGTAAATCAAGCATCCAGATTATCAGCGGGTTAAAAAACCGAAACAAAAAAATTAAAATTGAAGGAATAAATAGAAGTGAATTTGATCTTTTTATAAAGAATTATGGATTGCCACAGAAGCCACAGAGCATGCGAGGAAAAACGACAAAAAAACAATAATATCAAAGAGGATATTCTTGGCTGGCTCTCAGAATGACAATCAAAACCTCGCGTGTATCATTCTAAGGGAGTACATTCACGGAGCTTATGTCTGAACGCAGTGAATCTACTCAGCACAGGCTCCGCGACCAAAGAATCTCTTTTTATGCAATATTAAGGCAAACTTTAAATACTCGTTTTAAATAAACATAATATAAATGATTAAAACTATAGAATATATAAATGGGATTGTACGGATGATTGACCAGACGAGATTGCCCATGGAAGAAATTTACGTGGAATGCCATGATTATAAAAGCGTGTCTAAAGCCATACGCAACATGCTGATTCGCGGCGCTCCTGCTATAGGAGTTGCAGCAGCTATGGGAGTATCGCTGGGAGCCAATAAAATAAAGGCGGACAGCAATGAGCCATTCCTCCTTGAATTTCAACAGATATGTAATGAATTAGCCGGGTCCCGCCCAACTGCGGTAAATCTCTTCTGGGCCATAAACAGGATGAAAAAAGTTACGGAAGACAATAACGATAAAACAGTGAAAGAAATAAAAAATATACTCAAAGACGAAGCGGTAAAAATATGGAAAGAAGATATTGCTATCAATAAATCTATGGGAAAATACGGACAGGAGTTAATTAAAGACGGTGATACCATCCTTACTCATTGCAACGCGGGAGCTCTGGCAACGGCAGGTTATGGCACGGCTCTCGGTGTAATGAGAGCGGCATGGGATGCAGGGAAAAAGATAAATGTTTTGGCCGATGAAACACGTCCATTTCTTCAGGGTGCGAGGTTAACCGCGTGGGAATTAAAAAAAGAAAACATACCAGTTAAGTTAATCACCGATAGTATGGCGGGGCACTTTATGAAGAATAATGAAATAAACCTCGTTATTGTCGGCGCGGACCGCATAGCTTCTAATGGTGACGTGGCCAATAAAATCGGAACGTATACGGTGGCTATTCTGGCTAAAGAACATCAGGTCCCTTTTTACGTGGCAGCTCCTTTATCTACTTTAGATATGACTCTTAGTTCAGGTGATCAAATCCCGATTGAAGAACGCAGTCATGAAGAGGTAACGCGGATTAACAATAAACAAATCGCTCCTGAAGGAATCGACGTAGCGCACCCAGCTTTTGATATCACTCCTAATAAATGGGTAAACGCCATTATTACAGAAAAAGGAATCGTCAGACCCCCTTTCCAGGAAAACTTAAAAAAGCTGTTTTAATGGAAACATCTGCTCGTGTTTCGGATAAACTGACTTTAGGAATACAGAGACGGGCTAATTTTTAGTTTTAAAAAATAGATAAAATTATGATCCTTCCCGCATTTTAAATACCGTACCTTTTTTTCCCATTAAATGAAGCTCCTGCACTTTGTTAATTTGCCCGGGTGTTAATTCTTTCAATACTTTAATCATTGTCTCCGTGGTTAATTTTATTTGTTGAACAGTGAGTTTTCCAAGTTGATCAGATTTTGTAATCATTTTTTCTTCATCAAAAGTCACTGAACGAAACTGGTTTAGAAGATTAAGTTGGGCTATTTTAATAGCTGCTGTTAAACGGATATTCTTTTTTTTGTAATCTAATCTTGTGGCTTTTAATTTAGCAAACTGTTCATTATTTAAACCAAGTTCTTCAGAAAAATTTAATATCGGTGAAACGGGGTCTGATGGTTTTAATCCGGATTTTCCCTGACGTCTTATTTTGGCTGAGTTGGATTTTAGCTTTTCACGTTTATCATCATCGTCTGCCCCTGTTACTGTTGGAAAAAACAAGAAATGGACTCCTAAGATGAATACAAATAGAAATTTAAAAAATCTACATTGTCCCATTACTTTATCATTCCTTATAATTGTGGTTACTCTTTTTACTCCGTCAGAGACCATGAAACAAGATAAATGTTATTATTAAATTGCAGATATTGAGAAATATTTGCAATTTGGAGTTTGGTAGTCAGGATATCATTTTTTGGTAATAGCGCTATGAGCAAGGCGAAACCCAATTGTGTAGGCTTTACCTCGCGGATCATAATCAAGACGAAAGGTTGACCGGCAGTGTCTTGGCAGGTCAACCCAGGACCCCCCCCTTACCAAGCGGTCAGAACCTTTTGAAGCTCCTTTTGGATTAATATGGGGATTATTTTTCTTGTAATAGTTACGATCATAGCGGTCGAAAATCCATTCCCAGACATTACCTGTCATATCGTATAGACCAAGAGAGTTTGGTTTTTTTGATTTAACGGCATGGGTCTTTTTGCCTGAATTGTGCTCATACCAGGCATAGTCTTCCAGTTTTTTAAAGGTGCTCGTGCCGGACCATACAAATCTTTTCCCTCCTTCTCGTGCAGCATATTCCCACTCTGCCTCTGTTGGTAGCCTGTAACTCATACCGGCATCGTTATTAAGCTTTTTGATAAATTTCTGAACATCATGCCAGGTTATATTCTCTACAGGACATCCTTCACCACAGTTTTTAAAAGATGACGGATTATTTCCCATGATCTCTTGCCATTTCCGTTGTTCTATCTCATGTTCTCCAAGATAAAAATTATCCACACATACCTTATGGGCGGGTAATTCATCTGAACTACCAACCCCATAAGTGTCTCCCATTTTAAAACAACCACCTTTTATAAAAACCATACCTTCAATCGACTTCTTGTCAGTTGCAGAAACACTGTTCTTTTTTGCAATGATCTTAATCTCTTGAGAGTCTGAAGCCAAGAGGGGTGATGAAAGAGCAAAAATTAGTAATATAACTTTTAAATAAATAATTATTTGAAACTTTGTTTTATTCATGGAAGGCAGGCAATTAAAAAAGCTCATAGATCACTAAATAATAGATTCAGCCATTATTGCATATATCTGTTTACTGAGCAAAGTTAGATAGAAATAAAATAATTGAAATGACTTCGGATCACTTTAAATGCTCATCCTAATATATTTTTCCACATCGATTATGCGTTTATTATTTTACTGCTACATTTGACAAAAAGCTGCCGATAGGAATTAAAGAATCCCTTTGACCTCATGAAGTTTATGCAAACCTTCTTTTCCTTTAAGTTCAGTTTCAATTATTTTGCCTGTTTTAATTTTATCTTTGATATGACAATAGGCTTTTTCAGAAATGAGGATGGAAGCTTGAGCGTCCTTGGTTGCAGACTCAATGCGGCTTGCCATGTTAACAGTGTCGCCTATGGCAGTGAACTGGATTTTGTCCGGGTGTCCTACATCTCCTATGATCATTTCTCCAAAATGAATGCCAATTCCCATTTTAAATTTTTGTTCACAGTCTTTACCGGCGTATTGATTGAGAGAATCCAGTTTATCTATCATATTTAAAGCGGCTGAGACTGCATTGAGACAAATTGTTTCAGGGTTTGATTCAGATAGGCCAAACAGGGCCATGATGCCATCTCCCATATATTTGTCGATATGACCATTCTGCTTCAAAATGGCATTGCCCATGCTGTAAAAATAGCGATTCAGAAAATGGATGACATCATAGGGTAACTGGTTTTCTGAAAATGCAGTAAAGTTCCTAAGATCGCTAAACAAGACTGCCATATGAGCTTCCCTGCCTGTTGATTGTGATGGTTTGCCTGCCAACTTGATATCGTGATCATCCAGGACTAACCGGCGCAACTTCACCTCTCCTTTAATTTTCGATTGGCATGCTAACCGGATATTACATTCAAAACCTTTTGTTTTAGCTAAACTTGTTTCTACTGAATTTCTAGGAAGAAGATTATTTGGGTTTTCTAATATGATCACACGGCATGTTGAACAACGCGCTTTACCTCCGCAGATGTGTGCATGTTTAATTCCATGCTTCAATGACATTTCCAAGAGCGTGAGATTTAAATCTTCCTCTTCAATGGTCGCCTCATTTTCATATATTACTTTTACCATCTAATCCTCAACTCCAACCATTTGTATGTCGAAAACTTTTATTATGCCTTGAGATTATCAAGTCGTAAAGGAGCGTCTTGATGAAAGTGCTTAGCGAGCGCTGTCGCAGCCTTGTCCTTTATCGTAGCTATAGAGAGCTGCTGCGGGGAGCTTCAATAGCAATCTGCAACAATCTGTCCAAAATTGCAAGATTTTTTAAAAACAAAATCATTTGTACCTGCTTCAGGGAGTTTTATTTAGAAAGTTCCTTGTATGTGTTTGGGACGTTTACTCCTGAGTGGACCCATCCCCAGAGTGCATAACCCTGGAATTCCTTCATGGTGATGTTCTTTTGTGCTTGCTCTAAAGTCATTCCTATTTCAACGGCGTTTTTTACTTCCTGATGGAGAGTTTCCAGGTATCTAATAATGAACTCAAGATCTTTAGGTTTAACAGGAACGCCGTGACCCGGAACGACCACAGCATCATCGGGAAGAAAGGAGCGGACCTTTTTCATTGTTGCAAGGACCGCTTCATGCTTTCCATCTAGCAACCAGGGCAAAGCCGGAGGACTTGCGACAACAGGATTTCCTGTCCAAAAAACTTTATTTTTACGGACCCATACAAACAAATCACCTTCTGTTTGGGCAAAACCCAGATGCATGATTTCAACTTTTTTGTTTCCAAGGTCGATGGTTTTCTTTTCGTCCACAATAATGTCGGCCGTGCGGGACACCACATCTTCAATTCCGCGGTTAGCCCCAAAATATTGGGCCATGAACTTTTTGTCCGCCTCAAAGGCTTCCTTGTTATCCATGAAAGCCTTGGTTTTACTGTGCTGAATGATCTTTGCCGCATCAGGGAAGACATAGTTTCCGTAACTATGGTCGCCATGGTAGCTGGTGTTGACGACATAGCGAATCGGTTTGTTGGTTACTTTCTTTACAAAGCCGATGACCTGGTTTGCTAACCGTTTGTTCACCATTGATTCGATAACGAGCACTGAATTATCACCAACAACAAAACCACCGGACGTAGCAACCGGATATCCTTTCGGGTTTTTTTCCTTAGCGTCGGTAGGATAAAACGCATAAACCCCGTCCGCTAGCTTTTCAAGTTCCAGCTGAACGGTTCCTGCGTCCCAAACCAGATTTTCTTTTTTTTCTTCAGCCTCTATCGGCCCTGCGTTAGAAAGCATTATGATAAAGACAAGAAAAGCGACGAGTTTTTTCACTTATTTCTCCTTAATTTTTTGCATCTGATCCCCTACGTTACGATGAAAAATTAATGCAGAAAATTTTACCTGCCTCTTCCTATTTGGGAAGAGGCAGGATCTATAATAAATTAAATTGTAATTTTATAACTCTTTCTTTTTCATTGCTTCTCCGCAACATTGAATTTCCGGATTACCCCCTGCTTTTATTACAACAACCATGTTACCGCATTTTTCACAAACAAAAACTTCTCCAGCAGCAGCCATTAAGATCACCTCCTTTCCTTGAATACTATTACTCTGTAAAATCTTGTTTTTTTTAACAAGTTTTTTTTGTTTACTAATCGGAGCGGAAGCTCCATTTGATTTCGGTCTTCCATGGCCTCAACCCTTCGGGCGGATTGCAATAACATCCGTCCAGTTCGACTCTCCATGCCGAATTGTGGTTGCGGCCCCTTGGCCGCTTTATCAATTTTTATATAATGGATAATCTACTTTGGCCGGTACTTCTATTATTGTAAGACGCAATGGAGCATCAGATTCCGCTTTAATAGATAAGGTTGCTTCTTTTTTTGCATGGATTACAGCAAAGTCTTGTCTCTTAATATTCTTTTCTTCGCTCTTTGTTTCATCTATTAAAGCTCCCTTCCCACTGATGGTTACAATAGCCAGACTGCGACCGGCAGCAAGATTCCTCTCGTAGTTTCGATCTGGATCAATTGAAACGTCCTGCATAATTACATCGGTTTCGATAGATACAGGAGCGTCCCGACCAATGATGGATTTTACGGTGACGCCGTTCTCTTTTTCGATCGGAAAAGCTTCGTGATTAAATTCTCGATAAGTAGGCGTTCTCTTAAAAGCTTCTTGTAAAAAAGGCTCGAACCAAATCTGAAAAAATTCGGTATGATTTCCCAGGGTCTCTTCTTCATGGGAAACTCCTGAACCTGTTTGCATAACTTGAGCGCCACCTGTTCTCACTCTACTAACAGTGCCCAGTGTGTCTCCATGGCCGATTTCACCTTCTATCACATAACTCAAAATCTCGAATCCCTTGTGCGGATGAAGGGCTATTTTCCCATAACCATTCGCTGAAGCCCAGGCCCAGTAAAAAAGAGGGCCTACATGCCTTACTGTCGGACCTTCATAAGGAAAAGCAATAGGTTTGAACTCAGTAATTCTTCCTCCATCGAAGGCCCCGGTTCCCTGTGCTTCAGGGGGGTAAAAAGCGATTTGAATAGGTTCCTCATTCTTTAACGTTTTGTTAACTGTTTTACCGGTGCTTTCCTTTATATTTTCTAACAATTGATTTTTCATAAATGATATCCTTTCAAGTAAAGACTTCTTTATCTTTCATTTGATTTATAAAAATTATAATTCCACTTTCTTCATAACCTCACAACAGCTATGAATTTCCGGATTTCCACCGGTTTTAATAACAGCAATCATCTTCCCACATTTTTCACAAACAAATGCTTCTCCCGCAATTGCCATATTTTCACCTCCTGCTTTTTATTAATAAATTCTTGCTTTTCTTTAAAGCAACAACAATGCCACAATTATTATCTCAATAAAACAGTGTGTTAGAAAATATAGATTGCAGTATTATAATAATTTATTTAAAATTTAAATATTATTATATTTAAATATTTCATATTATTTAATTATTGAATATGGAGTCTTACAAATGAAAGCAGATGAATTGGATTTATTAAAAATACTGGAAATTCAGAAAGAAGAGGGGAAAATATTTCTCGGGAATGATCGTGTATTAATAATAGACACTGCGTCGCTTGGAATGTTGCGTAAAGAGTTAGTTGAGCTTATGGGGATGGAGGCGGCCAGGGGTGTTTTGACTCGTTTTGTATGCGCAGGGATGGTGGACTCTACTAATTTATAATCCTATGCTTCTGCTGGGCGGGGAACGGTGTTTTTCCAGCGAATATTAAAAAAAATTGTGTATAGCACAGGAGTTAACACTAGGGTAAGAAATGTAGAAATAATGAGGCCACCCATGATGGCAACGGCCATGGGACCCCAGAGGGGACCGCTCACCGCCAGAGAATAAAGCCCAGCCACAGTAGTCAGTGTAGTAAGAAAAATGGGATAGGCCCGACGGAGCCCGGCATCTATAATGGCTTCCGTGGGGGGCTTGCCTTCCTCCAGCTCAAAATCGATCTGTTCGATCAACAGGATGGCGTTGTTGACCACGATACCAGCAAGACTCAGCACTCCCAGTTGAGCAAAAAAGCTCAACGGATATTTCATGATATAAAGCCCGATGATGACTCCAATCAGGGAAAGGGGAATGGTGGTCAGGATGATAGCCATTTTCCTGACGTTACCGAATTGAATCACCAGAATAATGACCAGGAAGGCCAGCCCAAAGGGAAGTTTTTCGGCAATGCTTTTTTGCGCTTTCCCGCTTTCTTCTACTTCTCCTCCGTATTCCACGCCATACCCATGACCAAAGGATAAGTTTTCAATTTGTTTCCTTGCATCTCCCAGAATATCCACGGAGGTTCGATTCCCGTCAGTATAGGCTTTAACGGTAATAGTCCTTCTTCTTTTTTCTCTCTTAATTTTCCCTGTTTCCCATTTTAATTTTCGTTCAGTTACCTGACTTATGGGAACCATGGAGCCTTGTGAAGTCGGAATTTTCAGGTTTTCCAATTTACGCAACGTCGTGCGTTCCGGTTTCACAGCTCGAATCATAACGGGAATCGCATCGTCACCTTCCCTGTAGTTTGTGACTTGCTGGCCGGAAAATAAACTCTGCAAAGTAAAGGTGATGGTGTCAGTGCTGACCCCCACCCGGCGGGCGTTCTCCTGATTGACTTCCAGTGTCACCATGGGGACCCGTCGGCCCCAATCGTTTCTCACAGACCGTGTTCCGGGTATTTGCTCCAGTAGATCCTGAATCTTTTGAGCTAATTGATATAAACCGCTAAACTCCTGTCCATAGACACGGATCTGAATCGGGGCCCCAACGGGGGGACCTTCCTCAACGGGCCTCAGGATCAGTTGAGCGTCTTCAAAATTCGCTTCAAAATAGGGAGCCAGTTCCTGCAGCATTTTCTGGCGTTGCTCATACTGATGGGTAATGATCATAAATTGAGCATAATTGCTGGATCTTGATTCAGGAATAATTGAGTTATGAAACATGGGCCCGCCTTCGCCAACATATAAACCTAAATTTTTTATTTCATTGGAATATGTTTTCTGCAGGTATTTTTCCAGTTTGATGGCTTGCACGCGGGTTTCCAGAAAATCCGTACCTTCGGGTAAATGCATATCGATGGTGAACTGCCCCCGTCCCGAAGGAGGGAAAAAGGTCTTGTCCAGTTTTCCAGCAATGGGAGGAACGATGAAAAATAATCCCAATATCAAAAAAAGGGCGAGGAAGCGGAACCGTAACGCAACGGTCATCATATTTCGGTAAATCCGGGCCTGAATGGATTCACTCTTTTCCTTTTTAACTTTTGGTTTCAGAAACCAGACGCAAAGAAGGGGCACCAGGGTCATGGCCACGAAGAAGGAAGCCAAAAGTACCGTGCCGACGACAATAGGTAATGAGTTGCAGTATACCCCCACGCCGGAACGTGCCAGGGATATGGGAGAGAAGGCGGCCACTGTGGTTCCCGTGGCTGCAAGCAAGGGCACCATCAGTTCGTTCCCCGACCTTAAAGCAGCCTCATTGGGCTCCACTCCCTGATTGATATATTCGGTGGTGGACTCGGTCATCACAATGCCGTTATCGACCAGCATTCCCAGGGAAATGATCAGGGCCGCCAGTGAAATCTGATGCATGGGGATGTCATTGGCCTGCATGACAAGCATGGTAATCAAATAGGCCCCGGGAATCAGTAGGGCGATAATGATCCCCTGTCGCCATCCTAGCAGTACGGCCATAAACAGGGCCACGGTTAGCACGGCCTGGACCAGATTGTCCACAAAATCGCTGATTTTGACGCGGGTCCACTGGGGTTGGAAATTTACGATGTCTATGTCGATCCCATGATATAAACGATCCTTAAATGATTCGACAAGGTGTTTGACGTTTTCTCCCAGTTGGATAATTTGGCCCCCTTCCTGCATTTCGATGACTATCCCCACGGCCTCTTTACCCATATAGCGCATCTGCATTTTAGGAGGATCTTCGTACTCCCGCCTGATTTGAACCAGGTTATGCAATAAAAAGCTGTTGGGATTGCCCGGAATAGTAATGAGAGTTCCGCCAATTTCCTCCACCGACTTGTACTCGCCGGTCGTTTCCAGCCGGATTCTTTGAGGCCCCAGCTTTATTCTTCCGCCTGGTTTCAGAACATTCTGCTCACGGACGATTTCCATCATGGTCTTAGTGGAAATTCCCAACTCGGCGAGTTTGTTTGCGGAGGCTTCCAGAAATACCCGTTCCTCCTGTTCGCCTATGATATCCACCCGGGAGACGAAATCGACGTGCTCGATTTCCTTCTTAAGATCATCGGTAACGTCACTCAATTCCTTGTTGCTGAAACCCCTGCCCGTTATTGCCAGGACGATGGATTTGGTTTTTCCGAAATCATTATTGAGCCAGGGCTCTTTTGCACCTTCCGGAAGTTGGCCCTTCAGATCGTCCAGTTTGTCACGGGCCTTGTCCCATATGGGTTTGTCATCCCAGTATTTACTGTCAATCTTCAGGTAAACGTATGAAATTCCAAACTGGGAGGTGGAGGTGATTTTTTCAAACTCCGGAATTTCCCTCAACTTCTTTTCGATTTTCTCGGTGACCAATTCTTCAACTTTTAAAGGGGAGGCGCCGGGAAATTCCGTAATGATCACGGAACTCCATTTGGGAAATTCAGGATTCTCCTGTTTTCCGATGTCACCGATCGCTTTGACCCCCATCAGGAGAATCAAGGCAAAAAAGAAAAGGATAACTCCTTTATGAGCGATTGAGTATCGGACCATTGGATTGAACCATAATTTTAATTGATACGGATTTTCATCCCGTCTTTCAGACGGTCGGCCCCGGCTATGACGACACGATCTCCGTTTTTAAGGCCTTTCATTACGGCGGCCTCATCCCCTGAAATATTTCCCACTGTGATTATGGCTTTTACTACCGTGGAAGATTTGCTGTCAACGGTCCAGACAAAACTTTCGCCGGAAGCGGCATCTTCAATGATAGAATGGATAGGTACGGTTGGAACTCTTCTGCTTATACCCTTCAACTTCAGCAAAACCGTCGAAGACATCCCGGGCAGAAACATTCTTTTGGGATTGGGGATTTTGATCACTACAGGATAGGTCAGGGTTGCCGGGTCTGCTGTCACACCGATCCTGTCGACCCATCCCTTGAAGTTCTTTCCCGGAATTTTGGAAAATTCAACTATAGCCTCCTGCTGCTTTATTACCTTGGAAACCCAGGCTTCCGGCATGCTGATTTGAATTTCAACATGTTTCAAATCCACGAGCGTGTAGATTTTTTGCCCCTCGGTGACTTGCTCAAAATTGGATACATGCTTTTCCGAGATTTCTCCATTGTAGGGGGCTTTGAGTTTGGTGTCTTTTAAATTGGCCTGCGCCTGTTCCAGATTCGAATGAATGGACTCCACCTTGAATTTTTGCGCTCTCACTTCCTCTTCTCTTCCCCCATGAGTGCCTATGCCATATTCTTCAGTTGCCGATTTTAGATCGAGCATGACCTTGTCCAGACTGTTTTTGGCCTGGTCCAATCTTCCTTTGGAGGCTGCATCGTTGGCATAGAGTTGCTGAACTCTCTTATATTCTTGTCTTGCTGTTTTTACCGAGGACTCCAGGCTGGCAATTTTGTTTTGCAGGATTCGAATGTCCTCCGACCGGGCCCCTTTTGTAATCTGGTCCAACTTGGCCTGTGCTGTGGTCAATTGACCCTTCAGGTCTCTGACTCTTAGCAGATAATCGCGTTTATCCAAAATCGCTACCGGGTCCCCTTTCTTAACCTGGTCTCCAACCTCCACCTTCATTTTATGCAGTACTCCTGACACCCGGAAACTCAGGGTAGAGGATTCATCGCTTTGCGCTACCCCGCTGAATTCCTTTTCCTCCAATCCTTTGGGATTGAATTGAATGATTTTTGCTTTAACCGGTCTGATAATTTCTTTTTTCTGGACAGGAATGGGTTCCTCTCTAGCGCATCCCAATCCCCAAAAAACAGGAATAGCCAAGAGGACGTAAGGTAATCTCATTTTCAATAATTTCTGTATTGGAATCATTCGATGGTCGATTGTTTGGGTTTGAGAGAAGAGCCGGGGGCGTGCTCAATAAAATACTGTTCCACCTGGCTAAGAAACGCTCCCAGTTCCTCTTTTCTATTGAAGTTTTTAATCAGATCGACTCTTCCTACATCTCGCAAAAGAGAAAAAAGGTTTTTATAAAACTGATACCGGGTTCTTACGGCATTGGTTTTACTTAAAATCAACCGGCTTTGACTGTCCAACAGGTCAATTACCGGGAAATCCCCTTCCAGGTAAGCCACTTCGGCCAGCTTTAGGTTCTCCTGAGATGAGATGACATTCCTTAACGCAAAATCCAGGTTCCTTCGGGAGCGAAACACATTGAAAAGCCCGGCGCGGGACCTTTCCGAGAGAACATTTTTTACGCTATTGATGCTCGATTCCAACTCCAGAATATGGACATTGGCTTGATCGACCTGCTTGGATCGGGCCCCACCCAGAAACAGGGGAAACTCCAACTTCAATTGCGCCTGCCATCCCTCGCCGAAACGGTCTTCAAATGCCTGTTTGTCGCTGGCGCTTAAGGATTGTCTTTCATTCTGTATCTGATTGAAATAGCCCGCCTCCAGCCGGGCGCTGGGGTAATATCGTGACTGCAATCTCTCTTTTTCCACCTGGGCCTGGTTCAATCCTGCCAAAAGCACCTTTAAATCGGGAGAATGGGTCAGGGCCTGTTCATTAAAAAAGTTTCGGAATACCTTTAGTTGTTCGGCGGACCTCAGGAATTTGCTAAAACGGGCGGCCCTGGTTTTATATCCCTTGGCTGAAAAACTCTGGAATTCATATTTATGTTTGGTTTCCCGGGAGTGGTTCATGAGATTATTTAACCGTACCAAAGCACGGAACCGGGCTTCTTTCGCATCCATCAGATTGATGCGCGCATTGTCCAGTTCAATATTGAGGCGAAGGACGTCGCTTTTTCCCGTTTCTCCCAATTTAAACTTCAGGTCGGCCAGGGTCTGGTTCTTTCGAATGATATTGAGGTAATTTCTCTGGATTTCGACCAGTTCTTCTCCCTGGAGGTTATCCATATAAGCGAGAGCCACTTGTTCGATAATGTTTTGGTTGATTCTCTCCAGGTTCTGTTCCTTCTCTTTTAGCGTAGCTTCGGCGGACTCAATGGATTTCGAGAGTTGCCGATCATACAGTTTTTGTTCCAGCGTGAGGTCGAAGCGGGTTTCACCCCTCGGGCCTCCAAGGGCATCCGCCTGTGCGTCGTTGGTCCGGTTATAGCCTAGGCTGGAAGAAATTTGAGGGTAAAATCCTCTTTCATTTATTTCAACCTGAAGCATGGCCTGATTGTTGACCAGGGCCTGGGTTTTAATATCGAAATTTTGTTCCAACGCTCGGTCAATCGAATTCTCAAATGATAGTTCGGGATACTCTTCGCTGGAACCATATAGCCGGGCTTCATCAGCAAGTTCCAGGGGAATTTCGTAACCTATTTTGCGAGCGGTTTCCCGGTTAAAAATTATTTCCGCGCTTTTAAAGTCAATCACGGGAATCTGAGACGGCAGGGTACCGTCCAGGATATCGAATAGCTTGAGGGCGATGTTTCTTCCAATCCGTTCTGTGGCGTAATCGTGAATGGAAACCAGTGCTCCTTTTTCAATACCATTCATACCATCCACAGTGAACGCCAAAATTTTACGGTCACTCAACCTTTTGTATAGGTCTTCCATCTGAGTATTTGTAAAACCTTTCAATGTTTCTACAACAACAAGTGGCGCCTTCAAATTGTTGATTATATCCTCATAGTTGTCCGTTGAAATGATCTCCACTTTCATGTTAACAGCCGGTTTACCTACAAAGGACTCAATCAATTCAGGAATTTTTGCATTGAAACCACATAGAACATCAGGGCAAAGCACAACAAATCGGTCTGCATGGACCAACTTGGGAAAAATCTTCAATGTTTCATTGACGTATGTAGGGTCAAAGGAAGTGGTCCAGTTTGGATTGAGGGGTTTGAAGGTTTTCGGCGATAACATTCCAAGTCCAGCTGGGAGAATATAATCCATGGCAACTACCGGAATGGGAAGTGGGTCCATTTTGGAAAATAAATAACTCGATACCGTTCCTACTGAAATAATTGTATCCAATTCATCATTACCTGCCAATTCCCTGGCGTAGTGCTCAATTTTATTGAAATCGTATTGACCGTTTTGGTGGAATTTCTTCGGATATAATATTTTAAATTGTCCATCATTTACCTTTTCTAATTCCTCTTTAACCTGATTGATGAGAGGTTCGTTGTGCCAATAGGGACCGTCAACCAGAATGCCGATTCTTTTCTGTTCAGCAGCTTCCGCAGTGTTTCCCAGTGCCCCTGCTAACAGGAATAGGGTCAAAATTAGAATTTTAAATTTGTGTGTTCCGAAAAGTTTATCCGACAAAATTTCTCTTTAAACCTTATAGTAAACATGGTTTTATTTCTTAGAAATCAAATTCTAAAATAGTGAATTATTTTAATATTTTACGCAATCAATATCAACCAATTACAAGTATAAAAAGTGAATAGTAACATCTCAAAATGAACCAAATGGCATTAGCTTGCTAATGCCTAACAACACGAAGCGCTGTGTTATAAAGCCTTTACAGAAACAAAGGGAGTCTGACTTACCCGGACTTTGTATGAACTTATTTTCTTTATAGCAATAATGATTCCATAATTATTATCTTCTTTAAAGCAATAAGTTATAAAAAAGAGCTTGCAATGCTGACATGATATATTTAATATTTAAATAAAATAATATTTAATTATCATATATAATTTAATTATTAAATATGGAGTCTTACAAATGAAAGCAGATGAATTGGATTTATTAAAAATACTGGAAATTCAGAAGGAAGAGGGAAAAATATTTCTCGGGAATGATCGTGTATTAATAATGGATACTGCATCGCTTGGAATGTTGCGCAAAGAGTTAGTGGAAATTTTAGGGATGGAGGTGGCCAGGGGGGTTTTGACCCGTTTTGGATATGCGCAGGGATGGAGAACAGCTCATTCCCTGAAAAAAAATATTCCCTGGGACAACGATAAAGAATGGGAAAGGGGAGGGGGAAGACTTCATCAGGTAGAAGGGGTTGTTAAAGTTACTGCTGTTAAAAACTCCAAATATTTTAAAGAAGGCCATTGGGACAACTCTTATGAAGCGGAACAACATCTCATTGGATTTGGAAAATCGGATGAACCGGTATGTTGGAGTTTGGTGGGATTTGCAAGCGGGTATATGTCAGCGGTTATGAAAAAAAGAATTATTTTTATAGAGGATCAATGTGTTGCCCGGGGAGATCCACGTTGTCATATTATTGGACAACCTTCAGAAAAATGGGGAAAAGAGGCTGATACTATTTTACATTGTTACTCTCACCAAAACTTGATGCAGGCTTTGGGAGAAGTAGCCAGAAAATTGAGACAAACGGAAAAGAGCTTAAAAGAAAAGAGAGAAAAATTAAAGAAAGAAGAAATTCGCGACCGGGAATTTTTAGCCCGTGATCCTGAGATGATTGGAATACTGAACACGGCCCGGCATGTTGCTTCTGTTGATTCAACGGTAATCATTTTGGGAGAGAGCGGCTCTGGTAAAGAGCAATTGGCAAGGTTTATCTGGAAAAATTCCAAAAGGGCAGAGGGGCCATTTGTTCCTATAAATTGCGGAGCTTTTCCAGAAAGTCTGTTGGAAACGGAGCTCTTTGGGCATGTGAAAGGGGCCTTTACCGGAGCGGATTTCGAGCGAGTTGGCATATTTGAGCAGGCAGAGGGTGGAACGCTCTTTCTTGATGAAATAGGAGAAATGACGCAAAAAACTCAGGTGCGGCTTCTAAGAGTGCTGCAGGATCGAGAGATTAAAAGGGTGGGAGAAAGCAAAACGCGAAAAGTAAATGTACGGTTGCTTGCCGCAACGAACCGTAATCTTGCGGAAATGGTAAAAGAAAAAAAGTTCCGCGAGGACCTGTATTATAGATTGCGGGTGGTTGAATTAAAGATGCCTCCTTTGAGAAATCGCAAAGAAGATATCCTTCCTCTCGCAAAATTGTTTTTAGACAGATTTTCTAAAAGATATAAAAAAAAGATAACAGGCTTTGATCATTTTTTCAGCGATTTTCTTACCCGGTATCAATGGTCGGGTAATATCAGGGAGCTTCAAAACGTTATAGAATCCGCAGTGGCGCTGACCTATGATAAAAAATTGACTTTAAAGGATGTTCCTGGATATTTAAACATCAGCTCTATGCAAGACGAAAAAGGAAGCAGACCGGTAAAAAAAATTGACGATGAAATTTTAAATGCAGTCGCTAATGCCCTCCACGTCATGAAAGGAGCCAGCCAGGCTGAAATTGCCAAAGCCCTCGGAATAACACCCGCTACCTTGTGGAGAAAAAGGAAAGAGATTAAAACAAAAAGGGACATTCGTTAAGCCGGACAAACCTCCTCTTAACCTGGTACTTAGTAAGCGGCAAAAGTTTAACGAAACAGATTATTTTATTTGATTTTAAAACACCGCCATATTAATATTAATGGTTTGTGCACTTAAAACTATTTCAGTGATTATAGTACTTCAATCTTGCAACATCGTATTTTTTTAGGCACTGTTTAGCCCTTTATTTTTACAGTGCCTTATGCAATGCTTAGCAAAGTTTTTTTGTTCACCAGAGCGTTAGCTCCATTTGGTTGTGGCCCTAGCCACTCCGTGTAGTCAGTGGTTTAATTAATTTTTATGCGAAGCGATAAAATAAAAAAAGGACTGGAAAGAGCGCCGCACCGCTCACTACTTTACGCAACAGGACTGCCCAAGGAGGAGATGGATAAACCTTTTATAGGTCTAATTTCAAGCTTTACCGACTCCGTTCCCGGACATATAGGTTTCCGCGATCTTGAGAGGGCAATTGAAAAAGGTATACACAGTGGAGGAGGATATTGTTTTCTTTCTTCAGTCCCCGGCATTTGTGACGGGATTGCTATGGGGCACAAGGGAATGCATTACTCCCTTCCCACACGCGAACTGATAGCGGATATTGTTGAATCCGTTGTTGAAGCTACCTGTTTTGACGGACTTGTTTTATTGACGAATTGTGATAAGTTTACTCCGGGGATGCTGATGGCTGCAGCCCGCCTTGATATCCCGGCTGTTGTTGTAACTGCGGGTCCGATGGTTTCAGGAAGATATAAAACAAAACGGCTCTCTTTAGTTCGGGACACTTTTGAAGCGGTTGGAAGATGCCAGGCAGGAGAAATTAGCGAGGATGAAGTCTCTAAACTGGAAATGGAAGCCTGCCCGGGGCCCGGTTCCTGCCAGGGTTTATACACGGCTAATACCATGTCTTGTTTAACAGAGTCGATGGGAATGTCTCTTCCCGGTTGTGCCACTGCTTTGGCCGTATCCTCTAAAAAAAGAAGGATCGGTTATGAAAGCGGAATGAAGGTAGTAGAACTCGTCAAGAAGGGGATTACTACACGGCAGGTTCTGACACAAGCTGCTTTTGAAAACGCGATCCGGGTTGATTTATGTCTGGGCGGTTCTACAAATACTGTTCTACATTTGCCGGCTATTGCTCATGAAGCCGGTATTGAACTGGAGTTAGAGCTTTTTGATAAATTAGGAAAAGAGTCTCCGCAGTTAACCAACATACGTCCCGGCGGTGAACATTTTATGGAAGACCTGGAATATGCCGGTGGAATACCCGGAGTATTAAATGTTTTAAAAGACAGGCTAAGCGACAATATTACAGCAAGCGGTAAAAAAATAAAAGAGATTGCACAAAGAGGAGAAGTCTCTGATGATGAAGTCGTCAGACCCCTTAACAATCCATTCAAAAAAGAAGGGGGAATCGCTATTCTCAGGGGGAATTTAGCCCCGGATGGCGCGGTTGTGAAGCAATCGGCTGTAAGTGAGAAGGCGCTTAATTTCACAGGAACTGCAAGGGTTTTTAACTCTGAAGAAGATGGAATGAAAGCTATAATGAAAAAGACAATTAAAAGCGGAGATGTGGTTGTTATACGGTATGAAGGCCCGAAAGGTGGCCCTGGCATGAGAGAAATGCTGTCTCCTACTGCTGCTATCGCTGGAATGAACTTGTCCGATTCGGTAGCTTTGATTACAGATGGTAGATTTTCCGGAGGCACGCGTGGCCCCTGCGTAGGGCATATTTCACCGGAAGCAATGGCTGGCGGAACTATTGCCCTTATTGAAGAAGGTGATAAAATAAGTATTAATATCCCTGAAAGAAAAATTGATTTATTGGTTTCCGATGGTGAGATGAAAAAACGAAGGAAGGCATGGAAGGCCCCGGAGCCAAAAATAAAAAAGGGGTATTTAGCTCGGTATCAGAAACTTGTGACGTCGGCTAACACCGGCGCGGTTTTGAAATAAAGAATTTAACCACGAATTATACAAATTTCACTAATTATGAAAATGACAGGCGCGAAAATTTTTCTTGAAAGTTTGTTGAAAGAAGGGGTAGACACTATTTTTGGTTTTCCCGGCGGGGCTGTTCTGCCTATTTATGATGTTTTATACGACGCGCCGATACGGCATATTTTAGCAAGGCATGAGCAGGGCGCGACCCATGCTGCGGACGGTTACGCGCGGGCGACCGGAAAGCCGGGAATTTGCCTGGTTACTTCAGGTCCCGGCGCTACTAATACCGTGACCGGTATTGCGACAGCATACATGGACTCCATACCTATTATTGTTTTTACCGGTCAGGTCCCAACCGCGCTTATTGGAAATGACGCTTTTCAGGAAGCGGATATTGTAGGGATAACACGACCATGCACAAAACATAGTTATCTGGTAAAAGACGTCAGAGACCTGGCAAAGACCATTAAAGAGGCTTTTTATATAGCAACAACAGGAAATCAAGGGCCGGTTTTGATAGATTTGCCAAAAGATGTTTTAAATGCTGAAACTAAATTTGAATACCCCGGCACCGTAAATATGAGGAGTTACAAACCAACTGTTGAGGGACACATCAGGCAGATTAAGAGAATGGCTGATGAAATTGCCCGTTCAAAAAGACCGGTTATTTATGCCGGCGGCGGAGTCATTCTCTCTAACGCGTCAGAAGAACTGGTTGCTCTTGCAAAGAATACTCAAATTCCTGTAACCACTACCCTGATGGGACTTGGTTGTTTCCCCTCTACCGGCAAACTATCTCTTGGTATGTGTGGAATGCACGGAACCTTCAGATCCAACATGGCTATAACAGAGGCCGATCTTCTGATAGCTATCGGCGCCAGGTTTGATGACAGGGTTACCGGCAAATTGGATGAATTTTCCGTTAAATCCAGAAAAATTCAAATTGATATAGATCCTACATCTATCGGAAAAAATGTGAGGGTAGACTTGCCGGTCGTAGGAGATATTAAGAATGTTTTGAAAAAATTGAACTCCCAGATAAAGCAAACAAAGAAAGACTGGACACAAGATACGAAGCCATGGCTTCGGAAGATTGAAAAATGGAAAAGAACTTTTCCTCTGGCTTACAAACAGGGAAAAAGCTCAATCAAACCGCAGTATGTAATTGAACAGATAGCTGAAATTACAAAGGGAGACGCTATTTATGTGACAGACGTAGGTCAGCATCAGATGTGGGCAGCGCAGTATCTGAATTTAAAAAAACCGAGAACATTCTTGACCTCCGGCGGCCTGGGAACCATGGGCTATGGTTTTCCGGCAGGAATCGGCGCGCAGGCCGCTTTTCCAAAGAAGGCTGTTTTTGTTCTTTCCGGGGACGGCAGTTTTCAAATGAATTTGCAGGAGTTGATTACTGCAGTTCAGCATCAACTTCCGGTTAAGGTAGCGATAATAAATAACGGTTTTCTCGGTATGGTGCGGCAATGGCAACAGCTTTTTTATGATAAAAGATATTCACACGTCTGTATGGCCAGTGCGCCTGATTTTGTCAAGTTAGCCGAATCTTACGGGGCCCTTGGATTAAGGGCGAAAAAACCTGACGAAGTAAAAAAAACAATTGAAAAAGCCCTGGCGTATAAAGGGCCGGTGGTTATTGACTTTGTAGTTGCTAAAGAAGAAAACGTTTACCCTATGGTTCCCGCGGGAAAAGGAATCCATGAAATGTTGCTGGTTTAATTATGAAACATACAATATCGGTTTTAGTAGAAAATAAATTCGGAGTTTTATCCAGAATTTCCAGTCTCTTCAGCGGAAGGGGATTTAATATCGAAAGCCTGTCTGTCGCGGAAACAATGGACCCGTCCATCTCAAGAATGACAATTGTTACCAGGGGGAGCGATCAGATTATCGAGCAAGTAACAAAACAGTTAAACAAGCTGGTAAATGTCATTAAAGTCAATGACCTCACTGAAGAAAAGTTCATTGACCGCGAGATGGTCCTGGTCAAAGTTGATACGGAACAATCTGTCAAACGGGATGAAGTTCTGAGAATAGTTGAAATCTTTCGATGTAAAGTAGCGGACGTTAGCCCAAAAGCTTATACCATTGAAGTAACCGGAGATGAAGGAAAGATTAAGGCTATTGTTGACATGCTTAAGCCAATAGGAATAAAGGAGATTGTCAGAACAGGACGCATTGCCATGACACGCGGGGGTAAAGCCTTCAAAGGATAAATCGTTGCTGGTTATTAAGTTTTAGTTTGCAGACACTGGTTATTAAATATGTTATCTGCAGTCTATGAGAATGAGGCACTCTTCTGTTTACCCGGTTTTTAATTGAAAAAACACATTTTTAAATTAGGAGGAACTTAATGGTAAAAGTTTATTATGACAAAGATGCTGATCTTAAATTATTAAAAAGTAAAACCATTGCGGTTATAGGATATGGAAGCCAGGGGCATGCCCACGCCCTGAATCTTCATAACAGCGGAATAAAAGTTGTCGTGGGACTTCGCAAGGAAAGCATCTTTCGTAAAAAAGCTTCAAAGGACGGCTTGAAGGTAATGACAACGGCAGATGCCGCCAAAGCAGGCGATATAATTATGATATTAATTCCCGATGAAAAGCAGGGAGATGTTTATCGAAAGGATATCGCGCCGCAATTGAAAAAGGGAAAAGCAATTGCTTTTGGACACGGCTTTAATATTCATTTTGGACAAATTGTACCGCCTGCCGGTGTGGATGTGTTTATGGTGGCTCCCAAGGGACCGGGTCACCTGGTACGAAGAACTTATCAGGAAAAAAAGGGAGTTCCCTGCCTTTTTGCTGTTGGACAAAATTCTTCCGGAAAAGCAAAAAAACTGGCGCTTGCCTATGCAAAAGCTATTGGCGGCACCAGAGCAGGTGTCTTGGAAACAACTTTCCGTGAGGAGACGGAGACAGACTTGTTTGGAGAACAGGCTGTTCTGTGCGGTGGAACCGCTGAATTGATCCGGGCCGGATATGAAACCCTTATTGAAGCAGGATATCAGCCGGAGTTAGCTTACTTTGAATGTCTTCATGAACTTAAGCTAATTGTAGATCTCATTCATGAAGGCGGCATAGGCAATATGACCTATTCCATAAGCACAACAGCCGCTTATGGACAAATGTCTCGCGGAAAAAGAATCATAACGGATGAAACGCGAAAGGAAATGAAAAAGATGCTGAATGAAATTCAGTCGGGAGAATTTGCCCGTGAATGGATTCTGGAAAATAAAGCCAACCGCCCTGTCTTTAACGCGGCATTGAAAAAAGACGCGGAACATCCTATTGAAAAAGTCGGTGATGAATTAAGAAAGATGATGCCCTGGGTTGGGAAAAAAATTAAGTAAAATGCGAATACCAATAGCAAAAGAAGGATATGTTTTTATTGTCCCGTTGCTGGGAATTACAATTCTATTCGGCATCATTTCCGTTAAAGGGGCTATCTTCCCTGCAATCTTGACCCTGTTTGTTATTTATTTCTTCAGGGACCCTGAAAGAGTGGTTTCTTCCGAAGCTGGAATTATTGTTTCTCCGGCTGATGGCCGTGTTATTGGCATCAATCATAAGGCAGATGAAAACCTTATGGGAGAAGAATCTGTTTGCGTTTCTATCTTTCTTTCAGTGTTTAATGTTCACGTCAATCGCATTCCATGCGAGGGGAATGTTATACAAACGGTATATAATTCAGGAAAATTTCTGCCGGCCTTTCAGGAAAAGGCGTCTTTATTGAACGAGCAGAACAGTCTTGTCATTGACCATAAGAATAAAAAGATTGTCGTCAGACAAATTGCCGGTCTGATTGCCCGCCGAATCGTATGCTGGGTCAAAGAAGGATGTCAGGTAGCGCGGGGTCAGCGGTTTGGTCTCATCCGCTTTGGTTCCAGAGTTGATCTTTTTGTTTCAAAAGATGTAGAATTGAAGATTAAGAAAGGAGACAAAGTCGTCGGTGGAAAAACAATTATCGGAAAGATCAAAGACGAAATTTAAAAAGGGAGTTTTTATTATTCCCAGCCTGCTGACTGTTTTCAATGTTTTTTGCGGGTTTTATGCTATCGTCGCGGCAATAAACGGTCGGTTTTATGAAGCTGCCCTGGCCATCATCGTTGCGGGTTTTTTTGACATTCTTGATGGACGGGTTGCACGTTTGATGAATTCTGCCAGCGAATTCGGCGTCCAGTTGGATTCTCTGGCAGATTTAATCTCATTTGGGTTGGCTCCCAGCATTTTAATCTATATGTGGGTATTAAAACCCTTTGGACGTCTTGGCTGGATGGCTGCTTTTCTGTTTGTACTATGCGGTGTTTTAAGATTGGCGCGCTTTAATACACAGGCTAAATTTGTTAAATCAAATTATTTTATCGGACTGCCCACTCCCGCCGCCGCAGCTTTTATAGCCACCACTGTTATTGTAACCAGGGATATCTTTTCAATCGAAAAGCTTCACCCGTTAGTCATTGTTGGTGGCGCTTATCTTCTTGCATTTCTGATGGTTAGCACTATCAAATACCGGAACTTTAAAAACCTGGATTTGCGGGCTAAAAAACCATTTAGAATATTTCTTTTTTCCGTTCTAACTATTTATATCATTGCCGCAATCCCTCAAGTGGCCTTGTTTTTAATGGCTGTCGCTTACCTTCTGTCAGGTCCTTTTGAGAGAGTTTTTGCTTCAAAAATGTTAAAGTCTACCCATAGAGTTGAAAACCTTAAGGAAAAACATCATCGATAACCTTCTGGTTGCAAAAAATTTAATGGATTAGGCTGAATCCCTTGTATCATACAGCTAAGAAGCAATTTATAGTAATAAACCATTGGTGAAGTTGAGAAACAATTAATAACACGACCAAGAGATTCTTCGCTGGCACTCAGAATGACAATCTGAAACCTCTAGCATATCATTCTGAAGGAGTACATTAACTTCGTTCAGCATAAACTCCGCGACCGAAGAATCTCGGTTTTTGCAACATCAAGGTCGACCACAAATATAGGGATTGGCAAGCTCACCATGACAGGTTGTTTCACCCTGGGCCTTCGGCGTGAGTGCAGTCGAAAACGCCTGTCGAAGGGACGACGTTCCCAGCGGTAAAAGGAAAAAAATTAAATCATGGCAGCCTGGTTCGATAAAATAAAAACCCCGCGCATAGCACTGAGAAGCGGAAAAACTAAAATTCCTGAAGGACTCTGGGTTAAATGCGACAAATGTAAGGAAATAATTTTCAAAAACGAACTCGAAAAAAATCTTAAAGTCTGTCCCAAACAGGCTTGTAATTATCATTATCGAATGACCGCCATGGAAAGAATAGGTCTTCTTGTAGAAAAACTCTCTTTTGAAGAGCATGATCAGAACCTTGTTTCCTCTGACCCCTTGAAATTTAAAGATTCCAAAAAATACAAAGACCGCTTGAAAACCTATCAGAAAAAAACCGGTCAAAAGGATGCGATGGTCTCAGGAACTGGGAAAATTAATACGCATACGGTTCAGATTTGTGTATTTGAATTTTTCTTTATGGGCGGAAGCATGGGCTCGGTGATTGGAGAAAAAATCACAAGAGCCATTAACCGTGCAATAACAAGAAGACATCCACTTCTGATCGTAAACTGTTCAGGAGGAGCCAGGATGCAGGAAGGGATTTTATCTTTAATGCAAATGGCTAAAACATCCGCTGCCCTATCCCGCCTGGCAAAGCACAAGCTTCCTTATATATCCATTCTTGCTGACCCGACTACCGGCGGCGTCACTGCCAGCATAGCGATGTTAGGGGATGTGATTCTTTCGGAGCCCGGAGCCCTTATCGGTTTTGCCGGACCAAGGGTTATAGAACAAACGATCAGGCAAAAACTTCCTGAAGGTTTCCAGTGCTCCGAGTTTTTACTGGACCATGGTTTTATAGATAAAGTTGTTCATAGGAAATACTTGAAAAAAACAATCAGCAATCTTCTTGACTGCTTTATGTCCCCGAAAAGACTTGTTGAGCATACCTAGATGCATTGAGCTCTCAGCAACAGATAATTATTTCCATTTAATAGAACAACCCATGGACGGGATTTGTTCCTTGGAAACCGGGTTTCCTTTTAAGATAGCGTCCAGAGCGTTCCGAAGATCTCTCTGGGTAACCTTTGATTCGTTCTGCCAGTTATCGTCAATCCTTCCACGGTAAACGAGCGTTCTTTTATTTCCATAAACGTAAATATCAGGAGTGCAAACAGCATCGTATATCCTCGCTATGCTCTGGCTTTCATCTATGAGGTAAGGGAAAGGAATATCTTTTTCAATAACGATTTTTTTCATATTGTTAAAAGAGTCGTCCGGATAGTTAACAGTGTCATTAGGATTAATCCCAATGAGCTGGACTCCCTTATCCGCATAATCATTCTGGATTCCTATTATCCTCTCAAGTACAGCTATAACATAGGGACAGTGATTATACATGAAGATAATAACAAGGACTTTTTTATCCTTAAAAGAATCGAGAGAATAATTTTTATCATTCGTGCCGCAAAGGTCAAAATCAGATGCTTTTGTCCCAAGCGCTAGCATTTTAGAATTTAGTAACACCATATCTTTTCTCCTTTTTAAAAATTTATTTTATTATCTTGTTTATATTGTTAACTTGTCAAAATTTTTCTTAATACCTTTGCAGTGATTTTGAAAATCTGCATCATTAATGCTACTATCGCTCTATACTATAAATTTATAAAATCTTTTTTTTAAAGCACATATTTTTTGGGAGTTCGGGCGGCAGCCCACTTGGTTGCGGCCCCCTGGCCGTTGTATGTTAATCCTTGGTATAGAAACATCCTGTGATGAGACAGCGGCAGCGGTGGTAAAAGACGGAAAGGAAATCCTCTCCAACATTATCTCCTCCCAGGTTGACATCCACTCTAAATATGGCGGAGTAGTGCCGGAATTGGCTTGCCGGAATCATATTGAAAACCTTCCTGTTGTTATCAAGCAGGCATTGGATGAAGCAAAAACAAATATGTCTGCCCTTGACGGCCTGGCTGTCACCGTGGGACCGGGTTTGATAGGTGCGCTTTTAATCGGAGTTAACACCGCTAAAGGGATTGCGTACAGCCTCAAAAAACCGCTCATACCTGTTAACCATCTGGAAGGACACCTGTTATCTGTTTTTTTGGAGGATAAACATCCTGAATTTCCTTTTATCGCTTTGATCATTTCCGGTGGTCATACGGATTTGTATTTGGTGAAGGATTTTACTGAATATGAAGTTATTGGACGTACAAGGGACGATGCGGTTGGAGAATCGTTTGATAAGGTTGCAAGGATGTTGGACCTCGGATACCCGGGCGGTCCTATTATTGAGCGGACGGCAAAGGATAGCACATTAAACGATATTAATTTTCCTCGCCCCATGCTTGTGCGAGGGAATTTTGATTTCAGTTTCAGCGGACTAAAAACGAGTGTGAGGAATTTTTTAGCTAACAACGGAAAAGAGATAAATAAAGCAAATGTCGCGGCGGAATTTCAGGAAGCGGTTTTTGATATCCTTTCTTTTAAGGCTTTTCAGTCTACTGAGAATTCAGGATGCCGGAACCTAATTGTAGCAGGAGGCGTTGCGGCTAATAATTTTCTGAGAGAAAACCTTATTAAAACCGCAGAAAAGAAAAAAGTAAATATTTTTTTCCCCGGGCATCACCTCTGTACTGATAACGCGGCCATGATCGCCTGCGCTGGTTATTACAGGTATATAAAAAAAGCAGCCGAACAAAACCATTTCATGAATTATCTCGATCTGGACGCCTCCGCTAATTTGAATATTTAGAGCTTTTATATAGACAGAAGATATGGATTTCCTTTTTCTTATGCTAATATTAAAAGGGATGCATCCTCAAAGCCTATAGGCAGGTCTTTATATTTTTAATTGAGAAATGGCTTCCATCACTGCATCAATAATCTTTTGAGATAATTCCTTTGTGTTGCTCTCTGAACTATAAAAGCTTTGCATATTTATTGGTTTTCCGAACTTAATAGTTATTTTATGAAAAGGTTTTGGGCGTTCTTGACCCGACCCCAATATTTTCTCCGCCCCAAAGATTCTGACCGGTACTACGACTGGTTTTGCCTCAAGAATTAAACGACCGAGCATTCGATTTCCCTTTCCCAACTCCATTGTCTTGCTCCTCGTGCCTTCAGGGTACACCATGACTTTTTCTTTTTTCATTAAATCGGCAATTTTCTTCATTACGCTAATCTGCGCGGACCCCCGTTTTACAGGAAAAGAGCCCCATGAGGATATTATTTGTTTTAAAACAGGGATTTTAAATAATTCTACTTTTGCAGGCGCAAAAACCTTCCCTCCCGGCATACGGAGCAGTATAGCCGCTGGGATTATGATGGTTTCAAAAATGGAAATATGGTTTGACGCAAGAATTATTCCCCCCTTTCTCGGCACATTCTCCACACCGGAAACCTTTAAGCGATTGACTAATTTGAAATATGCTATAATCACCAGCGCGTTGAAAAAAATCCAGCACCGGTTAATAATAAATAGTGTTTTGCTCATAGAAATAATTTAAACAGGTTAAATTTGTTATGTCAAAAAAATTCAGTTTTGAACTTATTAAAACCGAAACTAAAACTAAAGCTCGCCTGGGGCTAATTACTACCAGTCATGGAACAATTGAAACGCCGGTTTTCATGCCGGTGGGAACCCGGGCCGCTGTCAAAACCCTTACGCCGGAGGAGTTAAAAGAAAACGATACTTCAATTATTTTGTCCAATGCATACCATCTGTTTTTAAGACCTGGAAATAAATTGATAAAAAATATGGGGGGCCTTCACAAGTTTATGCACTGGAATGGCCCTATTTTAACAGACAGTGGCGGATTTCAGGTTTTCTCTTTAAATAAACTAACTAAAATTAAAGAAGAAGGAGTATATTTTAACTCTCATATTAACGGATCAAAGTGTTTTTTATCTCCGGAAATATCAATGGAAATCCAACAAGACCTTGGTGCTGATATCGCTATGACATTCGATGAACCTGTTCCTTACCCATCTTCTTACGAATATGCAAAGAATTCAAATGAGATGAACTCAAGATGGGCGGAACGATGTAAAAAAAGCCATAGTGAGGAAAATCAGGCGCTTTTTGGAATAATCCAGGGAGGCATGTTTAAGGACCTACGGAAACAAAGCGTGGAAAACATATTAGAGATAGGGTTTGACGGTTACGCAATAGGAGGTTTGAGCGTTGGTGAACCGAAAGATTTAATGCTTGAATTGGTTGACTACACAGCGCCTCTATTGCCCGAAGAGAAACCGCGTTACATTATGGGTGTGGGAACTCCAACCGATATCATTAAAGGGATCTTATCTGGAATAGATATGTTCGACTGCGTTCTTCCTACTAGAAATGCAAGAAACGGGACTTTGTTTACTTCCGAAGGAAAGGTAATTATCAAAAACTCAAAGTACACAAATGACCAATCTCCGCCTGATCCAATCTGCCTGTGCTATACGTGCAGGCACTATAGTCGGGCTTATTTAAGACACCTTTTTGTAGCTCAAGAAATTCTGTCAATGAGGTTAAATACCATTCATAACGTTTATTTTTATAATAACCTGATGAAAAAAATTCGTGAGGAAATTAAAAACGATTCATTGTTGGATTTTTATGCAAGTGTTCAGCGGTCAGAAATCAGGAAAGTGAGCAAAAACAGTAAGTCATGTGCAATCAAAAATTGTTAGAAAATGGCTTGAACGCTTTCTATTTCTTGACTTTAATGCCGTACTGGTTAATCTTTTTTCTTAAAGTGTTTCGGTTAATACCTAAGATACATGAAGCTTGGACCTGATTCCCTTTAACTTCATCTAAAACAATCTTAATGAGAGGTTTTTCAATCCCCAGGAGAACCAGGTCATAAAGGTTCCCTTCATAGCCGTTTAATTTAGAAACATATTTTTTGATTTTTTTTCCAAGCCAATCTTCAATAAGCATGTCCCGCGTCCTGGAACGAATAACACGTTCTGCAGCCTTATTGATTTTATCCGGAATGATCTCTGTCTGAGATTTTGAAGCACTCGCTTTTTTTGACATACTCAAGGCAAAAAACTTCTAAAAAAAAGTGTTCGGCAGGGGAACTTTGAGTTACCCAAATGAGGAATGACTCAATTGGATTTTATCAGAACCTATTTTTTTTTGTCAAGACTAAATAAAGATATTGTTAAATTTTTTTCTGAAACTCCATAAATCCTTCTTTATCACGTAAAGAGGAGTCAGGCTTAAGTGGAGAATTTTTTTTCATGATGGCTCTACATACATTTTTGCCGGGGACACTACAAAATACGCTGGAGATTACTTTTCTTTTTTGCTATATTTTAAACCTTCAAATTGCTATATAATTTCGCCGGAGTGGTGGAATTGGTAGACGCGCTGGATTCAAAATCCAGTAGGGGCAACCCTGTGAGAGTTCGACTCTCTCCTCCGGCATTTTTAATTTCAATGTATTAGGAGCATCCAGTGAAGCTCAAAATGGAACCTGATTATGCTTTAATGAGCCCTGTATTAATTTCTGAGTAGATGAATTATGAAAATAAATGCCTTGTGCATTCTTTCTTTCTTTTTCTTTCATTTAGCTCCGGCCCTTGTAAATGCTGATGGCGGGGACTGTGTAAAAGGTGACTGTAGGGATGGTCAAGGGGTTTTTACCTGGTCTAATGGAAATAAATATGCAGGTGAATTTAAGGATGACAAATTCCATGGTCAAGGGACTTATACCTGGCCTAATGGGAATAAATATGAAGGTAAATGGGAAAACGACAAATTCCATGGTCAAGGGACTTTTACCTGGCCAAATGGAGATAAATATTCAGGTGACTGGAAAAACGACAATAATACCGGACAAGGGGTTTTTACCTGGTCTAATGGAAACAAATATGTAGGTGAATTTATAGACGGAATGAGGACTGGCCAAGGGACTTATACCTCGCCTAATGAAAACAAATATGTAGGTGAATTTAAAAACGACAAATTCCATGGTCAAGGGACTTATAACTGGACTAATGGAGACAAATATGTAGGTGAATGGGAAAACGATAATAATACCGGTCAAGGTACTTTTACCTGGTCTAATGGAAACAAATATGTAGGTGAATTTATAGACGGAATGAGGACTGGCCAAGGGACTTTTACCTCGCCTAATGGAAATAAATATGTAGGTGAATTTAATAACGACAAATTCCATGGTCAAGGGACTTATACCTGGCCTAATGGAGACAAATATGTAGGTGAATGGAAAAACGACGATAATACCGGTCAAGGTACTTTTACCTGGTCTAATGGAAATGAATATGTAGGTGAATTTAAAGATGGTATGAGAATTGGTCAGGGGACCTTTACCTGGCCTAATGAAGACAAATACGCAGGTGAATGGGAAAACGATAGTAATACTGGTCAAGGTACTTTTACCTGGCCTAATGGAAACAAATATACAGGTGAATTTATAGACGGAATGAGAACTGGTCAAGGTACTTTTACCTGGCCTGATGGAAATGAATATGTAGGTGAATTTAAAGATGACATGAGAACTGGCCAAGGTACTTTTACTTGGTCTAATGGAGACAAATACGTAGGTGAATGGGAAAACGATAATAATACCGGTCAAGGTACTTTTAGCTGGTCTAATGGAAACAAATATACAGGTGACTTTATAGACGGTATGAGAACCGGCCAAGGGACCTTTACCTGGCCTAATGGAAATGAATATGTAGGTGAATTTAATGACGACATGAGAGCTGGTCAAGGTACTTTTACCTGGTTTAATGGAGACAAATACGTAGGTGAATTTAAGGACGACAAATTCCATGGTCAAGGGACTAAGGCTAACGCTGATGGTACTGTAGTACGAGGATTATATATAGATGGGAAAAGAAAGTTTTAACATGGGAAGTTTGTGAGGTAGGAGTACGTGCAGTACGTCCCTGACAACATTGGTCATTTGATTATTTAATCCTGATTATCTTTCAGCCTTCTCCCCATTCTATCCGGATATATAGGACACTCATTCTGGGGACACTCTTTTAACAAAAAAAGGGATAACACCATTTAAGATGCTATCCCTTTAGAGTGCCCACTAACTCAGAGGTTCTACCCAAATTCAAGAAAAGTGTAAACCTATGAATGTTAAACTCTCTTCTCCGGAATTACGGTATAAAACTTTTGGCTCCTTTCTTAAAGAGAAATTCGGTTTCCCTGTTTATAAAATAGGTATAGACGCGGGATTTAATTGTCCACACAGAAGTAATAGCAGAGAAATGGGGGGATGCACATACTGTAACCCTAAGAGTTTTTCAGCCCCTTCCGCTGACCCTTCTTTATCCATTCCAGAACAGATAAAAGGTGGTATGAAATTGCTGAAAAAGAGTTATAAAACTGTGAAATTTATAGCCTACTTTCAGACACATACAAACACCTTGGCTTCTGCTGAAAAATTAAGACGTATTTATCAGGAAGCTTTGGAATTTGATGAAATTGTCGGAATTTCTATTGGAACAAGGCCAGACTGCTTACCAGATAAAACCCTCGATCTTATTCAGGAAGTTTCCCGTAAAACTTTTTTAATTATTGAACTCGGACTCGAGTCCGCAAATGACAAAACTTTAAACAAGATTAACCGTAATCATACTGTTAAAGATTTTACGATTGCCATCAATAAATTAAAAAAACTATCCATACATACATGTGCTCACATTATTCTTGGACTGCCCGATGAAGATTTCAATGATATGATGAGAACGGCAAATTATCTGTCATCGGTAGGCGTTGATGGGGTTAAAATTCATCACTTTCATGTTGTAAAAGGGACTGACATGGAAAAAGACTATTACGAAGAAAAAATCAAAACTTTTATGTTTGAAGAATACATGACGGTGGTTATCAAGTTTATAGAGCACCTTGACTCCGGGATAATAATACACCGTCTTTTAGGTGACTGCCCCGAAGAACTCCTGATCGCGCCAAAGTGGAACCTCGGAAAAGCTCAAATATTGAAGTCGATAAACGATGAAATGATACGGCAGAATGCCCGACAGGGAAAGTCTTTTAATAATAGTTTGAAAATATCTCAATCAATTAATGAATGACAAATAATTAAAAACAAATTAACTTTCACCCCCGACCACTTTAAACCCGGCCGACTTCCAGGCAGAAATTCCTCCTTTTAATTCATAGACCTCTTTGAACTCAAGCATATTCATTAAGCGCAATGCAAGTGACGATCTCGCCCCCTTGTGACAATATATTAAATATTTTTTATTTTTGTCCAGGCTATTGAGATTACTTTTAAAATTATTTCCATAAAAATCAATCACACTCGATCCAGGGATATTTTCCTTTTCGTGTTCTTTTTTTGTCTTTACATCAATTAAAATATACTTATTCGTATCAAGCTTTCCTTTAAATTTTTCCACTGAAATTTTTACTAATATCCTTTTTTGAGAGGCCTTATTTTCAATTTTGTCGTTACAGTTTGAAATAAAAAAACAACAGATGATTAAAACAATAAAGCGGAGAGTCTTTGCAACCACAATTTGGCAAGGAAAGCCGCCCGAAGAGTTGAGACCAGGGATGGTCGATATCAAATGGAGTTTCCGCTCCGGTGAGCAAACAAAAAAAACTTCTGAGCTTTGCATAAGGCGTTGTAAAAAGCAAGAATTAACAACGCCTAAAAAAAGCAAGCTTTTACGTAGTAACAGTATAAAACGTAATTTTTTCATTATTAAACCAAACTCTTAAAGTTAACTCTCAATCCAGAGTCAACGATTTTGTTCTAAAATCGCGTTGTTCATCAAGTTTAGCCATTGTTTAAAACGTTTTTCAAGTTCAGGCTTATGGATCGGCTTAAACCACACCCCCTGTTTAGTTTCCTGCCATTCGTTAGGCTGTCCTCTTAGAAGATAGGCAGTACCCACAGATGTTGCTTCATACTCTACCGGTCTGTATATCGGAATTCCGCTAAGATCCGTAAGCTTCTGGCACAATCCATTTAATGCTGACAATCCGCCGCTGATAAGAATTTTTTCGGGTGGAGAGGATAGTTTCTGCATTTCATCAATATTGACACACAATAGAAACACTATGCTTTCAATCACACCAACAATTTTCTCCCAATTTTTTCCATTCCCGACAAATTGTGATTTGAAATCAGGAATCCAGAATGGCGTTCCAAGACCTGAGACTCCGTTAAGAAACAAGGGAGGAGACTTAGCGTTTTTTAACCATTCTGGTAATTGTTGTTTAGTCTCAACCGGATCGAGTCCCAACTCCTCCTCTACTTTAGCCAGTGCACTCCCTGCTCCGTTAACTGTTCCCTCTAACACATATGTTAACTCATTTCCATTTTGCAGTACAATGCTTGTAAGCAGTTTGGATGAACCACCGGTATATTCTTTAAAAGGACGTTGCACAAAAGCGCCGGTTCCTATATTTATATAAGCGGTTTCCGGATTTGGTCGACCATAAGCGAACAGCGCCGCAGATTGATCACCGGTTACTATTTGCAAGGGAATTTTCTTCCCGGACACATTAATATCTCCAAAACAATATCGGGTGGGAACAGATCGTGGTAACGGCTGTTCTGGAAGTTTAAACAAATTAAGCAGTTCTTTATCCCAATTCAATGAGTGAAAATTCCACAAAAGTGTTCGTGACGCATTTGCCGGATCAACCAACAAAGGATGTTGATCCAGCATCCGAAATAACAGGAAACTTGCCATCGGTCCCCAGGAGAGACAATCGTCCGCGTAAGCTTTTTTTACAGCAGACAAATTTTCGAAGCACCATCTCAATTTGCTTACACCATAGTGCGCAGTTGGAAATAGACCGGTTTTTTGATGAATTGCTGCTTCATGCCGTAAAAACCGCTCAATCCATGGAGCAGCACGCCTGTCCCTCCAGCTTATGATGGGAGACAGCGCCTTACCGGTTTTATTATCCCAGCAAGTGATATTAGAACGCTGGGTTGAAAGACCGGCGGCAAGAATGTCTTTAGCTCTATCTCCAACCGCGTCAACCGCCTTTTTAGTGGCGCGTTCAACCGACAAAACCATTTTTTCCGGATCATGTTCTACCCAACCCTCTTTTGGGTTATCAGTACTGACTTTCTCAGATTCATGGGCTAAAACTTCACCTTGCCGGTTGAATATTAACGAGCGGCTGGTGTGACCTCCCTGATCAATGGTAAGAAACAAATCATTTGCAGGCATATTTGTCACCCTGTTTAAAAGGAGCGGAGATTACACCCATAGTCCCATCAAAAAAGATGCAAAGTAAAAAATAATTGGAGATATATTTTTTTTATTGTAAAACTTTGAAATTCCTATTCAATCCGATTACAATGCCAAAAACAATATCATACCAGCTATCTTAAGTTATGAAATTATTGCACGACAAACCAGCCAATAATATAACAAAAGAAATATCAATAATTTTTTTTCTTCTCTCTCTTACATTGATATATTTTATCAACCTGGTTTTAAATGAAAAACTGTTTCTATCCGGTGATATATATAACTTTTTTTACTCTCAACGGATATACGCAAAAAAGATTTTGCAAAGCGGTTCATTTCCCTTTTGGAACACAGATATCTTTAGTGGAGTTCCATACATCGCCGACGTTCAGAACGCCGTTTTTTATCCATTAACAGTACTTTTCTATTTGTTCCCTGCCTATTACGCCATTACAACGACCCTTGTTATTCATATATTCATGGCAGGTTGGTTTTTATATCTTTTGATGCGTCATGGTTTTTTTATAGACAGGTTTAGCTCTTTTATAGGTGCTATGATATATATGTTTTCTGGTTTTTTTACAATGCATATGGGGCACTTAAACCAGGTAATGGCTTGTGCATGGACTCCGCTCATTCTATTAATTTACATCAAATCCATTGAAAGGAGAAAAATTTCCTATGCGGTTCTGGCGGGGGTAGTATTGGGGCTCCAGTTTTTGGCTGGCGGTATTCAGAACTCATTTTATTTAATCATTACTCTTTTTCTTTTGTTTCTATATCTCGGTTTTAGAAAATATAACTCTACCAAAGATAAAAAAGATTTCGTCTTTCCCGGATTATACTTGCTCGGGGGAATTATTGTTGCTTTTGCCGTATCAGCTATTCAGATTTTACCAACTTATGAACTTACAGGTTTGTCTCGAAGAGCAGACGGGCTCTCATATATCGAAGCATCTGCCGATTCTCTATCTCCGCTCCAGTTTATCATTAATTTTATACTTCCAAATTATTTCGGTTATTACGGAAAACTTAAGTATTGGGGAATAAGTTTTCCCTCTGAGATGGCAAGCTACATCGGCATTATGCCTCTTGCTCTTGCAATTTATGCACTTATCAAATCAAAAAATAAACAGTACCTGTGTTTTTTCTGGTTTATGGCAATAATAGCTTTAATCTTTGCTATGGGTAAGTATACGCCAATCTATAAACTTTTTTTTGAATTTGGATTCAACAGGTTCAGATCACCTGCAAGATTTGTTTATATATTTAACCTATCAATTGCTGTCCTTGCTGGTTTTGGAGTGAACTCTCTTTTTTCTCAAAATGATCACACCAAAGAATTAATATCTTCATCATTAAGAAGGGTTTTAATTCTTTTATCCCTTGTTGCCGCATCTATTACTCTTTATTACCTTATAAACTATCCCTTAGAAAGATTTTCTAAGATGTCGCTTTCCATAGCAGACTACAAAACAATGTGGTATAGGGACGCCGTTATTGCTGTCATAAGTATTATTTCCGTTCTTTTAATTTTTGAAGAATCAATATCAAAAAGTATGAAAAAATTAATTATTTTTTTCGTAATATTTTTTAGTCTATTAAATTTTACATCTGAATCGGAATTTCAAAATGCTAATTTAAGCTCTGATGTAAATCCAGTAAATAACGAGGGAGAAATTATAAAGATTTTACAAAACGACAAATCACTTTTTCGTATCTTTAGATTTGCAACTCCACAGTTGATACCTAATTCAGGCATTCTCTACAATATTTCAGATATAGGGGGGTATGGAGGCGGAATACTTCCTCTTAATCGCTATGATAATTTTATAGAAAAAACTCGCTATTTGGAAAACAGAAAATTTGTTATAAATTTCGGACTCCTTGACATGCTTAACGTCAAATATATAATTTCAGATTTAAATGTCAGCTTTCCTGAATATAATAAAGTCTTAACGGAGGGATCGACTCATCTATATGTAAAGACACACTTTATTCCAAGGGCATTTTTAGTGAGTAACGCAGTTGTAATAAAAAATAATGGAAAGTTACTGGATGCGATGTCAAAAGAAAATATTAATTTTCAAAAAACCATATTTTTGGAAGAAAAACCTGAATATCAGGGCAGAGAGAGCAAAGAGATAATAAAAAATAATTTTAAAAAGATTAAGACATATTCATCTAATTTAATAGAAATTGAAGTCGGCTTAACAAAAAAAGGATTTCTATTCTTAAGTGACTCTTATTATCCCGGATGGAAGGTATCTATTGATGAAAAACCTGGAAAGATATTGAAGGCAAATTACAATTTCAGGGGAGTCGCTTTAAATAAAGGAATCCATTTAATAAAATTTGTATATAAATCCGATTTATTTTATATAGGCATGATCATTACCTGTGTCACGTTAGTTATTTTTTCGATTTTCTTTCTTTTTCAGCCAATCTTTTTTCATAAGCCGCCATTCGAGAAAGCTGCTCCGACTGGGTAGCCAATGCGCCATGTCGAAGAATTACCGCACGTTGTTGGTGAAGCAGTTCCGGAGGTTTAGTGTGAACGGTTGCCAAAGTCAAAAGGATAAAAGCAATCGATAAACCTATCGAAGCTTTCCATGCGAGCGGAACAACGTCATACCGGTCTTTTGAATCCACACTCCAAAACATAAAAACAGCTATTCCTAGCATTATTGTGAAAAATGGGATGAGGGACCATAAACCATTAAGACCCAGCCAATGACCACCGTTTACTGCCATATAACCGTAACCAAGACAGGGAAGGATAATTTCAGTGAGAGGATTTTGGATAATTTCTGGTACGTGTGGGATGCTAATTACAGCGGGAAAAACCTGAAACATAGAGATAGCAAATAGAAGGTAAAACCAGAAAGATCCTGGATTTGCATATACCATTGGTAGTGCTAAAAATGGAAGCATTGGTACAAGGTAACGCGGGCCAAAAGTCCAACCGCCGTGCCATGCATAAAACCCGGCGTTGATAAAAAGATACCCTGCTACTATAACTACAATCAACAGTATTTCTCTGCGAAACTTGCCGCTCGTCCATAAGTATTTGAGGCCAAATAGTGAAAAAATAAACACAGGCATTATAAAAAAAAGACCACGAGATGGCGATATTAAGATGGAAAACAAGGCAAAGGGATCCGGTACTGAGACTCCTAAAATCCCTTTTGAAGAGCCTTCCTGAAAAGCCTCATGTGTTAAATGTGCATATGACATTGACCAGGGACTTCCAAAACAATAATAATTATACGCGGCTAAAACTACAGCCATTAGTCCACCACCACTGAGAAATGAGATTGTGAGACGCCATGACAGGCGCAACGAAAAAACGTAAACAGTTAAAGCAATAGCTATAAACATGGCTGTATAGTCGGCAAGGGCGGCCAGTCCTGCAAAAAGACCTGCTAAAAAACTTTTGGTTATTTGATAAGAGAGGTTTTTTTTTACTTCCCCCTTGTTTTGATTGGATAATTTAAAAAGGATATAGAATGAAAAAAAGGCAAAAGAGCCTGCTACCTGGTGACCGGTGAAAGTAACAGAATGAATAAGCGCTATGCTTCCAAATGAATAAGCAAGCGCCATTAATAGTGCTATTTTAAAACTCGCTCCGATTAGGCAGGCAGTACGAAATAGAACAACTCCTAATATTGCAAACGGCAGCGTGGTAGTAAAAACTCTTACGAAATATTTATCTGAAGAAGATAGTGGTGCTCTATTACCCGAAGGCGTAAAATTACGTAATATCCAGTAAACGGGTATGCCTAAAAGAGGTGCGCCTATTGCTTTGTTAGAATAATAATGCCCATTCGAAAACGACTTATCAATCGTTCTATCGTGGTACTGGTCAATGCTAAGTGTTCCAAAGTCGACAATTGAGCTTACAAGGAAATAGCGGCTACTCATGTTGTCATAAGTCACCGGGTGATAAAAATAAGTTCCTGCAAAAAAAAGCATGCAGAAAATTAATATTTCAGATGCCTTTTTATTATAGCCCAATTTCATAGGATCGGAATTTACGTTTTTATTGCTTAGTGATAATTATTATAGCTTAATGGGAGTGTTAATAGCATTGATAATTTTAGATTACTAATAACAAATGTATAAATACACGAGCCAAAATTTTCTTTTTGGGGAAATGATATTTATTTTAATAATTTCTTATGATAAACTTGAACCGTTTTGCATTAAAAACTACTTCTATTGCAAGAAGAAGTGTAACCAAGCGCCATAACAAATAAAATTAATGAACAATATTGCTATTACCAAAACTCATTCCATGTTTCCACTCTATGCAGGCATTTTTTTTGTTTCTTTAGCAACGCTAATGTTAGAGATATCTTTATCAAGGATTTTCTCTGTCGCGGTTTGGTATCATTTTGCTTTTATGATTATTAGTGTGGCATTACTTGGGTTTGGTGCAAGTGGTGCTTTTTTAAGTATTTACCCTCGCATATTTGAGAAAAATGTGCATCAGGTGACAACCTATTTAGCATGGGCATTTTCTTTTAGTTGTGTTGGCAGTTTGGTCATTATTTGTCGTCTCACCCTTGATCCATTCCAGATAAGTGCTTTTCCGTCCCAGATATTTATTCTATTTATTTATTATTTAGCGCTATTTTTACCTTTCTTTTTTGCAGGTTTGTGTATTTCTTTGCTGTTATGTCGATTTCCAGATCGTATAAGCAAACTTTATTTTTTTAATTTAATGGGTTCTGGCTGCGGGTGCTTTTTAACTATTTTTTTAATTCCCATATTGTCGAATTCTGGCACTGTTGTTTTTGCAACTTTAATTGTTTTGGTCTCAGCCTTATTTTTTAATGCGAATGTTTACAGATGGAAAAATATTCTGACAGCAATTTTGATATTTATTTGGTTGTTATTAGTAATGAATGCACCAAGTATTTTTCAATTGAAGATTGCAAAGAGTAAAGTAATGTCCGTCTCTCTTTATAAACTCGGAATTAAACCTTTGCTCACAAAATGGAATGCTTTTTCTCGTATAGATGTCTTTGATAATGGCAATTATTTTCGGTATGCTCCGGGCTTGTCGATCAAGTATGCTTCTAGTTACTTTCCTCCTCAGAAAGCGATTTATATTGATGGCGATGCTGTAACACCATTACTGCAATATGACAAAAATGATGATGCGGAAGGTTACTTTCATTATTTCCCATCGTCTATGGCCTTTCAGATAAAGGAAAACCCGAAAATATGTATTATTGGGGCAGGGGGTGGATTTGACGTTTTTATAGCGTTAAATACAACGGATGCCTCAAAAATAACTGCTGTTGAAATTAATCCTAATATAGTAAATGTTGTTAAGGACCACTTTAAAGGTTCTACTTATGATATTTATGATCATCCAAAAGTGAATTGGCATGTTGCGGAAGGTCGAAACTTCATTGCAAATAATAATGAAACTTTTGATGTTATTCAATTGTCACTGGTGGATACTTGGGCGGCGGCATCCTCAGGGGCTTATAGTCTTACCGAAAATTATTTATATACTACAGAGGCATTCGTTCAGTATATAAATCATTTATCCAGTGAAGGGATCCTGACACTAACTCGTTGGATAAACAATCCGCCTAAGGAAAACTTAAGATTAGCGGCCCTGGCGACAGCGGCATTGGAAAAAACAGGTGTTTCAAACCCTGAAGATCACATCGTTTTCATTCATAGCAAGCGTGTGGCTGTCATGCTTTTAAAAAAGACGCCTTTTAATTCAGCTGATATAGAAAAAATACGTCAAATCTCTGATAAGTTTGGCTTTGGAATTATTTTTGCTCCAGGATTGAATATAAAAACAGTTTTTTCAGATTTCCTCTTATCAAAAAACAAAGAAATATTTTATCAAAATTATCCATTTAACATTACGCCCTCTGATGACGACAAACCATTTTATTTTCATTTTTACTCCTGGAAGCATTTAAAATCGCAATTATGGAAGGTGGTTTCCATTGATCGTAATAACATCAGCCATTTGATTTTATTTGCTGTCTTTGGGCAGGCTTTGCTTCTATCGATTCTTTTTATTTTATTACCCTTATTTTTTTCAAAGCGGTCCGGATTATTACATAGTCCAGCCAAGGGCGTTTTTTTGCTTTATTTTGCATCTATAGGGATGGGATTTATGTTCATAGAAATTCCTCTTATGCAGAAATTTATCTTATTTTTGGGACATCCTATTTATTCTTTATCGGTTGTTCTTTTTTCCATTTTAGTTTTTGCCGGGTTAGGTAGTTTTTGTACAGAAAAAATTAAAGATAAAGTTATGGATAAGTTAAAGGTTTGTTTGATAGTTTTAGCATGTTTAATTTTATTTTATAACATGGTTTTACCCAAACTATTATCGACAATGATTGGTTTAAAATTGCCGTTTAGAATGGCTGTGACGATATTTCTGTTATCTCCACTCGGTTTTTTTATGGGAATGCCGTTTCCTTTAGCTCTACGTTTGGTTAACCAAATCGCTCCTCGCTTAATGCCCTGGGTGTGGGGGGTTAATGGTTGTTTATCAGTTCTAAGCTCCATCTTGAGCGTTATGATTGCATTGAGTTTCGGGTTTTCTTCAGTTTTGCTATGTGCTGCAATTGCGTACTTAATTGCTTTAGAGATGAGCTTTATCTTGCGACGCCGATATACGAATCTTTTTGAAACAGCATAAAAACAGAATAAGCAGGAATTAAGTTCTTGAAAAACAACCCTTCTGATTTTATGCGGTGCCAAGATTAACTCAAAGTAGTATGTTCTAAAAGCTGCGTAGACAATGTTTTAGCCTTTGTAAATATCTTCAGCAGAAAATTTGCCACTCTGGTCTGTTTAACTAAATGCTTTGAGCATCTTATAACGTACTGATATAATACTTTTCTGTTCATAGCCCCCTAGTTTTAAATGATGCAGCGTTATTACCTCTTAACAATACTTCTAATTCTTACAACTCTGGCTGTTTTCTGGCCTGTCTGCAGCTTTGATTTTGTAGAGTGGGATGACATGGTCAATGTCTATAACAACCCTTATTTTAACCCTGTTACGCCGGGTAATATTTTTCAATTTTGGCAGAAACCCTATGAAGGATTGTACATTCCTGTGTCTTATACCGTTTGGGCAGTAGAGGCCCTTATCTCTCAATACATTATTTCCGGAGATATCAGTGCAAGACCTGATCCCCTCCTGTTTCACTCAGTTAATCTTGTTTTTCATATTTTAAACGTCCTGCTTATTTTTGCTATTCTGAGGTTGCTTCTCAACTATAAATCCGAAATTCAAAGTACGTATTCTCATGATTGGGCCGCCGGGTTTGGAGCATTACTTTTTGGCTTGCACCCTATCCAGGTGGAGCCAGTTGCATGGGTTACAGGAATGAAAGATATTTTAAGCGGTTTTCTCTCACTGCTGGCTATATGGCAATACCTTGTTTATTCGTCCACTCGTAATATTCGAAATAGTAGTTCTACGCGACAAAACATAAAATCCACGATTTGGAATCCACATTATTTTATTGCTTCTCTATCCTTCTTGCTGGCAATGCTTGCAAAACCAACAGCAGTAGTTGTTCCAATAATTATTTGGTTATTGGATTGCTGGGTATTAGAGCGGTCGGCAAAAAAAAGTGCCAGGGTATTAATCGGATGGGTGCTTATGGCTATTCCATTAATATTATTAAATAAAATGATACAACCTGACAAAAACATTGGATTTTATACACCTATATGGGCGCGGCCTTTAGTAGCTGCAGACGCGGTGGCATTCTATTTATATAAATTGGTTGTACCTGTTTGGCTCGGGCCGGACTACAGCCGCATACCCAAATATATATTAAAGTATGGATGGGCATATTTTACATGGTTTGTCCCATTCATTTTGGTTGTTTTCGTCTGGTTCAGAAAAGATCGAAAGTGGTGGTTTGTTGCAATAGGGATATTTGTTGCTGGCATTCTGCCTGTATTGGGCTTAATACCGTTTCAATTTCAGAATTTGTCGACGGTTGCCGATCGTTATCTCTATCTTTCAATGTTAGGCCCGGCTTTTGGGATGGCGTGGTTTTTCTCGCATAGTCGAGGAAAGCTGGTTCCAATAGTTTGTGTCTTGGTTTTGAGTCTCTTTGGAATCCGCAGCGTATTTCAAGTACAGCATTGGCGCAATACTATTACTTTATTTACTCATGCCCTAAAAGTGCATCCTCATAGCCTGATTGCGCAAGCCAACCTTGGAAATGCTCTAATCAGACAGGGGAATATTCCTGCTGCCATTGAACATTTAAATATTGCGTTGCGAATTGACCCGGATGATTCGGAATCTCAGAATAATATGGGAGTAGCTTTAGCAAAGCAAAATGAGGTCAATAAAGCGATAGTTCATTTTTCAAGTGCATTGCAAATCAGGCAAAATAATGTAGGTGCTCGTAAAAACTTAGGACATGCTTTGCTCCGACAGGGAAAGACTGAAGAAGCTATTTTACATTTTTCCGAAGTACTGCGGACTAAAAATGATGATGAGATGTCACACGTTTTTATCGGGCAAGCGTTGGCTGAACAAGGCAAATCTAATGAGGCTATTGCGCATTATTCCGAAGCATTGCTCATTAAGCCTGATAATGCTGACACACACAACACTATTGGTTTCGCGTTGGCAAAGCAAGGAAAACTTGCTGATGCTGTTTCGCATTATTTTGAGGCGCTTCGCATTAAACCCAATTTTGTGAAGGCGCATAACAACCTGGGACTTGCTCTGGGTCAACTGGGTAAGCTCACTAAAGCGATAGAGCATTTTAGCATAGCGATGCAAATCAATCCTGATTTCGCGGATGCCTATAATAATATGGGAGTTGCTTTAATAGGACAAGGGAAGTTCGATGCGGCTATAGAGCAATTTTCAAAGGCATTGCGGATTAATCCCAACTACGCGAAAGCACATAATAATATGGGAGTTGCTTTAGATAGGCAAGGAAATCTTGATATGGCTATAGAGCATTATTCAGAAGCTTTGCGAATTGAACCGGGTTATGCAAAAGCGCATGATAGCCTGGAGCTTGCCATACAAAAAAAGAGGAATGAAAATACAATATCAAACTCTATTGATCAACCATAACGCAGCAAGCCCAACTACAATTCGGCAAGGAAAGCCGCCCAAAGGGTTGACGCCATGAATGGCCGATAATCAAAAGGTTGTTAAAAAACTTCCACAAAAAAAGAAGGGTTTACATATTTAGTAAAGTTAAACTTGATTTGTCTGTTCTATAAATCCATGTTTCGACTTTATATTCCAGTGATTTTGAAAACGGTATTTCAATGAAATTATCTGATAAACATCCTGATGTTATTTTTGCCTTTTACATTGGCATTATCTTATCAGTATCCTGTTTGTTTTATTTACTCTACTATTTTGATTGGAATGCAGGTTTAGGTAGAGGACTAACACTTTTAGCATTAATATTGTTGCTTGTATTGAAAAATAATTATTTCAACATCGAGTTCTCAATCCCAAAAGCAACGACCTTTTTGACCGTCCTTTTTCTTTCCCTTTTTGCATGGAATACCTGGTTCTTTATTGTAAACCTCGAATCATATCCTATTGATGTTGGAGAAAGTTCTTTAATATCGATAGAGTTATTCTGGCGCTGGTTTAAAAATCCTTATACTCATACAGTTGATATTGTTGAAATCTCTCATCCATATTTATTTTTTGAAGGTTATAAGTATTTTCCACTTACTTTTATTATTTATACTCCATCAGTATTACTTTTGAAAGTCAAAGGGTTGTACATTACAAATTTTATATTTCATATTATTACTGCCATATATATTTTTAAAATAACAATGCTGTTTGAAAAGGATAGTAAAATCGACCGGCCTCTAATTTCTGTCATTCTCTACCTATCATCTTATTTAGTTTTATTTGAACTATTTAGACAGGGAGTAAATGATATTATCCCAGCATTTTTTATTCTTGCTTCTTTTTATTATTATTTAGATCAAAAAGAGATAAAAAGCGCCTTATTTTTGGGCGCTTCTTTGGCTTCGAAATGGCTGCCGGGAACCCTGTTTTTTTTCCTTATCTTTCCACAAGTAAAAAACAAAAAAAACTTTCTTTATTGTTGTGGGGGGATATTTCTTTTAACTGTATTGCCTTTTATTGCGTGGGATTTTCTTTCATTTGTTGGAAATACCTTTATTTATTTTTATTTAAAGCCGGGAGATTCTACAGGATTTATGGATGGAACCAATACTCTTTTAGCTGAAATCATCATCTTCGCAATCATTGGGCTATTTTCTTTGACATTTGTCTTCTATTTTAGAAATCATAATTATAATAGTAGTTTAATCCTTTCTTATTATATTGTTCTATTAGCGCTTTTTTTTCTCATATTAAAAGAAAATCACCGCAATCATCTTATATGGATAATACCTTTTTACTCAATCTCAATCTCCCTTAATGCGGTAAGAAAAGATTCAACTGGAAAGTCAAAATTTATCGATTTGTTGAAACCCAGCGTTTTTTTTAAAAAGATATTGAAAAAACATAAATGATGGTTATTGCTTAGTAATACTATTATAGGGTGATCTTCGATTTTTTTTTGATAAAGATTTTTGAAACTTTATTATTTATTAACAGTTATTTTAAGGTTTAGTTGCTGATTAACCGGTATTTTAGTATTTCAATATTGCTATTAATTTCAATAGGGCTTTATCTCCCCACTCTTCAATACGGGTTTGTTTATGACGACAAATTCCAGATACTGGATAATAAGTGGATTACGGATATTAAATATGTCCCTGATGTTTTTTCTTCCTCAGTATGGTCATTTGATAGTGGTGCAACATCCAACATATACCGTCCCTTGATGCATGTTATTTACATGCTGGAATATTACTTATTCGGTCTAAAACCATGGGGGTATCATCTTGTCAATATTCTTCTCCATGCATTAAATACAGTCATTGTATTTTTATTTGCCTCGCATATCTTTAAGAACCAACAAAAGCCGACGGGAAAGAAACCGGCTAGTTTAGAAGAAATTGAACAGAGGCAATCGGATTTCTCCGGCACCTTTTGCAAAATTACTCCGGCATTTCTTGCAGCTCTTTTTTTCGCTGCTCATCCTGTTAACACAGAAACTGTAGCATGGATCGGGACTCTTCCGGAGCTCTTTATGACAGCGATGTATTTATCATCTTTTTTCCTTTATATTACTTGTTCACCCGGCTTTAATCTCCGGTTTATTTTTTCCCTGATTCTTTTTTTAATTGCAGTTTTGTTTAAGGAAACTGCTTTAACCCTTTTTCTGTTTATCCTGCTATATGATTATTCCAAGTGGAGCATTATTTCAGTACTTAAAAGGTATAAAAGGTACACTCCGTATCTTTTAATTATTGTGGGATATATGGCACTACGGATTCATGCCCTGGGCGGTATCACTGTCAGGGAAAACGCTAAAATGAGCGTAGAGCAACTCATTTTAAATTTTTTTCCTTTGTTCTTGCAATATACAAAAAAACTTCTCCTCCCGTTTGATCTTAAAGCAATATATGTTTTTCATCCGGTCAATTCATTCTCAGAATGTGTTGTGTTAGTCGCAATAGCCTTTACTGTTCTATATATGACTTTTTGGTATATTTCAAAAAAGAGAGACAGTATCTTTTTCTTAAGCCTTACTTTTATTTTCATTCCTTTAATCCCTGTATTTTACCTCCCTGCGATAAGAGATACTGTGTTTGCAGACAGGTATTTATACTTATCGTCTTTTGGTTTTGTTCTATTGTCCTCTTACATTTTTGAGAAAATCTATCTGTTCCTGAATAAAAAAGGATTTGATTCTAAAATTGTTGGCAAAGGTATAATCTTTTTATCCCTAATGATCATGTTTGTTTATACCGTCAGCACTTCAAGAAGGCAGCCTGTTTGGAAGGACGATTTCAGTCTGTGGAGCGATACAGTTAAAAAATCTCCTGACAGCTATGTGGCTCACAACGATTTAGGAATAGCGTTAGGTAAGCAGGGTAAAATAATAGAATCAATAGCTTATTTTTCGGAGGCACAAAGAATAAATCCTTACTACACGGAGGCCTATAATAATATGGGAATTGCTTTATATGGTTTGGGGAAGCAGGAAGAAGCAGTTTCTCAATTTTCCAAAGTACTTCAAATTGATCCAGCTTTTGCTAAAGCCCATTTTAATCTTGGTTTTGTTTTAGCAAATCAAGGGAGAATGGAACAGGCTATTTTTCATTATAATAAGGTACTCCAAGTCAAGCCAGGATACCCAAAAGTACGCTATCACCTTGGTGTGGTTTTGGAGCATTTGGGAAAAATAAATGAAGCAATAATTCAGTATAGGGAAGAATTGCGTGTCAAGCCTGATTGGGTTCCGGCCCTTAATAAATTAGCCTGGATACTTGCAACTAATGAAAATCCGAAATACCGGGACACCTCTGAAGCCGTTGCACTTGCGGAAAAAGCAAACAAAATTACCGGAGAAAAAGAACCGAATACGCTAAACCTCCTTTCTGTCGCTTACGCGGCATCCGGTCAATTTCCTTTAGCTGTAAAAACAGCAGAAAAAGCGATAGGGTTGGCGGATGTTTCCGGAAAGAAGAAACTTGTGAAGGAAATTAAACATCGTCTGAAGCTTTACCGGTCCGGTCACTCTGACAGATGATATACCAAAAGAAAATTATACTATGTGGATAGAAGGTTTATGACTGCGGAAAACCATAGAGGGAAATCTTTTAGACGGTTGAGGATCTTTGCTCTAAATGTAGCTCTTGTCTTAATATCGATTTCAATTATTCTTCTCGGGGGCGAAACGTATATCCGGTTTTCGGAAATAGCCGGGCTCGAAAAATGGCTTATTTTAAAAAAAAAGAGAGATAATGTTCAATTTATTGAAACTTTTATGCGACCCGCAGATGATAAAACCCCTGTCCGCATGGTTTCCCAGTCAATCCCCCTGAAAAAGTCTCCAGCCACTTTTCGTGTCTTTTGTTTCGGCGGGTCGTCTGTTTTTGGCTACCCTTTTGCTCCTAAAGTATCTATCCCGATTGTCTTGCGTATGTTTCTGCAAAAGGTCATGCCTGCTAGGAAAGTAGAAGTTTTTAATGCCGAATTCAATGGTGGCGATTCGAGTCGCACTCTTTCCCTTATGAAGGAAGCTCTTGAATTTAATCCCGATTTATTCATCGTTTACACGGGACATAATGAATTTCTATGGATCGACTATCTTCATGATTTTGACCTAATCACCGGGTTTCATCCATCAACACCTTTGACGTTTCTTATGAAAATCAGAATGACATTGAGGAAAACCTACCTGTGGCGCTGGGCTATAGGGACTGACTTGGGCAGAAAATGGGTTCAGAAATGGGAAAGTTTCCGTTTTGGGCATTCCGGTATGCAATCAGGGAGACAGTCGGTAGAATTTCTTAATGCAACATTTGCTTCCTTTAAAGCAAACTTACTGGAAATGGTTTATTTGGCTAAAAGCCGTTCTATTCCCTTTCTCCTCAGTACTGTGGCTGCGAATCATCGCACTTTAAAACCTCTTTATCCGACTTTTTTTAAATTGTCCGAGCCAGATCTGGGCCGGTTCAAAGACCTGATATTAAAAATTAGCTCACACATTGAAAACCAGCAGGAAGAGATTGCCTTGAAGCTTGTAGCTGAAGCCAGAAAGATATTTCCGAATGAACCTTATTTGAGTTTTCTTAAAAGTCAGGCATTGCTAAATACAGGAAGAGTCAAGGAAGCAAAAAATGCAATAGAAAATGCGATATTGAATGACGGATACCGCCACCGCGCTCCCAAGCGAATAAATGAAATAATTCGTGAAGTGGCCGCCGAAAGGGAAATTATATTATCCGATGTGGAAAAAGAATTAGAAGCTCTTTCCCCTTATGGAATTATAGGTGACGAATGGATTATTGATCATGCGCATCCAAACCTCGAAGGGATAATCCTTATTGCGAAAGAATTAATTCGATCACTTTACCAGGCAGGCATTGTAAAAGTCGGAGACGCAAATGCTTTATCTTACGATGATATCCGTCGTGCCATCAATCTGTCTCCCTCGGAATGGCGAACTACAACAATGAGATTAGCCCTGAGCGAGTATGAGCATGGAAATGTTCAGGGGGCGTCCCGGCATTTCTTAAAAGCATCTAGACCTTTTTTCTCTGGAGACAAGGTCCCGGAGGCAATGTCCCTCTATCTTAATGGTCTCGCTGTCCTCTTAAGGGGAGATAAAACCCTGGCGCGTCAAAATATAGAAGAAGCTAGAGATATTGATGCTTTACTGGTTGAAGACCTTAACAAAAAGTTTGCGCAACTCAAGATTGCCCAGTTCCTCGGTAAGAAGCAAATCAAGTAGCATTAAGAACCCAATCTTTTTTTGCAAATATCTGTTATATTCCATATCGAAAAACATTACTATTTCGATGGAGAAATAGTTGCTGAGAATCAGCATCGCTTGGTTTATTTATCACCTGAAATCCTTGATGTGACCCCAAACAGCTTTTACCCCTTTGGAAATGTATTTAACATCTTCAACAGATCTAATCTTCATAAACTGTTTTAGAATAAATCGTGGACTCCAAAAACTTTTGTAAAGTTGACTGCACATTTTTTTAATCTCTTGAGGAGATATACCAGGTGTCTTTAAAACCGGTTCTCCCATATCATATTTGTCATAATTTTCTGGATTGAATCTAAACCATTTATTTTCCCTGGCCATCCCAAATAAATGTGTACCTGGATAAGGAACAACAGTAGTTGCCTGCAGCATCTCAACATACCCCTTATTCATCAACTCACGCGCAAATTTCAGTGTATTTGTAATATCTTCTCGTGATTCCCATGGATAACCAACCATAACTGTCAAATGAATGTCCAACTTTGCCTTGCTCAACATTTTACAATTTTCAACGATATCTTTTACATTTGTACCTTTGCTCAGTTTGTCCAGTGTCTTTTGGTTTGCGGATTCCAATCCCATTTTCAATTTTCTAAATCCTGCTTTTTTCATAAGTGTCGCAGTATTTTTATCAATAGAGCCAAACCGCATATTACATGAGAATAGTATTTTTTTGTTATATCCACGTGATATTATTCCTTCACAAAATTCTTTTAGCCAATTATCTGTGGGGAACGTGCCAGTATCATCAAATATCTCACGAGCACCATGTTTTTCAATTAAGGTGCCAATTTCATTAAGCAAATTCTCAGCACTCCTTAATTTAAATTCAGGGTAAAGCGTTGTCCATGAGCAGAAACTGCATTTTCCCCACCAGCAGTCCCTTCCTGCCATTGTATAAAAAAACGGTGTACGTTTTTTCCATTTTTCCCCATACAAACCGGCCTTTGTCAGGTCCCTGTCAACAAACGGAAGAGAATCAAGATCATCTTTAAACTGAAATTCACCGCTATTTTTAATTTCTTTCGCCTCTTTATACCAAACTCCTCCAGCTAATAGATCTTTATCTCTTAGATGCCTTACGATGCTCAATAGTACTAAGTCATAATTTCCTCCAGTAATAACATAATCGACCTTGCAGTTTTTCATGCTTTCTTCCGGTAAGGCTGTTACATGATCTCCCATCAGTACAATAACGACATTACCTATCTTTGATTTAATGTCATCTATTATTTTCCAGTGTTGTTTTATTACAGGAGTTTTTGTTTCTATAGCTATTACATCAGGCAGTTCTTTTTTTATATATTTTAAGAACTGTTCATAACTCAACCTTTCGGCAATACAATCTTTCCAGAGAACATCAAAATCGTTTTTTTTAAGGAGAGTTGCTGCGGAAGCAGGTACCATGGGATATATATAGGAAGGCTCATTAAACCATTGAAATTGCCGGTTTTGAGTCAGCATAGGACTTCCTCTGCCCTGTAACGGAGGATATGTTATCATTATTTTCATACAATGTAATTATATCCCAAACCGGACTATTTTTTGTTAATAATAGTAGAAATAGGCTATAATTGATGAAGAGAAATGCAAGTTATCAAATGTGGCAGTCATGAAATTTTTATTTCATCATGTTTCTCTAAATCAGCCTTAAGAGAAAACATCGCCAGTTTATTGGCAAACCACCAATTATTTCCTCGATTACCCAAAGAAGCTTCTATCCTTTTAAAGCCCAATCTCAACAATGACCTCCTTGCTTTAACAGGCAATTCCACAGACCTTCGCGTACTGGCAGCTCTGATTCAAGTCTTGCAAGAACAAGGTTATACCAACATCACTATTGCTGATGGACCAAACATAGGGATATACCGTAAGAGTATAAATGTATTTAACCGGTTAGGCGTGGAAGCTCTGGCCAGGCACTTTGGAGTGCAACTGGTCGATTTGAACTCTGCCCCTTTCAAGAGGGTAAAATTGGCCGCTGGCACGATACGTGTGCCTGAGATTTGTCTTCAGTCTGACTATTTTATTAGTATTCCCAAGATTAAAACTCATGTTGAAACAGGATTGAGCGCCGCAGTTAAGAATCTGATGGGTTGTGTTGTAGGGACTGACAAACGGTTGATCCATGCCGACTTGTCTTATAACCTTGTGAGGCTTAATGAGATTATTAAACCCGATTTGATTTTGGTGGATGGGCTTATTGGAATGGAGGGCGATGGTCCTGGTAATGGAAAACCTAAAAAACTCGACCTTCTTCTTGCGGGTACAAATCCATTTTTACTGGATATGCTTATTGCCCGGTTAATTGGACTGGATAGAAATATTATTTCTTATTATCCTATTGCTCTCAAAAAGGGGTATATTCGTGACGAAGAGATTGCCAGTCTAAATGAGATTGATGTTCAAGCCAATATTGAGCCACCCCGTCCGCGTAGTCTGATCGTACGCATTCTCGATCATCCGCTTTTAACATGGCTACGCGATATTACACGTCCAGTACATGGCATGGAAACTATTAGACGTTTATTGTATCAGCTGGGCATAATTCAAGATGTATATGAAAAAGCAGATGCAGCCATCGAGCGCTTGGTTCTCAAGCGTGAGGCATGTGATGAGTGTGGAAAATGTCTTACTGCTTGTCCGATGGAACTGCCTATCACTACTCCCGGCTTTAATTTTTGGACTTCCCACGATTGCCTGAGCTGCCTCTATTGCGCCCTGGTTTGTCCACAAAAAGCTATTTTAATAAAGGGCGATTTGGGTTATCTTGATGCACATCTGAAACGCTATGGAGAGGCTATACGGACTTTAAGCCTGACGAATGAAAAAATATGAACCACGATATTAAAATTACATATACTCCGAAAGGAGTGAGTGTTGAGGGTATAAGAGGTCACTTTCTAACTGCCCGTCTTATGTGGCGTGAACTGGTTTCAGCAAAAGAGCTTATCTGGAGGTTATTTCTTCGTGATTTCAGCGCAAAATATCGCCAGACCGCACTGGGGGTAGTATGGGCCATAGTTATGCCTCTTATTACAGTAGGGATGTTTATAGGCATGAACCGCTCCGGAATACTTAATATTCAGAATGTTGGCATTCCCTACCCCCTTTACGCCATTATCGGGCTTACGATCTGGAATTTCTTTACTGTTGGTTTGACAGCCTGTAGTGATTCTTTAGTCAATGCAGGCAGTATGATTGTGAAGATAAACTTTCCCAAAGTAGCTTTAGTTTTCGCTGCGTCAGGCCAGGGCATAGTGGAATTTCTGATCCGTACGGTACTCATAGCCTTGACATTTTTTTATTATGGAATCGCGCCAAACTGGGGAGGTTTGTTTATCGGTTTTGTATGTCTGATCCCCATTTATTTAATTATGGTTGGGATGGGATTTGTTTTATCTCTGGCGACTGGAGTGATTCGTGACATTGTACATATATTAAATATAGCCTTATTGGGAGTTATGCTGCTAACCCCTATCCTTTATCCAATAACAGGCGACAATCTTCTCACTTTTGCCAATATTTGGAATCCATTCAATTATCTCGTTAATGTACCCAGGGATTTTATTATAAAGGGTGATGCTGAACTTCTTAACGAATATGTTTTTACTATTATATTTTCAGTTGTTTTATTTTATGCAGGGTGGAGGCTTTTTTACCTGGCACAGACAAAGATTGCAGAAAGGATTTGATGAGCAGCACAGTTATTAAAGTCGAAAGCGTATCAAAGAAATTTTGTAGTTCCCTAAAGCAGACCATGTTTTATGGTGCAAGAGATCTTGCCGTGTGCTTTTTGGGTTTGAATCATCATTCTGAACGTTTACGTAATGGAGAGTTCTGGGCTGTTGACGATATTTCATTTGACTTAAAGCATGGTGAATGTCTGGGTATAATAGGTCCAAATGGTTCCGGCAAGAGCAGCCTGTTAAAGATGTTAAATGGTATATTTATGCCTGATAAAGGAAAGATTGAAATAGAGGGGCGCATGGGATCATTGATAGAGGTTGGAGCTGGATTTCATCCTATGCTTACTGGAGGAGAGAATGTTTATGTAAATGGAGCCATACTTGGCATGAGCAAAAATGAGTTAGATGAAAAGTTTGATGAAATTGTCGACTTTGCAGGGATTGAAAAATTTATGGATTCCCCCGTGAAATATTACAGTTCCGGGATGTATGTGAGATTGGGATTTGCAGTGACAGTACATGCTGAGCTTGATATACTGATAATTGATGAGGTCTTGGCAGTCGGAGATGTTTTTTTTCAGGCCAAATGCGTCAAAAAACTCCAGGATATGCTCAAGAAAGGAGTGGCGGTCCTTTTAGTGTCTCACGATATGGGAATGATTCGCTCTTTGTGTGACAGGACAATTCTAATAGATAAAGGCAGGATTGTTTTTGAGGGTGATTCGGCAGAAGCCGTTGAGGCCTACCACGCACTGCGTGCGTGGCAACTGGGTGCAGTGGATCTCAAAGGACCGGCTGTCCACGAACAACCTACAGAAACGAAAGTCACCTCGACCGCTCCCAAAGAACCACACTGCCAAACCGAGAATGAACCTGAATCGTTATTGACGGCTGATGATAAAATAAAAATTGGTAGCCAAAGGTATGGTAATGGAAAAGGAAGGCTTGTCTCTTACACTATCAATGGGAAGGAGCGTTGCCTGGAAATATCCATTAACTCCGGGAAAAAACTTGATGTTAACCTGGAATTTAGTATAGAGAAAGCAATTTTTAGTCCGGTCGTAGGTATTATGATAAGAACCTGGCATGGCATTGAGCTTTTTGGGAACAACACAACTTTTGCAAATACTCCGCTTGGACCTGTCAATCCCGGGGATAGTTTGAAATTTCAGTTTTCACAACATCTGCATCTTAATAACGGGCATTATTTGATGACCCTCACGCTTGCTGAATGGAGCGAGAAAGGGGATTTGGTGTATGTTGATCGAAATGTGGATGCCGTACTGGTTCAAGTAAGTAATGGTCCCTTTCCATATTCAGGAGTCTGCAATCTTCAGGGAACGGTTACAGTCGAAAAACTTTGAATTGGCGAAAGCGCGCCTGCAATCTAATTTTTGCCAATGATGGTACTTTCTTTTTTTGGATATCGAAACAACGGCCATGTGGCACAATTCCTCAATACGGATGCGAAGCGACAGAGTAACATAGACTTTTAGTGCGTGTGTGATTGAGTTTTAGTCAGGAAGGCGTCGAGAATTCCTAGATGCTAGTGCCGCAGACTTCAGTCCTTGGGTGTCTACAGAAAATTCGTTTATGGGATCTTTAAATACCATATTGCTAAAGGAAACTAATATATATTCTTATGAATGGAAAATCCGCAAGTACTAACGGTAGCTTTGATTATGCTTCGTTGATATCGGTAATCCATTGGTACCATACCATTGATTTAGGCAATGGCAAAGTCACCGACGGTGATTTTGATCTAAGGAGCATAGCCAGCCAGAGTGGTTTACCGACCGATATGAACGGGCTTTCCGCTTTGGATGTTGGTTCGTCTTCTGGTTTTTGGGCTTTTGAAATGGAAAAGCGAGGAGCTACGGTAACAGCAATTGATGTTGCCGCAGAAAATCAGGATATCGCCTCCGAAGTATTTAAGGATGGTGTTAGACAAACTTCATCCGGGATACTGTCACCGTCTCTCAGTAAAATTCAGCCGGTCTCCAGTTTTGAGGTGGCGAAAGAGGTTATGCAGTCCAAGGTTTCACACAAAGAGTTGAGTGTATATGATCTTTCCCCATCAACGGCCGGCGTCTTTGACTTTGTGTTTTGCGGAAGTCTATTGATGCATCTGTCAGACCCTTTCAGGGCGATTCAAAATATTAGATCGGTAACAAAGGGCGACAGTATTATTTCGTGCGTTACGGTTGATGATGATCATAAAGAACCGCTCATGCATTTTATGCTCAACCTAAGGAGTATCTGGACACCCAATAAGGCCTGCCTTATCAAGATGATGGAAAACGCAGGGTTTACCATTAAAGAGACTAAAGGGCTGGATCTATGGCATCGTCGGTTAGATCTGTCTATACACCACACGTTTATCAGTGCGTATGTAGGGCAATAGAAAACCGATTTTGTAGACGGCTGAGTGGCAAAGAGTACTCAATTTAGGTAATCATCAAATCTACATTTCTTCATGTTTCCTTATTGGGTGATTTGGTTATCTTAAAAAATAGATAAAAACGCACCGAAAAGGTATTTTATCAGGCCCTGAAAAAGATGAATATTACGCTATTGTCGGGCTTACAATCTGAAATCTTTTTATAGGCGCCTATTTACTGCAAAGAAGGCCACCTTGTTATGATCGCTTCTAATGGTGAAAATTTGATATTTCTAATTTCTCAACCGAGGGCGGGATCAACCCTTCTTCAACTAATGTTGTCAGGTCATGCTGATATAGCCACAACATCTGAACCATGGATAGCTCTCCACCCAATATATGCCCTACGCACAAGCGGTATAGATACTATGTATGATTCTAAACTTGCACACCTGGCTCTCCTGGATTTTCTAAAACAAAGCGGCATGGATATAAGTTTTTACAAAAAGCAGGTTGCATCATTTTTGCTTTCCTTATATAAGCAGGCGATTGAGTACCAAAAGAAGAAATTTTTTCTTGATAAAACGCCCCATTATTGCCAAATTATCCCGGAACTTGTGGAGATATTTCCGAAAGCAAAATTTATAATTCTTTTTAGAAACCCATTAGCTGTTTTGAATTCTATTTTAAAGACCTGGGTCAAAGATGATATTACACATCTTGGAAGCTATGAAAATCATTTGATGGATGCGCCACGCAAACTGGTGGACTTCACAAAGGAATATCCAGAGAGATGTTTAAAGGTTAAATATGAAGAACTTGTTACAATGCCTGAGATTGTTCTAAAAGATATTTGTTCATTTCTTGACATTTCCTATTCTGACAGGATGCTTGAATATGATAACAGATACAATGCCGAATGGAAGTTTGGGGATCAAGTTGGGGTTAGTAAGACAAGTCGTCCGATCGTTGAATCGTTAGACAAGTGGAAAAAAGGATATACCTCTCCTCAGGAAAGGCTTTTTGCCTTGTCATATCTCAAGTCACTCGGTCCAGAGCTGATTAAGGTGATGGGGTATGATTTTAATGAAATCAAATCTTCAATTAATGCCCCTGAAGTGGGTATGCAAGACAAATTGATTTCTTGGTCAACCCTCATGAGCAATACTGAGGGATTTTCAAAAACAAGGCTAACAAGAGAGATGATCTGTCAAATTTTGTCAGATGAAAATTATTGGAGTAAAAAAACAGATGACTTGAATCAATGTGACGAAAATTATGAATGGGTAAAAATAATTAAACAAGCCGCAAAGAGGTTTCAGGATCTTCAAATAAGATCTTTACTAGTAGAAAGAGATGCCTTGCTGAACAGTTTTAGCTGGAAAATAACAACGCCATTGAGAGCAATAAAGAGGTTTTTTAAAGAGAAAAAATAAAGAAAGAATAAGTTGTGAATTGTTTTAGTGTTTTTCGGGGAAAAAATAATAAGATTAGTCACAGCAAGACTTCAAGGGAGCCGATAATTGTTGCAGGTTTTTTTCTTTCAAGTATAACTTTGGAGTATAAATGTTGAAAAACAATAAAGTTCTTTTTATAAATCCAGCAGGATGGCAGAAAGAAAGCATTAATTTAGGTCTATCTTGTTTATCGGGCGCTCTTAAAAAAGCTGGTTTTCCTACGTTGATTCTAGATATAAATCGATATGAAATGAGCGACAGCGATCTAAAACAAAGAGTAAAAAAATATTCTCCAGGTATTATTGGGATTTCAGTTAAAACTGCAACATCAACCGAGGGGGGGCGTATAGCAAATCTTCTATCTTCTGTATGTCCTGATTCTTATTTCCTTGTAGGCGGTCCGCATGTAACTCTATGCGTGGAGAAATATATGAGGGATTTTCCCGTTTTTCACTATGCAATTATGGGAGAAGGAGAAGAATGCATTGTAGAACTTGTAGAAGCTTTGTCTTGTAAAAAAAGCATAGACAAAATTTCTGGTCTGGTTTTTCGAAAAAATGGGCATATTATTTCAAACTCTTGGAAACCACCTGCGGATTTAGATAATTTACCTTTGCCTGATCTTGACGCTATAGAGCGGTTTGATTGGCATGGTTTTCGGTATCCTGTTGTGACGAGTCGTGGATGTCCTTTTCTATGTACCTATTGCTGTGTTAATAAACTTACTAATTCTCGAAAGTGGCGTTCGCGAAGCCCTAAGAATGTAGTTGACGAACTTAAACATGTTGTTCGCACTAAAGGTATAAACTCTTTCGAAATTTGGGACGACAACTTCACTTTAGATGTTAAACGGTCTAAAGAAATTTGCAGGGAACTAATAAATGAGGCTGAACTTAATCTTTCGTGGTACTGCCACAATGGTATTAGGGCGGACAAGTTAGACTATGAACTTGCAACGCTTATGAAGCAGGCAGGGTGTACTAGCATTGCTTTTGGTATTGAAAGCGGAAATGCGGAGGTCTTTGATACGATTAAAAAGGGGGAGTCGCTTTCATCAATTGTCGATGCCGTAAAACTTATAAAAAAAGTGGGTATCAAGGCAGTTGGATACTTTATTATAGGTCTTCCCGGAGATACCCTTGATACGTTTATTGAAACGGTGCGCTTCCAACATTCGCTCAAGCTTGAAAGCTATATATTTGGCATGTTAATTCCATATCCTAAAACAGAGGTGTGGGACATTGTACAAAATCAAGGTAAGATGCTTTGCGACATCACAGATGCTCAACATTTTAATAGCAATATAGTCCCCATCTCATTTGAATTACCTGATTTCCCAAAGGATGACATGATTCGGGCCTTTTACATTTCAAAGTTTTTTGAGCTGTACGAGACTGTTCAACAAATGATTAATTGTGGAGAGATGCCAGTTGTTGTTTATATAACAACACCACAAGCTGATGAATATTTACCCGGAATATTTATTGCTTGCAATCCCCTGGCCCGGCATATTGTCGTAAAGAAAAGAGGCACAGATACACTCTCTAAGCTGCCCTCCTTTTCCCAAGTACCTGAAAAATCAAATATTGAGTACTGTCATACCATCCCACGCAATTTGTCAAAAAGCACCACTATTTTTGTATACAATGAGGGCTTAATGACAATGTCTCTTCTTTTCAGTAATACAAACATGTTTCGCATTTTTCCCAGAGGTTCTGGGGCTTTTATTTTCCAGATGAGAAAGCGTATAAAGTGTAAATTGGCTGTCCTTGGATCTGTTTTAAGCATTATCGGTCTCTCAAAATGCATATTAAATAACGTTGAACAGTTCGGAACGAAAAAAATAGGCAAAATCTTGTTAAATCTAATCTTACGTAGAATAAAACCGCTGTTATACGGCATGATTAAATTACTCTTTTCACCATGGTATGTCTTCTGTACTGCGAGTACGAAAAGAGAGTTGCGTTTGATGAAGGCTAGGAAGAGGGATTTTCCGTATGATGACTATTCTTCATATATGTGATTGGTACCATCCTTTCGGGGGTGCTGAAAAGTTGTTATTTGATACTCTTAATCTTTTGGAAAAAAATAACCATAAGAATGTAGTTATTTACAATGATCATCGCAATCAAAAACCAACTGGCCTTCGCCCTGAATATGCATGTATTGGATTGGAGTTTTGGTATTATTATAATCCAATATCTTATTTGTTTCGTAAGAGCTTAGTAAAAAAAATTAGCGCTATTATCAAAAAGCACTCACCCGACGTTTGCCAGATCCACAGTCTTCAAAATTCTTTTATTATTAGATATCTCATTAAAACAATACCCTCTGTTCGGTCTATACATGATCCACGTTTATACTGTTTTACTAACTGGAGATTGCTTCCAAACAGTAGCATTTGTCCTTATCCTCTTGGCCCAGAATGCGTTAATCAGGGATGCATATCTTCAGGAATAATTCCACAAAACGATTTTGACAGAAACGCAAGATGGGTTCTAAGGAATTTAAAAGTTCACAAAAAAATTCCGGTACTTATTGGGGAAAGTCGCGCGCAAATAGAATGTATGTTGGAGAATGGGTTTTCTCCAGAACAAATAGCCTGGCTTCCTAATTTTACACCTGTTAGCAATGAAGTAGAAGTGAAGCATTTTCTCCAAAAGTATTTCAAACCTGAAAAAAAGATCGTACTCTTTGTTGGGAGGGCCTCCTTTGAAAAAGGTATTCATGTTTTGGTGGATGCCTGTAAATATCTGAAAAGTAAATGTAAGGTGGTTATTATTACTGCGGGACCTCTTCTTGAAGATATTAAAGCAAAGGCTTCAAAATATAATGGTCTTATTGAGGTTATCCCCGGACTTTCCTATGAGGAAACCAGAAAATATTATGCTAGGTCTTCAGTGGTAATTGTTCCTTCGGTATGGATTGAAAGCTTCTGTCTAATTGGTCTGGAAGCATATGCAAACATGAAGCCTGTAATTGGCTCACGAATAGGGGGCATCATGGATTGGCTTAAAGATGGCGAAACAGGATGGTTTTTTGAGCCAGGCAACGCAAAGGAGTTAGCTGAGAAAATAGATCAGGTGTTGGAAAATCCGCAACGCTCACAAGAGATGGGAAAGGCGGCTTATGAAAGAGTTTGCAACTATTATAACGAGAAAATATATATCTCCCGGCTGATAGAGATTTATCAAAAAGGGATTCAAATATACCGGGAGAGAAATAATTAATGAAAGCGGCTTTTGTTAAAAAATTCAACAAAGTGAAGATTAGAGATATTCCTTTGCCCAGACCAGAAAAAAATGAAGTTTTGGTAAAGATAAAAGCATGCGGAGTCTGTGGAAGCGATTTCATTGAAGCAAAGGCGTGGGCCAAGAATTGGAAACGGTTTGGGCATGAAATCGCTGCTACAGTAGCTGAGATTGGTAGCGAGGTAAAAATATTTGCAGTTGGTGATCAGGTGCTTATAGCTCTATCGGCCCCATGCGGTGTTTGTGTCCGATGTAAGGAAGGCAATCATAGAAAATGCAATCATTTAATCCTAGCAGAGCAGGGAGGGTTTGCCGACTATCTCCTTGTTAAGGATCAACGGTTGCTACACAAAGTGTCACCTCCGCTTCCAGCTGCGCTGGCTTGTTTCGCAGAACCACTTACAGTCATTCTGGATGCATTCCACCTTGCTAGTCTTGCTAAGAAGAGCCATCTTTTGATAGTTGGAGGTGGAAATATGGGAAGTATGGCGCTCCTTACTGCTAAAATCTTTGGGGCAAAAGTTCAGGGAGTATTAGGCCGAAAGCTAAATTCCAACCTGAGTGCCTGCCTTAATGAGACGGGTGGAGACTTTTTCCCCTGGCACATGATAGCTAATTTGATTATTACCGCTCCAGCTACATTGCAACAAAAACTATCACAGCTATCAGGAAAGATTGTTGTTTTGCATACCGCCCCTCCATGCTATATCGCCAATTATCTGGATCTCCTTCCTTATAATACTACAATTGTCAATATAGGTATCTCTGCATTGCCTAAAAGAAACAAATTTAAGATAGACTTTTCCAAGCTTATTTTTAAGCGTCTTCAGGTTATGAGCGCTTTCCCGGTGCCTTGCATGCATTTTCCTGAAGCCCTTTCACTGCTCCAGAAACATTCCCGTCTGTTTTCCCTGCTGTCTACGGAGCAAATGCCATTGGAAAAACTACCTGAAGTGATCAAGAATAAAAAAGGGCAAAAGAGAAAAATCCTTATTACGATGAAATAGACTTTTAAACATAGGTAAAAGATGCTGATATCCAAAATAAAAAATTATTAATTATCATCTCATCTTATGAAATAGGTGGTGCTGAAGAATATGAATATTCACTTGCAAAATGTATAAGATATGAGTGCCATGTCACTATTCTGTTACCGCTAAATTAGAAGTTGAGCGGGTTTTGCAAAGCAGATTAATGAAATCAACATGAAGACTACAGGCTGGAGGCCTGGCATTGGTTTTTTTTAACGCTCTCAAGTGGATGCATAATAATGAAAATAGGTATTGATGCAAGCAGAGTAGTAGGGGAAAAAACCGGATTTGGAGTTTATGCGTATCAACTTATAAAGCATATCTTAAAAATAGATAAAAAAAACCATTATATATTGTTTTGCAGGTCATTTCGTGGAAATAAAAATGATCTTTTTGATTTTGCAAATAATAAAAATGTAACAATAAAGTTTTTCAAAATTCCTGGGAATATACTTAGATTTTCCTGGGGGAACCTTTCTTTTCCGACTGTAGAAAATTTTATCGGATGTGTTGATATATTTCATCATTTAGATATACCCATTCCTCAAAAAAAGGGTAAAAGAGTCATTACTGCGTATGACACTGCATACCTGAAATATCCTGAATCTACAGAAATAAATCCTGTTTATTTTAAAAAAATGTATAAACAGCTGGAAGGGGCTGATAGGGTGATAGCAATATCGAACTCTTGTAAAAATGATATAATAGACCATTATCATGTTGATAAAAGCAGAGTAAAGATTGTTTATCCCGGTGTGGATAGAGCACACTTTTGTAAAGATTTTTCAGACAGACAACTAAGAGAGTGCCTAATAGAATTAAATATAACAAAACCTTTAATATTGTTTGTAGGAACATTGGAGCCCAGAAAAAACCTTGTCAGGTTAATTGAGGCATACGATATTTTACTTCAAAGACATAAAGTTGCACATAAGCTGGTTTTGGTAGGCAAAAAAGGATGGAAATATGATGAAATTTTTCGAGTTATAAGAAAAAAAGGACTTGAAAATTCTGTAGTGCATATTGATTATCTACCTTATGAGTCCCTGTCCATGCTATATAAGATAGCTGATTTTTTTATTTATCCTTCTATCTATGAAGGGTTTGGATTACCAATACTTGAGGCAATATCTTCCGGCTGTCCTGTGATCTCTTCTAAATCATCATCCATGCCAGAGGTTTTAGGAGACGCAGGTTTATATGTCGATCCTTATAATATTGAAGATATTTATGAAACAATAAAACGTATGATTTTTGATAGAGGACTTAAGGAAGGATTTGTTAAAAAAGGAAAAAGGCAATCGGAAAAGTTTAGCTGGGAAAAGGCTGCTGAATCAACACTTGAAAATTATTATGAGATGGTACGAGATGGCTAGAAGTAGAAAAAATGAATAAAAAGATTAAACTTGCAATTATTTCAAGAGGTTTTTCCCCGGACACAATCAGTGGTAGAGAAACGGTAATATATAATCTATGGAAGATGGCTAAACAGTATTATGAAGTAAGTCTTATCTCTGGATGGAAAAACAACCCCACTCTATTGCCAAAAGATTCTTACAAAATAGATATCTCCACAAAAAATAAAGCCATAAATTATTTAAAGTTTTATTGGAATTGTAGGAAATACTTAAAGAATATCAATCCTGATCTTATCTTAGCGAATACTTTAGAAATACCCAAAATGAATATACCAACAGTAATGATTGTATATGATTTTAATTTTGGTAAAGCTGTCGGTTTTGAGAATAATAGTATTATTAAAAGGTCGTTAATTTATCAAAAACTGAAAAGTGTAGATAAGGTCATAGCTATTTCTTCCGCAACGAAAAAAAATATTCTAAAATTAGGCATAAGTAATAAAAAGGTTAATACAATACATGTTGGAGTAGATACAAATAAATTTGTTCCAAGAGATTCATTAAATAAATATTTTACTATTCTGTATCCATCAAGGATGTTGTCTGGAAAGGGCCAGCATTTAGCCATAGAAGCTATCAAACTGATAGCTCCTGAATTAAGAAATAAATTACGTTTAATAATCGCTGGTCATATTTCTGACAATATATATTACAAGAAGATTAAAGAATTGGCAGAAGGCCTGCCTGTAGATTTTGAGACAAATGTTACAGATTTAGTACCGTACTATCAGAAAGCCGATATCGTAATATTTCCCACTCTTATGGAAGAAGGTTTTGGTTATACAGCAGTAGAAGCTATGTCATGTGAGAAACCGGTTATCTATTCGGACTTTCCTGCAATAATAGAATCTACCGGTAATATTGGTATAAAATTTAGACGTGGTGTTGCTTCTGAATTGGCAGAGGGAATAATAAAACTATATAGGGACAAAAAATTGAGGTTGAAAATAGGGAAAGAAGGTAGAAATTATGTTCTGAATCATTATAGATGGGGCAAGGTTTTTAGAAATTATCAGAAAGTTTATGATGAGTTATTGGTTAATGAAAAAAATGGTTAATTATTTTTCATCCTTATACGAGAAGTGAGCAATCCTGCAATAAACCACCAATATAAGGCTACACTGTGAACATAAAAAGTGAATTCCATGATATTATGGATTAGAAATACGCATACACCGGAAAAAAGACTTGTTATGAGTAATTTATCTTCCCTATCTTTTATGTCATTAATAATATGCACCCCCCTTCGCAATAATTGAAATGTAAACAATAAAAAAAGCAAAAGGCCGGCTATGCCGATATCCGCCCATAATTCCAGGTAACTGTTATGGGCATGTTTTGTCGCATCCTTACCAGAGGGAACATATCTTCCATAGGCAGTTTTGAAATTTCCTATTCCAGCACCTAAGATAGGATTATCTTTAATCACAATCAGGGTACCTTTTATATACGATATTCGGGCCGATGTTGCACTTGCCGTAACTGCGCCCATCCTTTTTTGAAATGTAATACCAATCAAACAAATAAATATTATAATAATAGAAGTAGAAACTACTCCAGACAAAATCTTTTTGCTAAAAAATAATTCTTTAATATTTTTTTTGCCAATAATTGTTACAATTAAAATTCCTTCTATTATTAATGCAAACAAAAGACTTAGCCAACCTCCTATGGAATAAGTAAAAAACATGCATAAAAACAAGATGAACGATGCTATGAACAATAGAAGTCGTAAAAGTAAAGTATGTTTTGCGGTTTTTGAAACGTGGTTAACTTCTGCTTTGCTTTTAACTACAGAGAAATGAGCTAATATCATTCCAATTGCAACAGGAATACAAATACCCAGAAAGCCAGCCAGCTTGTTTGGCCATCCAAATACAGAGCTCACTCTTCTAAGGGTTACCATGCTTTTACCAATCCCTGTAACGTTATCTAACATTCCGCTGCTTTCTAAAAATGGAAATATAACGTAATACTGCCGTATTCCATAGAGAGAAATGCCAACAGCAATAATAACCAGCAAACAAATAAAATCTTTGTATATTCTCTTGTTAAGCGCAATAATTGAAACCATATAAAACAGGAAAGTAAGGGATATTAACTCCTGGAATGCCTGCAGACTAGTTTGGATATTTATTGTATAGGCAAAGGAAATTAAAGAAAGAGAGATAAATCCTAATAGGGAGCCATCTAAGGATAAATCAAATTGGAAAGATTTCTTTTCTAAAAAACGTTGAATGACAAATAAAAAAAAAGTAAAAAATATAATAGATTCTATTATATGGTTTGCTCTACCTTCAATTAATCTTATCTGAACAAAATCATTTATATCAATAAATCGCAGGAGCCAAAATTCTATGATACATCTTAAAAATAGTGTAAGAACAATTCCACCCCACACAGCTTTTTTTAAAATTTCAACGATTTTTTCTCTCACATCAACAAATTATAAACCATAGAGATAACGTTTTTTTTGCGTGGATGGGGCTAATAAGCTCCATGTCTTTTTAGTACAGCCGGGATTGTCTTTAAAAGAATCAAGAAATCTAGGACAAGAGAACGGTGTTTTATATAATAGAAGTCATATTCTATATTTTTATGAAGCGGCAGGTTTTTCCTCCCTGCGATTTGCCAGAGCCCGGTAATTCCCGGTTTTACAAGAAGACGTTCTTTTTGCCAGGATTCATATTTTTCGACCAGAAATACCATCTCCGGTCTCGGTCCGACGAGACTCATATCTCCTTTTAATACGTTAAATAACTGTGGAAGTTCATCCAAGCTCCACCGTCGCAGGAAGCGGCCGATGGGCGTTACCCGGGGGTCATTTAAGTCATTGGGAGATAATTCATATTCATCTACTTCGTGGTGCATAGTCCGGAACTTTAACATTTTAAATATCTGAAAATCCTTTCCCACTCTATCCTGCCAAAAAAAGATCGGACCGCGTGATTCAAATTTTATAAAAATGGCGATTATAAAACCAAAAGGCAAAAATAATAATATTCCAATAAAGGCCAGCAAAAAATCAGCTACACTTTTTATAATTAGATAAAATCTGTCTTCTTCGGATGAGGAAATGTCCACGACAGGTATATCCATAATCTTATCCAATTTTATCCTTTTTGCGAATAGTCTGAAGGCGTCTGATATAATTTTAAACTCAACATCAAGCTCTTTGTGAGAAGATACAAGGTTAAGCTTCTCTTTTAAGGGCATGTCAGGTGCTGCAATAAAAATTTCATCAATTTCATGTTTATCAACTACTTTTTCTAAATCAGCAACATGATCAAGCCCTATGAAACTTACTACATTATACCCCGCCGGCATATCTTCAATTTCTTTTTTTATCTGCTGCGCAAATTCCCCTGTTCCAACAATAAGCGCTTTTTTTAGACCATATTCTTTTCTTTCCAAAATTCTGTCGACTGATGTAATCAAATTTCTTGAAAAAATTAATAAAAATAGATTTAACATACCGGAAATTAAAACTACCAATCTGCCGAAATCAAACTCTTTGAACATAAAAGAAAAGGACATAGTAGAAAGTATGCCCATTAAGACAGCTTTTACAATTATGGAGAATTCTTCAAAGCGATCCATCCTGGGGCGTTGGCGATACAAGTCAAAGAATATACACATTAAAATCCATAACCCTACAATGCCGGGCAAGGCGTATAAATATATAGAAAATGGATTAATAGGGTTGTTAAGAGAATCATTCAGAAGATAACGAATCCAGTAAGCTCCAATCCACCCAACAGAGATGAGAAAAGCATCTAAGGCAAGTAAGGTGAAAAGACGTAATGTAAATAGGAAATTTCCAATTATGTATCTTCTCCATAACCGCCTTGGTTCTATCATAAGCCTGAACAACCACTCCAGGCCTATTTTCCTCATGATAATAGGGGCTCGTTTAATTCGAAGTGAATAAAAATCAAAAAGGGCTCCTACACCCCAGCATACAGGCACGTTTAATCGTCGCATATTTCTCTTTATCCATTTTTCCTGGCGCGGCACCCCCATACCAACAAGGAGAATGTCTGGAGAAAGTTTATTTATCTCTTTTATGATTTTCTCCTCATCCTTATCATCAAAAAAGCCATCTCCTGTACCAACTATTTTTAATCCCTTATGTTTTTTTTGTAAATAGTCTGAAGCTCCCTCTGCAACGCCTTTTTCGCTGCCAAGCAGATAAATTTTATACCCTTTTTCAACACATACTTTGCATAAATCCGGCAAAAAATCTCCTGCATTGACCCTTTCGCTAAGAGGTTTGTCTGAGAATTTGGATGCCCAAACCACACCCATGCCATCCGGATAAACCAGGTCTGCTTCGTTCACGATTTTACAATAACGCTTATCACTAAAAAATCTATTTATTCCATCAACATTGACATAAACAACATGGTGTGGTTTCCCGGAAGCAACAAACTCCGAGATTCTATCTAACACTTGATTTGTTGAAAGCCTGTCAATTTTTACACCGAGGATTTCGCTATACTGACGCATGGCATCTTTTATTTATAAAACAATTTATCTTATGTTTAGTAGAAAATATTGAGGGTTAGAAGAAAATCATTCGGCATTCCATAATTTGTAAATAGTCATAGGATCTAAAGTCTTTAAAACCTTAAGAGGTTTCGGAATAACCTGACTGAAAGCCAGCAATATACCATTGACCGGAAGCAATTGTTGTTAAAAAAGAAAGAATAATGCTTCCCTCTAATCTTATTAAAGGCATCTTTTTAAAGACGTCAGGATTGTAACAGCGGTTTTCCTTGCTGCAATCAACCCTGCCAATTTGACCTGATGCATTGTTGTGGGGCACTATTATGCAGGGAGTCTTGTTATAAATCATCGAAGTTAGACATTACTTTTTAGGAAGGATAATATCTTTTATTTTTTTGAATAGATTTTTCTTGTGTGAATTAATAGTTTCACCACTAATTGCGGTGAACTCTTCAAGCAAGTCTTTTTGGTGACGCGTTATGCGTTTTGGAATTTCTATTTTGACTTTGACCAGTTGATCCCCATAACCACCACCGTTAGGTTTTGCTATGCCTTTTTCTTTTAGACGAAAAATCTGGCCGGAATAAGTTCCTGGGGGAATTTTAAGTTTTATTATATTTGTCAGAGAAATAACTTCTGTTTCACCCCCAAGTACTGCTAAGGTAAAAGAAATGGGAATTTCACAGTGAGTATCATACCCGTCTCTTTCAAAAAATGAATGGCTACGAATAGAAATTACAACTATAACATCACCTGGGGAGCCACCATTAAGTCCATAGCTGCCCTCTCCGGATATTATAAATTTCTGTCCGGTTTCTACACCTGCCGGAATTTTAAAAGACAGAACCTTTTTGACTTTTGCCATGCCATTGCCATAGCAATTCGGGCAGAGATCCTGGATTATTTGCCCATTTCCATTGCAATTCGTACAGGTTTGGTTAACTGCAAAAAAGCCTCTGTGAGCCCTTATATTTCCAGTACCTCCGCAAGATTGGCAAATTATCGGTTGGCTTCCTTTTCTGGCCCCACTACCAACACAGGCAGAACAGGATTCTTTTCTAAAAACTATTATTTTTGTTTCAGCGCCAGATGCGGCTTCCTCAAGTGATACATTTAAATTGTACTCTAGATCATCACCTCTTTTGACTTTTTTCTTCCTTTGAGTAAAATTATCTTTGAAGAAATCACTGAAAATATCTTCAAAAATATCTCCAAACCCTGATTCGAATCCACTCCTGGAAGCAAATCCTTCAAAACTAGCTGAACCGGCCCGATGACCAAATTGATCGTAACTCGCCCGTTTACGAGAATCGCTTAAAATCGCGTACGCTTCAGAGGCTTCTTTAAATCTTTCTTCTGATATTTTGCTCCCGGAGTTTTTATCCGGGTGGTGTCTAAGGGCAAGCTGGCGGTATGCCTTTTTAATTTCATTCTCGCTGGCTTGACGAGAAATGCCTAATACTGAATAATAATCCCTTTTTATCAATTTATTTCACCACTTTTTTTATTCATTACTCTTTTTCTGCTTTTGTTTTAGGCACTGTTTCTTTCTCTTTTTCCGATATGTTTTCTGCCACTACGACCATGGCAGGTCTTAAAAGCCTGTCATGAAATATGTATCCTTTGCGAAGTTCTTCTATAATTGTATTGTGCTCATGTTCTGTTGTAACGATTTTTGAGACAGCTTCATGTTTGTTTGGATCAAAAACCTGGTTGAGACTGTCAAATTGTTTAGCTCCAACAGATCCCAGGATATTTTTGATTTTCTTCATAATCATATCAACCCCTTTGCTCAACTCATCTACTTTATCGTTATTTTTGGTAGCTTGAAGAGCTCGCTCAAGGTCATCCATAACAGGTATCATCTCTCGTATAATTTTTTCGCCGGCATATTTAAAAGAATCAGTTTTTTCCCTTTGTGTCCTTTTCTTAAAATTCTCAAATTCAGCGTTTAGTCGAAGGAATTTATCGTAATTTTCCTTTGATTCATTGTCCTTTGCGTCAATTTCTTTTTTTAACTTTTCCGTTTCTTTCTTGTAGAGTTTTTTAATTGCCTCTAATTTATCTGCTTTGCCTTTAGTCTTTTTTGTTAGTGTTTTTTTTGTTTCCTGCTGAGGAGCTTTTCCTCCGGATTTTTTCTTCACGTTTTCATCTGACTCTATAATTTTTTGTGTTTCTGGAACTTCCATTATGTTGCTCCTTATGTAAGACTGTGGATTAACAAATAGCTTTTTTACAGGTAGATAATAATTATCTAAGAGTCTGAGAGTTTATTTGATAATATGTTGGCGGTATAATCTACAAGGGAAATAATTTTGGGATATTCCATCCTTTTTGGGCCAAATATCCCAACTGTTCCTAAAACATTAGCGCCATACTTATAAGTATGGGTCACTAGACTGCAGTCCTGCATTTCGTGTATTCGATTTTCTGATCCAATAATAATGCTGGTCCCTTCTTCTTTGAGGCATTGATCCAGAATATACATAAGTTTGCTCTTTTCCTCAAATGCGTTCAAAATACCTTTCATTTTCTTTAAATCATCGCTGAATTCGGGTTTGTCAAAAATATTGGTCGTACCGGCTATGTAGAAGTCTCCTTCTATTTCATCTTCAATAAAGGCTTTTTGGATTAACTCCATTGCTTTTTTGAGAAGGTTATTATAAATCCTTTTTTCTCTTTTCATAGTGGAAACAATTTTTTTCCTCACTTCTCGTAAAGTTAAATTATTGAACTGGTCATTTAAGTATCTGGAGATTGAGTCGAGTTTGTCCTGAGTAAGATCATCTTTTAAATTAATCAATTTGTTTTGGACTACGCCGGATTTAGAAATGAAAACAACTAACACCTGAAACGCACCGGTTTTAATCAGTTCAATACGTTTAAAAGTGATATTTGCAAATTTAGGGAGAAGAATAATGCTTGCCTGATTAGATAAATCAGAGAGTACTTTCGAAGATTGTAAAATAGTTTCCATTGCTTCTGTTCGGTTGGACTCTAATTTTTTCTTAATAGCTTCAGAATCTCTATGGCTTGGTTTGGGAATCTTACATAGATTATCAACATAAAACCGGTATGCTCTATCGGTTGGTACCCTCCCAGCCGAAGGATGAGGCTGTTTTAAAAAGCCAGAATCCTCCAGATCTGACATGGCATTACGGATGGTAGCTGGACTTAAATCTCTAAGGTATTTCTTTGAAATAGTGCGCGAACCGACCGGTTCTGCCGTTGAAATAAAATGTTTCAGGACAGCTTGAAGAATTTTTACGTTTCTTTCGTTTAATATTTTGGTCATAGCTTTTTTTAAAATAGTCAATCTCCATCCCACAAAACGCCTTATTAAACAAAACTATCAACTATATTAAAAAATGTCAAGTTTTCTATATATGGATGGTTAAATAAGTTCCACTATTTCTTCTATTGTTTTTCTGAGAAGTTCTTTACCGCCAAAAGTCATTCCAAGGTTTCTAATTTTTTGCGTATCAATCTGGTTTTTTGGTCCTTTATTTAAATCTTCTATAATACAGTTGCTGTTTAAAATTTCTGAGGCGATTCGAGCCACTTCCTGATCTGCAATATACATGTCGTAACAATTATATGTCTGCCCCGCAATTCCGTCTGATTGAAGAAGAAGGGAGACAGCTTTCGCCACATCTGCGGCATGAATCTCTTTCCCTCCCGTTGCCACGGAGATTCGTCCGCCCTTTTTCGCCCGCTTGATTAAGTCAAACCATTTACTATGTTCCGGTGGATGTGTTAGACCGTAAATTCCTGTTGGTCTTACGGCGCAGATGTTCCAGGCCTCTCCATAACCAAAACTGTGGACAAATTTTTCAACAGAAGCCTTATAGGATCCGTAGTGAGATAGTGACCAGAGAGGATGCGTTTCATCGAGAGGCCGATCAGCGAGGATGACTTCATGAACCGCACAGGTGGAAATGAAAATAAACCGATCTATCCCGATTTCCTTTGACATGTTCATTAAAGAAAGAGATCCCATCAGGTTTAACTGCAAAAATTCCATGAGGTCTTTTCCGGGATTTGCTCTAAATTGCAATCCTCTTGGACGGGCCAGAGCCGAATGGACAATGGCGTCCATTCCTCTGATTAACCTTTTTTGACTTCCCTGATCACCGAGATCACCTTCAACCCACTCCACTTTCCCGCTCAAATCTTCAAGGCCGCTTGTATCACTGTTAAAGCGCTTCCAGCATCGGCAGATATGGCCTTCTTTAACAAGTTGTTTCAGTATATATCTTCCTAAAAAACCTGTGCCCCCGGTTATCGCTATTTTCATATTTTCTCTCACAATAGATGATATTATAATATGATCTTTATTTTATGGAAAATTTTTTGACCCGCATTAATTGCATATTATACTATGATTGATTTATCAATAATAATAGTTAATTCTAACGCTAAAATCTGCCTTAAATCCTGCCTTCTGTCCTTTTATCAAACGATTAATTCCATTAGTTACAAAGTGTTCAAAGATTAACTTATGAAAGACAAATTGAGACAACCTTTAATAATTTCTGGGTTTTTAATAATTGGTTTTGTGTTTCGCCTTTATCCCCTTAAGTATAAAAATATTATCAACCCGGACGGTGTCTGGTACATAAATCAGGCAAAGGCTATTTTAGACGGAAACTTTGAGCTTGCTTTGAGCTGTGGATACAAGTTTATTTCCATATATCATTTGCTAATTCCGGTTTTTTATACTTTTTCAGAGAATTGGATAACGGCGGCAAAATCCGTCTCTATCCTTTTTGGAACTCTTACGATTATTCCGTTTTACTTAATCGCACGACAGTTTTTCCGTGAATCAACGGTTTTTTTAGCAACCCTGGCATTTACGATCAATCCGTTTCTAGTATCGCACAGTGAGGACTTAATAAAAGGACCCATTTTCTGGTTTTTTGCCCTATATGGAATCTTTTTTTTCATTAGTGCTATTAACCAGAAAGGTAAAGATAATTTTTTAATATTAAGCTGCATATTTTTTCTGATTGCTGGATGGGCCCGTTTTGAAATTATAATTTTCTTTATTGGTTCAGTCCTGTATATATTTATTTTTGGAGGAGAAAAATTAAAGAAACTCTTTTTCTTTTGTCTCCCTCTAATCGTTTTGTCTCTTACAGTCGTCACAGGTATGCTTATTTACAATGAAGATTTTACCCTATGGACATTTTACCTGGAGCCAAGGTTGGTAACGTTTTTCAGGGATCTTTTAGATAGTTTGCTGAATGTCAATATTTTAGAAAAATCGTTTCTTGCTGTATGGTCAATCCTATTGAGGCTAACAAGAGTTTTCTACGCGCCTTTAGTTTTTTTGCTGATAGCGATTGCGGTTACTAAAAAAGAACTACAGCGAAACCGTAATTTCAGCTACTTTATCCTTTTAGCCTCTTTGTCCTTTGTCGCAGTATTTCTTTTTTACTTAAAAACTGAAACCATGGTGGACAGGTATGTTGCCATTATCATGCTTCCCGCTTTTATTTTTATTTGTACCGGCATCGAAGAACTCATAAGGCATTTAAAAGCTAAGGGTTTCAATGATAAAAAAGCTATTGGAACAATTTTTTTATTTATTGTCCTTACGGTTGTTATTTTCCCTCACAATCTTGTTCATAAAAGGAAAGACCAGTTAGTATATGAAGAGATAGGCAATTACATTGCCCGGTTGGAAAAAAATAATCTTGTTAAAATCATAGCCCCTGATGCGAGAGTGTCGCTCTTTGCTAATCTCTATTCCGGTGGAATTGAATGCGCTATGAACAATTTAGAAAAGTATAATTTTCTCGTTAAAATGAACTACCAGAATCTCGTTTTATCTTTAAAAGAAAATAAAATTGATTATTATTTATGGGAAGAAGGCCAATGGAGTGATGCGGATTATAATTTTTTGGCTGAAGCAAAGTCAGAGCATTTTCAAGGAATAATGAACTGGAATACAAAAGATAGAACACTTGCGTTATTCAGGATTAAACAGTAACCTTTTATTCCCTTTGTGATAGATTTATTTTGGAAGTTTTCATTGATTGGCTTTTACCTGCTTTTTGTTTCAGGAAATGTCTCTATAAAAACCAAGTAACGTCGATGATCGATCTTTTCATATTTCCTATGGGAATAGATGATATTTATTTTACGGGAAACTTATAATCAGCATTAACGACATATAATACTATGACCGATTTATCAATAGTTATAGTTAATTACAACGCAAAAGGCTTCCTCGAAGCATGTCTCCAATCGATTTATGAAACTGTTGAATCAATCAAATTTGAGGTGCTCGTTGTTGATAACAACTCCTCTGAAAAAATAGAAGGTTTGATGAAAGGAAAGTTTCCAGATGTAAAGCTTTTTTTGAACAATTCCAATGAAGGATTTGCAAAAGCGAATAATAAGGCAATTAATAAATGTTCCGGACGGTATCTCCTTTTGCTAAATAACGATACTATTCTTCTACCGGGTGCCGTTGATACGCTTTATTCTATCATGGAAAAATCACCTGAGGTTGCCATTCTTGGACCTCAAATTTTAACAGAGGGAAAAACTATACAGGAATCTTTTTATAAAACCCCCAATCTTTTCTCCGAATTCATGAGGAAGAGTTTTTATAATAAAATCATTAAAAGTAAAAAAAGCTTGATAGGTAAAAGGTTGTATATTAAGTATCAAAAAGAACAGGAAGTTGATTGGGTAACCGGAGCATGCATGATGATTAGAAAAAAAGCCATTTTGGAAGCAGGGTTTTTTGATGAAAATTATTTCATGTACTTTGAGGATGCTGATCTATGCTGCAGAGTCAGGGGAAAAGGCTGGAAAGTAAAATATACTCCTTTAGCGAGGATAATCCATTTTGGAGGCATGAGCAAAAGATCTAACGAAACAGCGGTTGCTAAAGAATATAGAGCCAGCCAACTCAATTTTTATAGAAAACATCACAATAAATTTACATTTATTGTGTTAAAAACTTATCTGCTCTTAAAATACATGCATAAGGCAATTTCTTTCATGCTACTTTTTTTAATCAAAAAGAATAGTTTAGCAGAGTTAAAAGAAAACTTAACTGATTCAGGAGATATTTTTTGTTTTATACTGAAATATAGCTATGAATAAACTTCTTTGTAAACCTCTAATGTTTTCTGAGCTGTTTTCTGCCAGGTGAAGAGTTTGGCCCTGTTTATCCCCTTCTTAACTAAGGCGTCCCTTAAGTTATTGTCGGAAAGTGTTCTTTTAATTTCATCGGAGATTTGGTTAATATTTTCAGGATCGACCATTAAAGCAGCGTCTCCTGCCACTTCAGGCATGGATGAAGTGTTTGATGTAATCACCGGTATACCGCATGCCATGCCTTCAATAATCGGAAGTCCGAACCCCTCGTAAGAAGAAGGAAACAAAATGAGTGAGGATGCCTGGTAAAGAGGAACCAGGTCGGCGTCTTTACTAATATTTTTAATGGTCAAAAAATGACCGGGAGCTTTATGTCCTAAAACCTTTTCAATATGTTCTCTTGATATTCCTATCATAAAAATGGAGTATTCCGATCCATATTTTTTAATAAAAAGGTCGAATGCCTTAATAACGTTGGATGCATTTTTATGAGGTTTCTCATTTCCGATATATAAAATATATTTCCCATGGATAAAGTATTTATTTTTAACCTCTTTTTTATGAAGATCATTAACCTGTTTTTCAAATTTTTCATCTACACCTCCGTATACAGAGTTGATTTTATCGCCGGAGACATTTAGAAAGCGAATGATATCTTTTTTAGAGTTTTCAGAGACAGTAATAACTCTGAACGATTTTTGAGCGGCTGTTTTAACTATAAGTTTGTAGTACAAATTTTTCAGCGGCGAATAATGTTCCGCTTGAATCAGATGAATCATATCATGAATTGTCATTACAACTTTACAGGGCGCAAATATTGGGGCAGAAAATGTTGGGGAATGATAAATTTCAACTCCTTCTCTTTTTAGTATAAATGGAATTAGAAACTGTTCCTTCAGTGAGTATAGTTTTATGTTGCATTTTAAAAATCTAAAGTTACTATTTTGTGTAACTGTGTTTAGTATTTTTTCTTCGTTGGAAAGGAGAAGGTATTCATTTTCCTTGTCAATTTCCGCCAGGGCAATAATAAGCTGATAAGCGTATCTCGTAAGGCCATGCATTTTATCCGAAATTACTCTTGCATCTATAGCTATTTTCATTTTTTATATTGAAATAATTTCAGAGTCTTGACTGTGTCAGGATATTAATGGAGGTAACTCTTATAGAGACCGTGTAGACTCTGTAGCAATACTAGGGTTTGCCTTCTTATTAGTGCTTGGATATTTTATTTAAGATGTGCTGCACCCCAAAAATCAAGCTGCAATTTTTATATTAGTTAATAGGTTTTGACTTTCAAACTAATCAGGTATTTTATAGTTTAAAGAAGAATGATGATAATTATTCTTTCAATTATCGATCCAGATTTCAAATATCTTCTCTCTATTCCGAAGACCAATAGACTCTTTTACTTTAGCCATGTCCTCCCCCGGTGAGCCAATAATAAAAAACAAAGTTATTGTAATAATCTAATTTTATAGCAGCCTCTAACGCTTCTTCTATAACGTTGATATCTACGCCTTTCTTGATATTCTTAAGAACTTGTTCATTTCCAGATTCAATACCAAAAGCGAAATATTTAAAATCTGCTCGTCTCATTGCAGAAAGTATTTCTTTTTCCAGTCTATCGGCACAAATTCCATTGTTACAGTTAAGCTCAATATCTTTGAAATCCTTCCGACAGATTTCATCACATATTTTTAAAACTCTCTCTTTGTTCAGTGTAAAGTTTTCATCCAAGATACTTATCTGTTTAAAGCCCCGGTTGTACCAGTATGTATTCCTTCAACAACACTTTCGGCACTTCTCATCATATACTTTTGCCCTATAGACGTGATTACAGGACAATACGTACAATCGAAAGGACATCCTCTTGATGAAACAATACCAATTTCTTCTGTTACATATTTGCCGAGGGGAAATTTTTCAAATCTTGGAAAAGGGAAGCTGACAAGATTCCTCACAAACGGACTGGATTTACCAAAGTTAACATTTCAGTTTTTTCTATATATAAGCCCCGTTATGTTTTCATCCTCATCTCCCTCACATAACTCCAATAATGCATGCTCACCTTCCTGTACTATGCCATAATCGATCTCATGGCATTCTTCTAATACTTTTTCTCTCAGCGTTGAAATATGCGGCCCACCAGCCACCACTGTAACATCATTATATATATCTTTTACGCATTTGATTATATAATATGACCTCTTGTACATAAAGCTCATAAGACTTATGGCAACAAGTCAGGCTTGAATGATGATAATTTGGTTTTGAGAGTATCCATATCGCATCCAGTTGCCATATCTAATACAACATACTCTATACCTTCTTCCTGAAGTGTCTGAGCAAGATAACCAATCCCTGCGGGGGTCTCACTCCAAAATATCTTACTTCGCAATCGGGAAACAATAACATTATTTTTTTATAATTCATACCAACCAAAACCCTTAAACAAATATGAATCTTATTATATTGATGATAACACTATTTAATTAATTCTTTAGCTGTTTTGCCAAAACTATATGTTGCAGCAGGAATGCTGGCAAAGGAGAACAGAGAAAGTAACTTTAACCATCTGATAGGCGATTCAAAAATGATTAATTATATTTCAAATTAAAAAAATCACAAAATTCTATTAATTATAGTTTTTACCGCTGATGTCATTCTTTTGTAAGGTCGTTATTACATAACTAAAAGTGCTATACACGGTGATTCGGCTTACTATTTCTCAATTATTAGATCTCTTGCTTTTGATAAATATTTTATTAAAAAAAACAGCATTACTGCAATGGCATTTCTTCATACACAAACAAAAGCAAAATTCCAATGATTTCCGTTAAAAATCCTGTTACGTGAAGAGTGCCTAATAAATACCCGGACGGAAGAACGATAGTACTTATTTCTCCTTTTTTAGCGGGGCATTTTTATCCATTCTACAGCAAAAAGTCGATTTTTATTTTTAAATTAGTTGAAATATACTTGTTAGTAACTTTTTTCGACCAGAAACGTACATTATCAGTATAATGCATAAAAAAAATGGGTTTAAAATTATTCTAAATGGGAAATATCAGTTAGTAACTTTTGTTGCTTTGTAAGACAAAAAATAAGTTTAAAAGGACCAATCGTAAGACACGTGAATAAAGACCTTAAAAAAAATGTTTTTTTTATATCGAGTTTTGTTCTCTACCTTGGAATACTGCTGTTAATTATGCAATTACGAAGCGATGGCTATTACCCCTTTCCAAAAACTTGGCCGGAGGATAGACTGCTATTAATTGTTTTACCCCACACCATACTTCTCGCTTTGTTCATTATCCGCTATGCCTTCCTGTTGGTCAGCCAAAGTGAAATTAAAACATTTCCAATCAAGAAAAAATGGGGGTATATCTTTTTCGGGACGATTCCGTTGATTGCCATGGTGCTCATTTGTAAATTACATATTATGCAGGCTGATTACTTCAAACCGGTTGGATATACAATGGACTTCGAAATTCTCTTTGCTTTTGTCGGATTGGCGATTTTTCCTATGCTGGGATATTGGTGTTATGTATTGATTAAAAAAAGATTTTTCCCGGCTCTTTTTTTGATGGGAGTTCTACTTAGTAGCATTATCTTGAAGTTCATACCCCTTTTTCTATTCCCAATAACGGCAAAACGTTCGGATTTGTTGCCCATTGTCGAAGAGGCGGCCAAAAGCATTCTTAGAGGCGAACATATTTATAGATACTACTTACTCGATAATAATATCATGACGCAAAATGTCCGATTGTTCGGATTGGTATTTTTATTTTTACCTGCCGTAATTTTTCAGTTGGATATCAGATTGACAACGATTTTTTTTGAATTTGTTATGTTTTTAACAATTTTTTTTTCTATCCCCAAAACTCATCGGATACAAGCTGGCCGGCAAACGACAATCATTTTATCTATATTATTTTTTGCTTTTCTCCCTTATTGGCATTATCGCCACGAATTATATGAAATACCCTTTTGGTTTTTGACGTTTTTAACACTACTTTTTTTGAATAGGAAAGCTTTTTGGCCTGCTTTTCTACTAACTGGGCTAATGATTGGAACCCATCAGTGGGGATGGTTGTTTGCTCCATTCATACTGATTCACATCTTTTTGCACAAAGGGTTAAAGCATTCCTTGCTAGGGGGGATGATAGCGGTTTTGTTAGGCTGGGCAATAATTATGATGGGGAGCGGCTTACATTGGCATGAATTCTATCAGCACATTTTCGGAACATATGAAATAACTTTGCAGGTGAGGGTTAATACGTTGAGTATGTATTTTACTCCCTTTTTCTTGAAAAATAATCTGACATTTCTGCTTCACCCTATACAGCTTACCATCCAGATATTTTTGATGGTATTGGTATTTAAAAAAGGAGATAAAACGGAATCCTTAGCAGGCATTCTGGCTCTTTCGTTAACGGGGATGTTGTTGTTTAATGTCGTTGCCTGGACCTACCAGTATCTTTTGGTTTCGTTCCTTTTATTTCTCGGGACGTATTTCCGTAGTATACGCGAGGCAGAGGAATCGTTATTTTAACATGGATGTATAAAGTTAGCAGGCAGAAAATATGCAACTATATAACGTCAGTAAAAAATTATAATATCAAATAGAATTTTTTTTAAAAATACCATTTTTCTAAGTTGGCAGTTTTAATTTTTTTCCTTTTTTGTATTTTTTTTCTTTTTCTTAAAAACATTGGAATCTGCTTTATGAAAAGCAAAAAACCGATAATTGATACTTGTTCTCGAAACATATATTTTAATATTCTAAAAAATTCAACAAAAATAATTAAAGGAAGGTATTTTAAGAAAATAATGAAAGGCTCATTTTTTAAATAGATTAGATACCGGTTTCTGCTTGAATAGATCCTTAATATTATCTGATTTTCACCTTTGCTACCTCCCCGATAATGATATGCAATTGCGGAAGAGACATACATACTTTTCCATCCGAATAAAACAGATCGCCATGCCAAATCGACATCTTCGAAATAGCAAAAAAAATCTTTATCAAAGTATTCTCCACAAATTTTAATATCGTTAAGCATTTTTCGTCGATAACAGACAGCGGCGCCGTTGATTCCAAAGACATGTTCTGATTTATTATACTGTCCCGTATCTTTTTCCAGCATACCTCTATCTGTCGGTCTGCGAATACTATTACACAGCACTAAACCGGTAGAGTCTATTACATTGCTTTTGGGTTCGGAACCGCAGAAACGAAGCAGCTTGCCGCCAAATGATCCTGTATCTTCATGTTTGCAAGCCTCCTTGATTATGTTTTCGATAAATGTTTTGGTTAAAACCACATCCGTGTTCATTATTAAAACCATATCCCCATTTGTATTTTCTATTCCCTGGTTTGCGGCAAATGCATAGCCCTTGTTTATTTTATTTTTTATGAGACGCGTATGGGGAGAATATCTTTTAAATAAAGCAACGGAGCCATCGGTAGAGGAATTGTCTATAAATAGTAAATCAAAATGTTTGAAAGTTTGTCGTTTAAGGGAATTGATACAATTTTTTATAAAAAGAGCGCTGTTCCAGTTAATAAGAACAATTGATAGCAAAGGAGGGTCAGAAAGATGAATCATATAATGATAATTCTGCGTGGCAGAAGGTTAAAAAACTATTCCTTAAAAATATTATATACACCAAACTCTTTATAAATGTTATTCATCATTTTGCTTATATCTTTTTTGAAGATAAAAGGGTCCCAGAAAGGGTCTGTTACCTTAAATATCTCTTTATCGCTTATTAGTCTTTTCTCTTGAATTGATTTTCTCTTTTTCATAATTTCAGAAATATCTTTTGCGATATTGTCGAGTGCGGCTACATTTGCTAAGTTTCTCTTCGGTACAGGCAAATACTTCTCTTTTGGGTCAAATAAATACAATATCATAGTAAGAAGGACCCAATATATTTTTTCAAATGCCAATTTAATCGTGTTCCTAACTCCTTTATCTTTTGATTTTAAATAAAAAGTATGCCACAAATCTAACAATTGCCTCCTTCCCTTAGTGAGGTGTTCAAAAGTAATTCCTGTGGTCCTTTGGGTGAGTAATATAATAGAGCATATTAATATCCTCTCCATATTTACATCTTCATAATTTTTTAAAATTGTAATTAAGGCATTGCGTTCATATAAAAAAGATTTCTTATAATCATTTATGTCATTGACCGTTGCATGTAAACGATGATAGGCAATAGCTTTAGGAGCATATAAAGTTTTGTATCCCATCAATCTAAGCCTCCACCCCAGGTCAACATCCTCAAAAAAAAGAAAATAACTTTCGTCAAATCCATTTATCTCTTCAAAAACATTTTTATTTATCAGCATTGACGCGCCGCATGGGAAAAATATAACCTTTTCAGAAGCAAACTTACTATTATCTTCTTTTCCCTGTGCTATTTGACCGGCAAATCCAATGAGGCTTACCGTGCCACCAACAAAGTCTATTTTTGTTCCATCCCAACTAAGAATTTTAGAGGCGATGCAAACCACCTTATTCTCCGGTTCGAGAACAGTCACCATCTCCCTTAACCATTCCTTGTCAACTCTCGCATCGTTGTTAAGAAATGCTAGGTATTCTCCTCCTGCCTTAGTTACTCCCAGGTTATTGGCCCCGCCAAAGCCAATATTTCTTTTATTTTCCACAAGAATTACCTCCGGGAAATTTTTTTTTACATACTTTACAGAGCCATCGTTAGAGGCATTATCTACCATGATTACTTCAATCAAAGACTTTGGATAATTAAGATTCTTTAAAGAATCGAAACAATCCTTCAAGTTATGCTTTCCGTTGTAATTGACAATTATAATGGAGACAAACGGCTGATTATTCATAATTAAATACAATTTTTAAAAGATGTTTGTTGTGTTATTCATGGTAAACTTCCCATTGATGGTTGATTTTAATTAAGCCCTCAACATTTTCGTCACTGTTCTGTTTTATCCTGAATCCGTAAATATTCTCTATAGCGTCTACCACAAAAACTTCATCTTTTCCAAAAATGCCGATATGCAAAAAATAATCACCGGCAAGGAGATTGGTTTTCTCATAAGTTATTTTAAAATAACCTTTTTCTCCTTTCTTTAAAGATACAGATGGGTAAACATTATCTTCTCTCGTATTTGGTCCATAGACATAAACGCCGTCAGACCTGAGAATTGCTATGCCAAAGACAGGAGAATCTAGATCTTCATGAACATTAAAATTTACTTTTATAATAACGTCATCTCCTGTTGAGAACTCTTCTCTCAACTTATTTTGTGAGTCTATTACTTCTATATTTTTTATACTGACAGCTTTACTTTCTCGAATGCCCTGGTCAACCCTTTTCGAGTATTCCGAACTTTCCTCCAACTTCCTTTCTTTTTCTCTGCTCCTGTTTATATATTTCGATATTATTTCACCCGTGTCGCCGTATGCTACTACCTTCCCATTATCAATCCAGAGAGTCCTGTTACATATGCGTTTCACCAACCTCAAATCGTGAGATACAAAAAGAATAGTTTTACCCTCTTTTTTGAATTCATTAAACTTCTGAAAACATTTTTTCTGAAAAGAGATATCCCCTACCGCTAATATTTCATCTATCAGCAAAATATCGGGAGCCAAAATCGTTGCGATAGAAAACCCAAGACGCATATACATTCCTGTTGAATAGCTTCTTACGGAACTGTTAATAAATTTCCCTAACCCGGAGAATTCCACTATATGATCATATTTTGCTTTCACAAATTTTGTTTTTAGTCCCAGGATAGAACCGCTTAAAAAAATATTCTCCCTGCCTGTTAAATCCGGGTGAATACCGGCTCCTAATTCCAAGAGAGATGAAACAACTCCATTTGTTACAAGCGTTCCTTTATCCGGTTGTAGAATTCCAGAAATTACTTTGAGGAGAGTGCTTTTTCCGGCCCCATTGTCGCCAATAATGCCGAAAGTCTCACCTTTATGAACTTTAAAACTCACATCATTAATAGCGAAAAACTTGCTGTTCTTTAAACCATGTTTGATCAGCGCAAATACCGCATCTTTTAAAGTCTTTGTTTTAAGGTGCGGTAAAGTATATTGGAGATAAAGGTTGTCGGCTTGAATAATCATTTTGTCTGCAATGCTCATACCGGGCTAAACTGTTTTAGGAATGGCCGAATCATACTTTTGAAAAATATAATGACCAATAAACAACATAAAAAAAGAAATTACATATATAAGTAAAAGTTTGAAGATAGCAGGATTTTCTCCATAAAGAAGGATGCTCCTGTACATGGATATAATCCACACCATAGGGTTAAGGTCATATAAGAGTCTAAATTGCTCCGGGACCATAGCTACGGGATAAATAATTGGAGTGGAGTAAAACCAAACAGTTATTAAAACCTCTAATATATATTTGAGGTCTCTGAAAAAGACAATCAAACATGACAAAATTAATGCAAGACCAATGGTAAAGATTACGTGCGCTATAATAACAAGAGGCAGTAACAGTATTGGAAAGGCTGACTTCGTATGAGTTAACAGCAGAAAAATTATTAGTAAAACCATTGAAATTAACAGATGAACAAGCGTCGAAAGAACTACTGAAATAGGAAATATCTCTCTCGGGAAGTAGACTTTATTTATGAGGCTGAAATTATCCACTATGGAATTGGAGGCATTCGTCAATGCCATTGCAAAAAAAGTCCATGGCAAAAGAGCACATAAAAGAAAAACAGGATAGTTTTCGACTTTTATCCTCACCACGTAAGAAAAAACAACCGTGTAAACAATCATCATCAAAATGGGATTTAACAACGACCATGCATAACCTAAAACAGCGCCCCTGTATCTGACCTTTAATTCTTTTATAATAAGGTTTATCAATAAATCTCTGTATTTGAATGTTTTAATGACTTGAGCTATCATTTTTCTTTTTTAAGCAAGTTTAATTCATCTAAATTAGTCTAAGTTTAATTTGAAGCGCTTGAAGCAATGAATGAAATAATAGAGTGAAGCTATTTAGTTTGCAATAGTAAAAACCCTAATCTCTATTTGAAATCCTTATTATTTATGCATATATTTTAAAAAGCAATCAGAATATCTTTTTTCTCATTTTGCCATCTCTTACTTTTTTTTAAAATAATGCTTGTAACAGCTGTGTAAGCTTCTACCTATTGTGCAAGGTAATATAAATAAATACCCGCACAGAAAGCAACAAAATGAAGATGAGGGTTATGCACACTCCAATCTTAAAAGACAACGGTGGATTATCTTCTAAGAAATAATCATTAGCATGAAGCCATTTCAGCCATTGTTATTAGCTTTCCTCTGTAATTTAATTGTATATTTTCTCGCACTCTTTTTGCTTAGGAGATTACGGAGAACAGTACAATCGTCCCTCTATTGAGCAGTGTGCCCGATTTTGTAATACTTGTAGGGCTTGCAGTAGAGCTATTATGGTGGGATGCGAAAAAGTGAAAGGGAAGTGATGTTGGAAGGACTTCGTTTGAGATGGATTGATTACTTATAATGACAATAAGTTTTAGGATTTTCTTGGTTGAAATTACGAAAACGACAGATAGTTTCATCCGTTTTAGTTAGAACATTTTCCAGACTGCTTCCGACATCCATCTTTAATGAATCGCATAATGGTTTTCATCAAAATTTTTATAGCCTTTTTGATTGAAATGGCAGCATCTGTCTATATATATAGTTTCACTTTTTTAGAAAAAATATCTGTCAAGTCATAAAAAGCCACTTTTTTTTCCTTTTAAGGTGACATAAGCAAAAACTGTAGACAGCAATATTAATGAAAATATGGTTATATACAAGCCAATCTTGAAAGATAAAGGATCATACTTGAAAGTAACTTCATGACTTCCTCCTGGGATGTGAACAGCTCTAAATGTATAGTTTGCTCTGTAAATCTTTGTCCTTTCTCCATCAATAAATACTTTCCAACCAGGAAAATAATTATCAGACAGCACTAAGAACCCTTCTTTTTCTGAGTTTGTTTTAATTCTGACGAGATTAGATTTATAAGTAGTAATAGTTGTTTGGGCAGCATGGTCTTCTTTGTTTAAAGGATTAGAAAAATTTACAGGAGGATATTCTTCTAAAATAACTTCTTCTGATAAATCAAGCTTTTTATTTTTTATGCTTTCAAGTATTATTAAATCATTCTTTATAACCGTATATTTTTTCGCAATATATGCTCTCTTGAAAACGGTTGAATTCGCAAATAAAAAAATATTTTTTTCAGAGTTTTCCATGACAAGCTTGTAATTTTCCTGCATTTCTTGCGAATCAGTAATAATGTATTTAACGCCCATTAAATTTAGCAAAGTAGAATTAACATCATTGATTTCAAGAAAATCCTCCCTCTTAGAATCAAACATATAATTAATAAATTCTTTATACTTTAATATATTTATTGCGTCATAGTTCCTTATGTCAGATATGTTATATGCGACATTAACATTAGGAGGGGAAAATACTCCTATAGCCGTCGAGCGATAATGACCTGAATTCTCAGACTTTATTTTGTTTGTCAAGTGATTTTCAGGGTAAAAATTTTTATTCTTTACTGTTGGCACATAAAAAATACTATGAATACCGGTTTCTAGAAATATAAATAGAGGAATAATAAAGAGAATTAAAGTTTTATACCTATGCTCTTTGCCATTTAGAATAAGCCACCTCACGCAGATAAAAGCCAATAACCATACTAATATGGTTATGATTTGTGTTCTGATTATGTTAACTATGTTGTCTTCCCATTCTTGTATATGTAATGGAAACAATTTCCATATTGATGACCCCAAATATATAATCATTAATATCATAATGATAAATAATATGGAGATATCTTTGCTTTTAATTTCTTTATCCCAAAATAAATAATCATTAAAAGTTTTACAGCCTATAACCAAAAAAATAAAAGCCACAAGAAATAACATTCTCTGATTTGCCGCTAATTTAAAAATTGGCAAACTGTTAAATATATTAGAAAATGGGTATATCCCATATATTACGCCACATAAAAACATTACCATTACCCATAAAAAAGTAATCTTTTTGTCTTTAAAAAAGTATTTAATTCCAAGAAAAGCAAAGACAATCATGAAAAGACCTATATAGCCACCTCCAGATTCATTATAATTGCTTATAGGATCAGCATAATAAGGCAAAAGCTTTCCAAAAGTTTGGTTACCATAAAAATCCGGGATTATATTAAGAATGAAGCCAGGATAAAAAACCGCTCCTTCTGCTTTCTCAATGCTGCTTCGAAGCATCAACTTTTCACTCAAAGACAAATATTCCAAAAAAGGGAGTAGTTGAATCATTGAAAGTAATGTCCCCGCAATATTAGCTCCTATGAATATTGCGGTAATTTTTACTCTATTTATTAGCTCTTTATTGGAACTAAAAAGAAGGTGTAGAAAATAAAATGATGTAAAAACAAGAATATGTGTCAATGTTTCAGGATGACCTCCAAAAAAAGCAAACGCAAATAATAACGAGTAAACTATAAAATACTTAATAATTGATGCAGTCTGCTTTGCTTTAAATGCTCGTTCGATGATTAAAAGACTCGCAGGCAGGAAAAAAATCACATTAGTATGAGCCCAATATAACCAAACCATATTAAAGCCGCAAAACATGAACACAATAGACCCAATGATCGAAGTGTACCTATAAAATGATAATTCTCTCAAATATGAATAAGTGAAAATACCAATAATAAACAGCTTCAGAAAGTAAAATAGAAATGTTGCAAATTTCATATTAAAAAAATAATAAAAGTAGTTCAGGGGGTATAAAACCGAGCTTTGCATATTAGCCATGTGAGGAATGCCGCCGGAGTTAAGGCTGTTCCATAATGGGAATTCCTTATTCTCTAAAGATCTTGCCAGAATAAATCTCCATGGTTCTGTTTGTTCTAAGGGGTCACCCCACAATGAGTTAACATCTACTTTATCGAAATTTTCTATCCGAAATAATTTACTGTATTGCAATAAGCCTGAAGCGGAATTTATTTCTCCAAACAGAATTGAGCGATGAAAAAACAGTGATAGAAATAACATTAAAACCAAACATGCAAATATGAATTCATTTTTTATCGTTTGACTTTGCTTCATATGATTTATTGCTGAAATACCGCATTTTGACAAGAAATCAAGTTTTATTCTGGAGGAATGCTTGTAAATGTAAGAAAGATGGATAATTATTATAGGTAGAATTAGAAGATTATGGATGCTTGATTCCGTTAAAATAATTTTAAAAATGGTAAAACTCGAGAAGAGAGTTACAACAGTTAGTAATGTAAGACCGGCAATGATTGAAAAAAAATAGTATTTGAAAATTCTTCTATGAAGGTCGGTAAATATAACAATAAATGGAAACAATATTATGAAAAGAACAACAAAAAATCCAGTTAATGAGGCAATATCCGTAAAAACCGGCCAGTATATACCATTTATCTTGTGTTCGTACTTTGCATCATCTAATAGAATATATGCTTCAATAAAACCTTTGCTATAGCCTCGATGATTGAGTAATTTTATTTTCTCAAATGCAATATCAGGATTTGGAGCCGAATGTAAAATGGATATCATATTCCAACCCGGATTTAGATTTTTTTTAGGAATAGTAAAGAAGACCGGTATTTTTTTCCAGCTTTTTATTTTAGTCCCTATTTGGTAGGTAATCAGAGGTTTACCATTGATATGTATCTGCTCTGAATATGGATTTTCTGAATTATTTCTTACCTTTAGTCTGAGTTCAACATAAAATGTGTTAACATCCTTTATGAATATTCTGAGTTTCGAGGTTTTTCCCTTTGAAAGTATGCTCTTGGAGCCGGGCAGATTTTTCTTGTCGTCCCACCCTTCAACAAAAACAATATTTTGGTTTTTATTATTGGGGTGAAAGACAATTGCTTCTCTTTTGAAATCATCATACCGGATGTTTTTTGCAAGAAAAGCTAATGAACAAATCAGTAAAAAGAAAACCAGAGCGTAAACTGCTGTTTTGAAGAGGTTATAACTGCTGGTTAAGTCTCTCGAGAGAATCATAATTCGCTGATTATACTGTTTTTTTTATGTAAGTGGAAATGATACAGACCCAAAAAGCCTATTCCCAAGCCCTATTAGGATCGCAGAAAAACATTAGAAAAAGGTTCGCCCGTTTATTGAACATACCCCAAAGCTTTCAGATTTTCCTTCTCTTCATTGGTGAGTTTTAGCAGAGTACTGCTTGTCTTAAGTCCTAAAAAGTCTTCTTTTCCAATGCGATGCATTCTAATTTTCATGTCCTCTATTTGTTTTTTTAAAGTCGGGTTCTCTGAAATAAGGGAGGTTTTGTTTTTGGCTAGCGAAATAGCAGCCCGCTCATCATTAAATAACCCTGATAGACGAATAGTATATTCAATAATAGTTAGGCTAAAAAGTATTGAAATTATTATAAGAGTGAGAGCTTGAAAGATCCTTTTAAATTTTTTTCTCCATTTAATTAGTCCATTTTTTTATAGGAAATAATTTTTTCTTCTTTTTTTCCTTTTAAGGTGACATAAGCAAAAACTGCAGAAAGGAGCAATAATGAAAATATGGTGATATACAATCCAATCTTGAAAGATAAAGGGTCATACTTGAAAGTAACTTCATGACTTCCCCCTGGGATGTGAACAGCTCTAAACGTATAGTTTGCTCTGTAAATCTTTGTCCTTTCTCCATCGATAAATGCTTTCCAACCAGGAAAATAATTATCAGACAGCACTAAGAACCCTTGTTTTTCTGAGTTTGTTTTAATTCTAACAAGATTAGATTTATAAGTAGTAATAGTTGTTTGGGCAGCATGGTCTTCATTGTTTAAAGGATTGGAAAAATTTGCCGGAGGATATTCTTCTAAAATAACTTCTTTTGATAAATCAAGCTTTTTATTTTTTATGCTTTCAAGTATTTTTAAATCATTCTTTATAACTGTATATTTTTTCGCAATATGTGCTCTCTTGAAAACTGTTGAATTCGCAAACAAAAAAATATTTTTTTCAGAGTTTTCCATGACAAGCTTGTAATTTTCCTGCATTTCTTGCGAATCAGTAATAATGTATTTAACGCCCATTAAATTTAGCAAAGTAGAATTAACATCATTGATTTCATGAAAATTCTTCCTTTTAGAATCAAACATATAATTAATAAATTCTTTATACCTTAATATATTTATAGCGTCATAGTTCCTTATGTCAGGTATACTATATGCGACATTAACATTAGGAGGGAAATATACTCCTATAGCCGTCGAGCGATAATAATCTGAATTCTCAGACTTTATTTTGTTTATCAAGTGATTTTCAGGGTAAAAATTTTTATTCTTCACTGTTGGCACATAAAAAATACCATGAATACCGGTTTCTAGAAATATAAACAGGGGAATCATTACGAGGATTACATTTTTATACCTATGTTTTTTGCCATTTAGAATAAGCCACCTTACGCAGATAAAAGTCAATAACCATACTAAGACGGTTATGATTTGTGTTCTAGTAATCTCTAAGTAGTCCCTATCAACCCCATAATCAGGAATTAACAAAAACGATTTCCAGGTTAAAAACCAGCAATACGCAACTATCAGAGCAATAAATGCAAAGGCTTTGATTAATTCACTACCCTTTAACTCTTCATTTTTGAAATAATAACCATCAAATGTTTTACAGCCTAAAACAACTAAAATAAAACCTATAAGAAACTGCATTCTTATATTTGTAGCTATTTTAAAAAGAGGCAAACCCTCAAATATATTTGAAATCGGGCTTATCCTATAAGCAACGCTACAAAAAATAAGAAGCATTATCAACAAAAACCCCATTTTTCTATCTTTAGTAAAATATTTTACTCCGACAAAAGCTAAAACAAGCATAAACAGCCCGATATATCCTCCTCCCAGTTCATTATAGTTAGTAGGTGACGCATAGTAAGGAACTATATTCCCAAACGTCTGGTTTCCATAAAAATCAGGAATAATGTTAGTAATAAAAGCAAAAAAAACTGACCCTTTTCCACTCCCCATTTCAACAGATCTAGATAGAAAAACTTCGCTTATCGATAAATATTCTAGAAATGGTAAGAGTTGGACCATTGAAAGCAATGTTCCCAAAAAATTAAATCCTACAAAAAATGAAAACATTATTATCCTTTTTTTCCACTCAAGGTTTAATGAAAATAGCAGAAATATAAAATAGGATGTGGTAAAAAAAACTATATGAAATAAAGTCTCAGGATGGCCACCAAAAAGTGCGGCTACAAATAACAATGAATAAACCATGAAAAGCTTAATGATTGATTCCCAATTATTAGCCTTAAATACCCGTTCAAAAAGAAATAGACTGGCGGGAAGAAAAAAAGTCACAGAAGACACAGGCCAATACAACCAGCAGATATTATAACCACAAAATGCAAATGCTATGGCGCCAATCATGGAAGAATATCTGTGAAAATCTAACTCTTTCAAATAAAAATAGGTGAAAATACCTGTCAAAAAAAGTTTCATAAAATAAAATAGAAACCCTGCGATTTTCATGTTAAAAAAGGAAAAAAAGACATTTAAAGGGTACAACAAAGCACTCTGCATATTAGCAAAGTGAGGGATCCCGGCAGATTGAAGATGATTCCATAAAGGGAATTCACCATTTTCCAAAGACCTTAAGGAAAAGAGTCGCCAAGGCTCCATTTGACTTAATACGTCTGACCATAAAATATTTGTATTCGAATTTTTGAATCCAAAAAGTGGGGAATGTTGCAAGATTCCAGCAGCTGAGTTTATTTCTCCAAAAAAAATAGTGCGATAAAAAAATACTGATATTAATATAGTTAAAGTTGTACCTATGAATACTGACTCTTTTTTTAAAATCTTAATGTGCGCAAAGTAATTAATGGCATAATCAACGTGGTCAAAAAGACGCCAAAAATTGTATATGGTGAAATGCCTGCTTATATAAATAACGTGGCAGATGACCACGCTTGATATTAGAAGATTATATAAAGTTCTCTCAGTAAATATTATTTCATAAGAACTAATCATCGAGAATAAATTTAACGAAGCAAATAAAATTAGCGGGGCAACAACAGAAAGGAGATAATATCTGACTATTCTTATGGAGTAATCGGAAAGCGCCATAACAATCGGAAATAGTAATAAAAATAACAAACCGTATAATAAAATTATTGAAATGAGTTTTATTAAAGAAAACAAATGTGCTTTTTTTACTTCAAGTTTGTATTTAGCACTATCTAAAAGAATATAGGCTTCAAAAAAACCGAGCGAATAACCTCGGTGATTTAGCAATTCAATTTTTTCTAAAGCAATTTGGGGATTCGAAATGGAGTGAAAAAATGAAAATTCATTCCAACCGGGCCTAAGTTTTTTGGCTGAAACAATAAACCCAACTGTTGATCTTTCCCAGGAATCTGTTCCTCCCGGAATTTTATGGGTAATAATTGGATTGCCGTTGACTCGAACTTCCTCAGAATATGAACTTTCTGACTTGTTCTTTGCCCATAGTCTTAGCTGAAAGTAATAAGTATTATTTTTTTTGATAAATACTTTTACTATAGATTTTTCACCTTTAACAAAGACCTTTTTGTAATCCTTTGGATTCTTTAAGATTTTCCATCCTTCTTTCAGATCTAAATTTGAATTTTCATCATCGAACTGAAAGATTGTCAGCTCTCTTTCGAAATTATTATATATGCTGTTTTTTGTTATAAAAAACAATGAACACAGTAGTAAAAAAAAAATAGAGGAATAAATTTTAATTTTGAAAGGGTTCAATGTTCCAATAGTTCTTTTGAGGTGAGTTATTGTACTAATAATTTTCCCCCGCCACTTCTTCACTTGCCAGGGCTATGAATGTTAAATCCCCTTTTTCAGGGAGATGGTTTCTCATGAATGTTCCGTCTTCATATTTATCACTGGAGGACATCCATGCGGTAAAAGCGTCACCTTGTGCTGCACCGGGAGATTCTAAGTAAAAGTAGTATTTCTTTCCCCTGGAATCTCGTATATGCGGAAAACCGATAGAATGCCATGAGTTATCTTTAATTTTTGAAGCAGGTAGAACGACTTTAACAATATCTTCGCTGCTATCTTCAGCATTTCTAAGATGAAATATTATTTCTTGCGAAATCCGGCGATTATAAGAAGCGATAAAAACTTTAATTACAGAAAGATGATTGACGTCAGAAATGAATGTTTGTCCAATAATATTATTTTTTGTAATCTCACCAACAGTAGTTTCATGCTCAATCTGCTCAGCAGTTCTGACTAAATTAGGTAATATTACTTTATAAACTTCGAAGTGCTCAAGAGGATTATCATCAAACCAAAAGGGCAAAAGGCCGAATCCATGGGAGTAAAACCCGGCGTTAGATTTTACACTTAAGACTTTTAATTTTTCCCTGCTATCTATTCTGAAATCTTTTTCAAAATTTAACAATATATCCCGTTTATCTAAATCCATTGGGACGTTAAGTTCCGGTTTGATTATTAAATCGTTCTTTTTTAATTTGGAATCAAAGGTCAGATATTTATATCCTTCTTCAGTCATATAATGTCTAAAACCCCATTCCCCGGTAAACCAGATAGTTCCAACTGAAGAAACTTTATTTTTCACATCCCGAGCAAAGGATTTATATGAATTGGCATAATTATAGTCCGCTGTTGCAGTTCTTAGCGAAAAGACAATCATTAGAAGTAAATACATATAAATTAGCTTATTAAATTTAATTTTGTTCGCAAGTAATATCAATAAAGGGGGTATCAACGGAAATAAATATCTGTTAGCGCCAAAAGGAGTAAACAGGATACATACTGCGAAAAAAAACAAAAACCAGATAGCCAAAAACAACGTGTCCTGTTTTTCCGGCCTCTTTTCTATGGAATCGGTAAACTGATACAATATGCTTAGAATCATAAATATACCGAAGGCGAATGAAGCTAAAAGGACAATTTTCTGATTGATGGAGTAGCCGGCAAAAATAGAATCATTAACCGATATGAACAGGATAAGTGAAAACGCAAAAGAGAATAAATATACGGGCATGAGGCGCTTTTGCCAACCGTAGACTATAAAAATTACGGGTGATAAAAATGAAAGTCCAAGGTTAGACAGATAATAAACTGTCTTTAGTTTAAGCGCTAACACTCTGTCTAATTCAAAAGGGAGCTTTTCGCTGAAGGGATTCGGCAAGTCTCCCACGATGGCATAGTGATAAGCATACCAGAATAAAACAGGTAGAAGAGAAGCCGGCATAAAGAAAAAGTATTTTAGATTGTTTCTGTCCTTTAAGTAGGAATAAAGGAAAAAGAGAGGGTAAAAAACAATAGATTGATAAGATATGGCAATAGAAATGGAGAAAAGAATCATTGAAACTAATACTAATTTACAGGATTTTTTATCCACCCCGGATATATAAAAAATAAAGCTGCCCATTAAAAAAGAGTAGAAACAGATATCAGTCATTATATTACTTGAGAGGACAATAAATGGCGGGGTGAGAAGCAGCAGGAGAGATAGTATAAACGGTGATTTTGAAAACCTCAGAAAAAATAAATAAGTAAATACCGATACCGACGCTGGAAAAATTAAATATATAAGATGAAAAACTTTTTCATCCGGATTATCAAAAAGGTAGTAAATAATAAAATTAAGGGGCGGCAAACCTAAAGGAGAGTGTGATGAATTCAAAGCATTTTCATATCGAATGCCGTAATAATAATAAGGTTTTAGATAATAGCTATTGATTCCATCAAAGTAAAACTTTCCGAGGTCGAGGAATAAAGGATCATCGATATGAAACGCTTTGTCGGCAAAAGGGATCAGCAAGAATATTGTAACAGCAGAAAGGATGGCCAGATGAAGGTAGATTAAATTTATTTTTTTGGGGTAGTCTAATAATAATTTAAGAGTTTCTGCCATACATATGTTTATTTAAATGTGCGGTTTGGATTTCAATAATTTAAAAAGTGTTAAAAATCCCATTGCCGCGATTCGAAAAGCAACTCTGGGAGAACGGATGCTTAATAGAGTTTTAATTAAATATTTCGGTCGTAAGTAAAATCTCCGCAGAGCCGTCCGGTATAAATTATTTAATTCACCAGGTGATAGGTGAGGGGATTTAACTCTGTATTCAAACAGTAATTCTTTATCGTGGATCAGCATATCACTTTCTTTAGCCATTTTATGCAGCTCAGTTCCGTATAAAGGGTGTGCAAAATAAAAATCGGAAATACTTCCATCGAGCTTTATCGCAAAGTTTATTGTGTCATTGATCATGTCTTTCGTTTCCCAGGGAAACCCGATGATGTAGTAAAGATATGTTTTGATTTTATGATCCTTAAATATCTGAACAGCTTCTTCAGCCTGGACGAGCGATATGCCTTTTTTCATTTTGTCGAGAGTTTCCTGGTTCCCGGATTCTACTCCCAGGCTTACGGCGTAGCAGCCTGACTTTTTCATATTGAGCGCCATTTCTTTATCTATAGTGTCTGCCCGGCTGTTGCAATACCAGTTTATCTTCAAATTTTTTTTTATAATTCTATCACATATTTCAAGCACCCATTTTTTATCGCACGTAAAGGTCTCGGCTCCCATAAAGAAATTTAATATGCCGAATTTCTTTACACATTCTTCAATTTCGTTGACAATATTTTTAGGAGAACGCTTTCTTAAAACCCGCCCGGCCCCCTGTATGGCTGAACAAAAAATACATTCAAAGGGACATCCAGATGAAGCCTGGATAACCGTGAAAGGCTCCATACTGTCGGGCCTGAGGTAAAGCTCCTTTTTCAGCAAATGCCTTGCGATAAAAGGCAAAGAGTCTAGCTCATTAACAAAATCCGCTTTAGGCGTTTTAACAATAGTGCCATTTTCTCTAAAACTAATCCCAGTTATTTGACGCAGGTTTTCTTTTGATACAATGGTAATTAAAGAGCGATCTATTTCTCGCGTCATGAAAATATCCAGGTCATTGCATTTTTCCATAGCGCCTTCATCATCATTTAAGGGAGCGCCTTTCATTATTGTTAAAATACTTTGATTATGTTTTTTTGCTATCCGACAGGCTTGAAAATCGTCATCTCTTGTTTTTAAAACTGTGCTGATATATAGAACATCAGGGTCAAATTGCTTAAAGTCTTTTTCGAGTTGCTCCCACCCTACGTTTTCAGCAGGATAATCAGAAATACGGCATTGATATGAAGCTTCTTCTAAGATAGCTGCGGCAAGTCCCAATCTCAGGGGAGGTCGAATGACAGCAAACATGGTTTTCTCAATTGGAGACTGACACCTATCTTCCCTTACCCATAAGCCTGTTGGTGGAGTTATTAAAAAAACCTTTTTCATTATTTTCTGCTTCCCTGGTTGAAAATTAAGTTCCGAGGTTGACAAAGTGGTTAATGTATTTTTTAACGAAAGAAAAAGTCAGTTCACCTCTTAAAGCTGCGGCTGTCCCTATTTGTCCTAAGCGGATCAGGTTCGCCACGTTAGCAAAATAGTATAGCGCTTTGGGATTCTTTTTTAACCACTGGTTTTTGCTCAAATTCAAAATTAAGGATTTTGGAATAAAACTTTTGTCAATTAAGGAGGTAATGCATATCCAGAAAAATTCAGATTTTGGGCGAGGATAATCCTGGGTGAAAAATGATTGTGACAAGGCTTTATCTCCTTCTCCTTCCACGTCTTTTTCAGAAATAAGTTTTTCATTTAAAGCGCGCTCTGTTAATCGCGTTTTTGGAAAATGCATAAGGGAAAATAAATGAAAATGAATAGGACGTTTCAGTTTGAGCAAAAACTTAACGGCTTCTTCTCTGGTTGCTTCTGTTTCAAAAGGGTTATCAAAAATCAAATCAATTTTAGGCGTGACACCGTTTTTGTTTAATAATTGAACTGCGGAATATACCGCCTTATCTGATTCCGGGCGATGAAATATTTTTTTTCTTACATAGGCCGAACCAGTCTGTAACCCAATTTGTACATGCTTCAAGCCAACTTTTTTTAAATGCTTAATAGATCCCTCAATAATTCCGAAGGGATGATAAAAACACCAAAAAGGAAGGTTAATTTCTTTTTGGTAGCGTTTGCTAAATTCTATGACCCAGTCAATATCACTGGCAAACTCATCATCTATGAATTGTATCATTCGAATGCCAGGAATCATTTTTTTTATGGCAACGAGCTCATCAATAACACTGTCCGCGCTTCTTCGACGAATGTATCCTTTTTTGCCACCAGAAGCTTTCATGAAAAGGTTGTTAGAGCAGTATGTACACAAATACCTGCACCCCTTAGAAGTGATGGTTACATAAAGCCAAGGTGCTTCTCTAAATGGGTCTGTCTCTTTTATGGTATTTTCAGAAATAAAAAACTTCTTTTCATTAGAGTAGTCTGGAAAAGGAAGATTGCAAAAAGTATTATCAACCGGTTCTATTTTATTGGAAATAATTGAGCCATTTTTTTTAAACCAGAGGTTAGGGATTGTTGAGATATCACTTTGCGAACCATTAAGTGAAGTCAACAATTTTTTTAGAGACATTTCCCCATCTCCCGCGCATACAAAATCCGCGGTTATAATAGACTCCTCTGGAAGGATAGTGGCATGAGCGCCACCCCATATAACAGGAGCATCGAGTTGACTCTTAATTATAATTGTGATCTCTTTTGCTATTTTTGAAAGAGCAGAACAGCCAACACTGATTCCTATGAGTCCCGGGTTTATTTTCTTTAAAATATTAATTAAAAAGTCTTTCTCTTTTGATGTCGGCTTTTCCACGTCATTAAAAAACATGTCTTTAAAAAATATTACACTTACGTCAAAACCTTGACTTCGCAAATATGAGGTTAAAAAGCGGACTCCTAAATTGCTGGTACTATAGAGAGAGATTAAAGCAAAGTTATTTTTCATGAAATTAAGTCTAAACTGATCCTATAAATAGATTTCTATAAAAAATATTATAACAGCCAGTCATTCAATACCAACTATTATACAGCAACTTTTAAGTGATGATGCCCGCATAATTATACTCTGAGATTTTCTTGTAAATAAGAAAGATATTTTTTACACTGAATTAAGTAGTCATACAGTTGTTGCACGGCTTTACCATTAATAAACATGATTAGTAATGAAAAAGGACTCTCAAGTGTGAAAATTATCTTTATTTGTATAGGTTCCGATATTCAATCGATAGGATTCAGGAAAATGGCCTCGTTAGCGAGGTCAATACATCCGCATGTTGAGGTGGGTTATATTGTAATTGCTAATCCCTATGCACATATTAATGTTTTCCAAAAGTCGGGGGAAGTTAAATTTGAGCTTTTGGAGAATGATCTTGAAAAAATCAGCGCCCATTTGGCAAAAGCTTATATGGTATGTTTTTCATCGATGACTATGTATGCAAAACTTACAAAAGAAATTATCACTAAAATTCGCTCGGTAAATGAAAAGACCTTTATAGTATGGGGAGGGATACATCCCATTGTACACCCTGAAGACGCTATCCGAAGTGCTGACGCTATTTGTGTGGGGGAGGGCGAATCCGCTTTTAAAGAGTTTCTATTGAGCTTCAGGAATGGGAATGACTATACTGGGACGAGGAATTTCTGGTTTAACATAAAGGGTAAAGTCATTAAAAATAATTTTCTTTCCCTTCACAACGGGGAAGATATGAATAACTTTCCTCTTCCTCTCTATGCGGAAGATGAACTGGTATATGAACGCAATAAAGGTTTCATGCCGCTTGACTTTTCAAAATATATTTCATACAACTCACTTACCTACAACACTATATGGTCTATAGGATGCCCCTATAAGTGTATATACTGCAGTAATTCCAAATTTATTGAAAATGACGGAAACTACAGAAAAGTACGCTACCCTTCAGTCGATTACGTAATATCGGAAATTAAAAGTGTTTTGAAAAAGCATGCTCATCTTTCAACAATCGTTTTTCACGACGATAGTTTTATGGCAATTCCTATTAATCAATTAAGAGAGTTTGCTAAAAAGTGGAAAAATGAGATAGGACTTCCTTTCTGTGTTCTTGGCATTATTCCAAGTTTTGTTGAAAGAGATAAAATAGAACTGCTGATATGGGCTGGTATGTACCGAGTAAGAATGGGAATTCAAAGCGGCAGTAATCGTATTCTCAAATTTTACAAAAGGCCAAATAAACCGGGATTAATTGAAAGAGCCGCAGCAAGTATAAACGAGTTTGCAGATTATATGGTTCCACCAGGATATGATATTATTGTAGATTGTCCCATTGAAACCCGGGAAGATGTAATAGATACATTAGATATGCTTTATAGACTGCCGCGACCTTATATATTAAATATTTTTGCACTAAGAGTAATTCCCAACACGGTTCTATCAAATGAACTATCAAAACTTGGCGTGTCCCACCCAGGGATTGAAAGCAATGACTTTACGTACATAACACCAACCCTTGCCAATGTGATGGTTCATCTGTTGGCTGTATTGAGACCTCCAAAAAAGATGTATGAGTTTCTATTAAAATACATTAAGGTAAGTACTAAAGAACAATTGAAATATCCCCTGACTTTACACACTCTAAGATTAGTTATCTTGATTAAAGTGTTGATTTTCCGTATGCGCTTTATGGATTTTCCCGGGTTGCCGGGCAAAATGAACTTTTTGGTCTGGAAACTGGGGATCGTCAGATTCTGGCAAGTAAAAATCCTTAAAAGGTCCTCAAGAATTTTAGTCAAGTTAGATTCCCGATAAAAGCATCTGGGAATCTCAACATTGAAATTCCTAAGCATTTATTAGTGCCTGATAGTCGGAAAAATTATCACTATCATCCGTTTTTATGTATAAAATCTATAATGTCGCAGATTTGGTTGATATCTTTCTCTATAAGCTCTCCATACAGAGGTAAACTGAGAACCTGTCCTGTTACTTTTTCTGCTACAGGTAAATTTGTTGCTGATGAAGAGGGAAGGTGCCGGTAACATTTAAATTGACTGCAAAGAGGGTAAAAATACTTGCGAGTGAAAATATTGTATTCTTTTAATTTGTCATACAAAATGTCACGGCTTATACCAAAATCTTTTTTATCTATTTTTATTACAAAATTGTTGTAATTATGTTTAATGCTTGGGCGATCCTCTCTGAAACTAATACCAGACATACCTTCTAATCGTTTGCGATAGATAAGAGTTAATTGTTTTCTTCTGGATGATTCTTCATCTGCAAGGTCTAACATTAGTAAACCCATAGCTGCCTGCATTTCATTCATCTTGGCATTTACCCCGGGGACTATGACGGATTCTTCATCCTTAATGCCAAAGTTTTTTGACAACTCTAATCGATCTTTCAAGCTATTATCTTTATATGTCAGCGCCCCTCCTTCCATAGTATGGAATATCTTTGTCGCGTGAAAACTGAACATTGAGGCGTCCCCGAAATTCCCAATCGGTTCATTATTAAATTCAACTGCAAAGCAATGCGCTGCGTCATAAATCACACGAAGCCCGTGACGATCTGCAATATCCTGAATTTCATCAACTTTACATGGGTGGCCAAATACATGAACAGGTAGTATCGCCGTGGTTTTAGGTGTAATCAATGATTCGATACATTCCGGATTAAGGTTAAAGCTATCCTCTTCGATATCACAAAATACGGGTGTGATCTTATTCCAAAAAAGTACATGGGAAGTAGCGGGAAAAGTAAAAGGAGTTGTGATAACTTCTCCTGATAACCTTAGTGCCTGACATGCTATTTGCAGTGCAAGTGTCCCGTTACAAAACAGGCTTATGTTTGGCGCTCCTAAGTATTTTTCTAATGCCAGTTCAAATAATTGATGCTGAGGTCCATTATTAGTCAACCAGTAGGATTCCCATATTTCATCAATTTTTCGGACCATGTCATCGCGGGAAGGCAGCAGAGGACGGGTCACGTAAATAGGCGTGGTAAATGGTTCAAGATTTTTCATAACTGTGTTTCAACCCTGCTTTTTACGTTTAAATATTTGTCTCACTATTTCGGAAATAGTAATAAATATACTCAAGGTTTTACAATATTATAATAATTAAAATTTCTTTTTGCGGTCAATCCTTGATTGGAGATACGTACTTTGTTATGTTGGTTTATCTTACCAGAATAACCTTATAAAAATAAATTAGAAATATGGAAATAGCTGATCCAAAAAATCATAACACTCCTTTTTTCTCAGCAATTATAACCTGTTATTTTGAAGAAAAGAGCATAATAGAATTTCATACAAGGTTTTCAAAAGCTTTAAATAGCTTAGACAAAAGTTATGAAATAATATTTGTCAACGATGGCAGTGCGGATGGAACCTTTGAGTTATTGAAGGAAATATTCAATAGGGACAAGAAAGTTACCAGGGTAATTAATTTCTTTAAAAACTCGGGACAGGGAGCTGCTATTACTGCAGGAATAAATCATGCCAAGGGAAAACATTTTATTTTGATGGATAGCGATCTTCAATTGGCTCCGGAGGAACTCCCATTGCTGGTCAACGAATTTGAAAAAGGCTGCGACATTGTAAGCGGCTATAGAAAAGATAGGAAGGATTCATTTTTCAGAATTGTTCCCTCTGTGCTTGCTAACTATATTATGCGCAAAGTGTCTAAAAGCGATTTAAAGGATTTCGGCTGTACTTTTAAAATATATCATGGAGAACTGATAAGGGCTTTTAATTTAGGTCCGTTAAAATTATTTAACCCAGTTTATATTATAGAACAAGCTCAAAAATGCCGGGAGGTCCCTGTTTCTCATTTCCCTCGAAAATACGGGAAATCGGGCTGGACCTTTAACAAATTAACGGAATACAATATGGAAAATTTTATGGGTATGTTTTCGAAAGCCTTTCAAGTTATAGGATTCTGGAGCATTCTTATAGCCCTGCTTCTTGTTCTGAGGACAATTGTTGACTATTTTTATTCTTTTAAAATTCTTTCTAAAATATATAATGGACTTTTATTGATTGCCATAATGCTTTCCATGTTTATAACATTAAAGATGCTTTGTTTGATAGGCGAGTATGTGGTAAGAATTTTTTCCGTAGCGCAGAAAAATCCTAAATATATTATTAAAGAAATCCTGGAACGGTAGTTTTTATGAAGTTTGCATTTTATGTTTCCGGCAAGGCAACACGATTAGTAAAAACTTTATCTCACTTGGAACACAGCAACGCTGAACTTCTTAAAAAAATAAAACTTGCCTTTATCGACAACTGTAACAACGACTCTTTAAGAGAACTGTGTGGCAGACTGGGGCTAAACTTCTTCGAGTTTAACGCTGACGCTGTTAAAAAAGAATTAATTAACGAAACGCTTTCCGGGAAATTGCTGGAATGTTTTTTTAATGAAAAGATAGATTACGGATTTGTTTTTGGAAGAAGGATTCTGGTTGGAGAAATTCTTAATAAATACAATCACAGGTTAATCAACTTTCATCCATCCCTTTTACCCCAATTCAAAGGAGTTAATGCGATTGATCAGGCGCTAAAGGAAAAAGCCTTTTTGTTAGGCAATTCAGCCCATTTTATTAACGAAAAGGTAGATGAAGGGGAGATCATCATGCAGTCTCTTCTTCCTAGTCTTTCCTTTAAAAATTATGACGACGTACTGGACATGCAGATTAATATGCTAATCCAGATCATGTGCTGGCTGATGGAAAGCAGGATTACCGTTAAAGACGGAAGAGTTAATATAAATAACGCTAAATATGAAATAAGCAGCTATATCCCAAATTTGGAGTTTACTATTAATGAGTTTTTTAAGAGAGAAAATCAGTGAAAGTTGGAATTATGCAACCCTATCTTTTTCCCTATATGGGTTATTTTCAGTTGATCAACGCGGTGGACACGTTTGTCATTCATGATGATGTTCAATATATTAAATCAGGTTGGATAAATAGGAATAGGTTTCTTCTTAATGGCAAAGAGTACTTGTTTACATTTAGCGTCAAAAAAAATGCTTTTACCCGGTTTATTAACCAAAGATATTATTCCGACAAATTTGAAATGGAGAAGGGGAAATTTCTCCGGGTACTAAAACAGGCATACTGCAAGGCACCTTTTTATAATAAAATTTTTTCTTTAACTCGTGAAATATTGTCTCATAAGGACCTGAATGTTTCGAGCTTAAATTTATTTGGGATTAAGAAATTCTGTGAATATTTAGGCATATCGACGCCAATGGTTTTATCATCGGATTTGGAAAAAAACTGTAGTTTAAGAAACGAGGCTCGTGTTATAGGCATTAACCGAGCTTTGAAGGCAACCCATTATGTAAATCCGGTTGGTGGCATTGATCTCTATTCTAAGGAATTTTTTTCTAAAAACGGGTTAAAATTACTTTTTCTCAAATCCCACGAAATTAAATATAAGCAATTTAATGATGCTTATTTGCCCGGACTTTCAATAGTAGATGTTTGCATGTTTAACAAAATAGATGATATTCAAACTTTTTTAAATCAATACGAGTTAAAATCTTAAGGAAAAATATGAATAAAATCCGAACCGTATCGCTTGGGCCAAGCCAGGAAAATAAACTGAGAAAGAACCTCATAAAGCTGTTTAAAAAATGCCCTATACCGGAAAATGAACTTTTCTCTAATATAGGGCTATTTTTAAGCAGACATCAGATCTCAAGGATTTTATTCATAAATGATATTTATAAAAACATTTTGAACTCGCATGGGGTTGTAATTGAGTTTGGAGTCAGGTGGGGTCAAAATATGGGGTTATTTGAGGCATTAAGAGGTGTCTATGAACCCTTTAACCTTACCCGGAAAATTATCGGTTTTGATACCTTTGAAGGATTTCCCTCGGTTCATGAAAAAGATGGGAATGACGGTATCACTTCAGTAGGTGGATACGGAGTTACTAAAAATTACGAAAAGTATTTAAAACAAATATTGGACTACCATGAAAAAATGAACCCGAACCCTCATATAAAAAAATATGAACTGGTAAAAGGGAACACCCTAAATGAAATTGATAAGTATTTTAAAAAACACCCGGAGACAATTGTCGCCCTGGCTTACTTTGATTTCGATTTATATGAACCAACAAAGAAATGTCTGGAAGCTATAAAAAGTCGTCTTTCGAAAGGAAGCATTATTGCGTTTGATGAATTAAATTCACCACACTTCCCGGGAGAAACCCTGGCATTAAAAGAAGTTTTTGGATTAAATAAATTCAAGATCATTCGAAGTCCCTATAGCCAACTTCAATCTTACGTTGTATTTGAATGACCGATTAGGGAAAAAGCAAACCGGGTTAATCAGTATGAACAAAGAAAGCATTTTGTTACTCTTTGTACTAAAATTTACTTAACTTGTGAAAAGCTTTTATATACACTTGTTCCTTTTTCTGTTTTTCAATCTTAACATTGATAACTTCAGAAATGTCATTCCTGTTTTTCGAGTTTCCATTTAAAGCTACTCTAACTCCTTCTATATATATGCGTGTACAGTTTGATCCTGAATTAGTGCGGTCCAATATCCCAAATATTATGGTCATCCAACAATTAGGTAGAGAACAACGTGAAATTACTAAGCATTTTCGATGAAATCGGTTACAGAATTCAGTTTCCGAACTAGAAACTAAATTCAGACGTTACTTCTATATTTTTTATAGATGATTTTTATGCGATGGATCATGGACTACCTTTAGAAAAGACATTTGTGGGACATGTAAATTGCTTGCTGGAATTTAATTTTCAGGTTATCAATCTGGGTGTGCAGGTGTGAGGAGCAGATCAATCATTTTTGATTTTAAAAAGTTTAATGCCAAAATCGTTGTGTACACTCATAACAACGATCATGTTAGTCGAAATGAGAAATATGATCGTCGATGATTCTTTAAGTGTGTAAGCTTTTGGAGGACAATGCCAGTCTTCGATTTAGAAAGAAATGCGAAGCTATGTTTAAAGAATCTGATCAAATGGAGAGATAAAATTTTGAAAATACTTAACCGGCAAAATGTTCACTTTTACTATTTATTGTTTTTAGCATTACTGATTCTTTTTTATGCCAGAGGCTGGCTAAATAAACTATATCCTGTCGGATACTCTATAGAAGAAAGCATGGTTAATATTATTCCTACTTTGCACTTCAAAGAATTTTTACTTATGAACAATGCCATCCCTAATTGGAGTGACTACTCATACTGGGGGCGTCCTTTTTTGGCAAAATTTCCATTTCTAAGCTTCTTGATTATCTCTTTAATTAGCATTGTTTTTAATATTTCAATTTTGACTTCGTGGAAAATATTAGTTATTACTTGCCTTTTTTTAGGGGCATTGTTTGTTTACATGATAGTTTACAGACTTACCATAAATCCAAAAGCTTCTTTTATATCGGCAACTATATTTGCGCTTGTTCCTTTTCACTCTGGTAATACCAGCACCGTATGGTTTATTGCTCCATCATGGGCTTTAATCCCTCTGCTATTTATGGTTTATTTTAAGTTTTTTTCAGAGATGAATTATGAGAATGCAATAAAATTTTGCCTGCTCTCCACTATTTTACTGGCCTTTAGCATCCAATATTCAGTAATCGGATTTTTTTTTCTTGGAATTTTTAGTCTCTTCTGCATTTTTGCTTTTATTGATGGCAAAACTAAACCTTTACAAAAAATAATTAAATTTCATTCCTTTCTAGTCATTCTTCTTTTGTTGCTATTTTCTTTCGTGTGGGTCCCTTTTGCTCTGGTCGAGGATACTTCGGCATTTGATATTGCACTTGGAGGACGGAATGTCAATTACGAAGTTTCCGTAAACCCAAAATTAACTTTTTTTTATCAGCGCGGTTTTCTGAAAGATGTTTTTTATGTGAGCCCGCTTTTCTTTTTTATGGTCTTACTTTCATTTTTCTCAAATGAAAAAGAAAAATATATTTGGATCATAATGTTTGTGGTGTCTACTTTATTGATATTAGGTAAATACTCTCCCATAGATCTCTATCTTTTTGTAAATCATATTCCTTTCATTAATAAGATTAGATTTCCATTCAGGTATATGTATATAACTATTCTATCAGGTAGCATTTTATGCGGTCTGGGATATCAATGGGCTGAAAATAAAATAGAACTTTTTTTGAACCGATACAAGGCAAAAGCCGTACATTTTTTTTTCTTTTTTATTTTTACATGTTTTTTATTACTTTATATTCCATTCGGATCAGTAGCCTTCAAATCAACAGATTCATACTTTTTAGAAGATGACATAAAAGCTTACAAATGGATTGCACATCAGGATGGATATTTTAGGATTTTAGAGTTTCCCAGGAATTTTAAATATGCCTTGTCACCTTTGATTCATAAGAAGAAAACAGTTTTTGGTGCATATCAAGAAGAAGTGACAAAATCTTCGTATCTCCTTGAATCTTATCTCAGGAATGGAATAGCTGGATTAACTGATAAAAACACTTCTCTCATTGAAAAAATGAGAGTCAGTAACATAAAATTTATAATATTCCATAGAGATAGTAATATTAAGGATGAAATTTTATTACGAAATGGAATCGTTTTTGAAAAAGCATATGGTAAGATTAAAATTTATCGAAATGTAAATTTTCTACCATACGCAACACTTTATAAAACCTTAATGAGAAACTCATCCACTAATTTTTTACCAGATAAGTATATTTCAACCGTCTTAAAAGTAAAAAAGGCATCAAGCGAACAGATAGAGATCAATCTCCCTTCAAGACCGTTTTCTGCCTTATTAGTCATAGCAGAAAGCTATGATACAAACTGGCACGTTACCTCGAACGGGAAAGATAAAAAAGTAATACCTATAACACCAAATTTTATGGGAGTTAAGGTTCTGGAAGAGGAATCCAAGCTGGTATTCGCATACAAGGAAAATATTATAGAAAAAGTAGCAAATATAATTACGGTTGGTATTTTTATATTGCTTGCTGTCGGTTTATTTGGTTTTAGGTTGTTTGCAAGGTTAAAAAGATTTGCTTTATTTAAAACCTAAGTGTAATTAATTGCACAAATGTAGTTATTGGAAAAAGCTATAATATCAGTAGATACTCATGAAATGATTGCCGCAAAAAATTTTATTCTACTTCTTCCGACGTTAAAGCGTAAAAAAATTAAAAGATTTTTTAATCCATCTCGTCGTTTCCGGGCATTTTTACGTTGTACAATCCAAGTTTGACATAGTTCATTGTTTTTGTTAGTATTTTTTTCAACTTTGAAAAGCAAAACTTCCCTAATGAAGCATATAGAGACTCTGTTAAAAGACTATAGTGAAGATGAAATAGTTAAAAAATAGACCTCTTGAAAAGTCTGAAGCATTCTATTGTGGAAATATCTGAGGCGATCTCGCTTGTTCTGCAGCATATCCTTGTAAGACAATATGGAGTTCCTGTTAAGGGCTTGTTTGAAAGTCATCGGAGGTTGATATCGTTTGAAAAACGCTTTTATCGGCCTTGTAGCATTTCTTAAGCTCCGAAATTTTCTCGTCCATAAATATTGGATAATTGAACAGTTGGATATAGAGATTTTTTGGTTACATTGAGTCTATTGAAAGGTTTTTTAGGAAAAAAGCGCGGGAGTAGTTTCTCAATTATATTGCCTGCAATATATCAAGACCGCTATTATTCCAAGATATTACTAAAAAAGGATTAAACAAATTCGTAAAATCTGTGCAAGGATTTTCATCAATTATCGTATCTAATTTGTAAATTAAAATCATGATTAGCGGAAAAAAAGTGGTGGTAGTGCTTCCGGCTTATAATGCGGAAAAGACCTTAAAAGACACCCATGACGAAATACCGGGAGATATTGTGGACAATATTATCCTGGTTGACGATGCCAGTAGCGATCACACTGTAGAATTAGCCAACAAGTTGAATTTAAAAACCATAGTGCATCCCGACAATAAAGGATACGGTGGAAATCAGAAAACATGCTACAGGGAGGCTCTTAAGGCAGGGGCGGACATTGTTATTATGCTTCATCCGGACTATCAGTATTCGCCAAAATTAATCGCTTCAATGGCTCACCTGGTTGCTTCCAGGCATTTTGATGTTGTCATCGGCTCAAGAATTTTAGGAACGGGCGCTCTTAAAGGAGGCATGCCGTTATATAAATATATATCCAACCGTTTCTTAACTTTAATACAGAATTTAATGCTTGGGTATAAACTATCAGAATATCATACCGGATATCGCGCGTTCAGCCGTAAGGTATTAGAATTACTACCCCTGGAAGAAAACTCGGATGACTTCCTCTTTGATAACCAAATGCTTGCCCAATGTATCTATAATAAATTTGAAATTGGCGAAATATCATGTCCGACAAAATACTTTCCAGAAGCATCGTCTATTAACTTCATTAGAAGTGTAGAATATGGTTTCGGAGTGCTTATAACATCTTTACAATTCTTCTTGTGTAAGAAAAAAATAATCTGCTCAAAAATTTTCAATCCAAAAGGCAGGAAATTGAGTTAAAAACATGTCTTTTATAGCAGACCTTCATATTCATTCCTGTTATTCCCGCGCCACAAGCAAAGAGATGAATCCTCAAAATATTTTTAAATGGGCCCAGATAAAAGGAGTCACGGTCATAGCTACCGGTGATTTTACCCACCCGCTCTGGTTCGCGGAGCTAAGAGAAAAGCTTGAACCGGCAGAAGAGGGTCTGTTTGCTCTTAAAAAAGAGTTTCAAAATTCTAATATTAATGAAGTCCCGGATTCTTGCAAAGGAGATGTCCGCTTCGTTTTATCAGCGGAGGTCAGCTGTATATACAGCAAAAATAATAAAGTCAGAAAAATACACAACCTCATATATGCACCGGATTTTGAGACAGCATCAATGATAAATTCAGAACTGGATAAAATCGGAAATTTAAGATCAGATGGCAGGCCTATATTAGGTCTCGACGCGAAAGAACTTCTGAAAATAGTGCTTGATTCAGGAGATGACTCAATGCTTATACCTGCTCATGTCTGGACGCCGCATTTCTCTCTGTTTGGCTCCGTTTCAGGTTTTGATTCCCTAGAAGAATGCTTTGATGAACTTACCCCTAATATCCACGCTATTGAAACCGGACTTTCCTCAGATCCGGCTATGAATTGGAGACTTTCCACCCTTGAAAATGTTACCCTTGTGTCTAATTCTGACGCGCATTCTCCTGCTAAAATTGCGCGAGAAGCGAATATCTTTAACACAGATTTGTCATATCAGGCTATAAAAAATGCCATCATAGAAGGAAACAATAACAAATTTTTAGGTACCATAGAGTTTTTCCCTGAAGAAGGAAAATACCATTTTGATGGACATCGATCGTGCAAAACCAGAATGTCGCCAAAAGATACAAAAAACAATAATAACTTATGTCCTGTTTGTCGGAAAAAGGTTACCGTGGGCGTCATGCACAGAGTGGATCTGCTTGCCGATAGGGAAGAAGGTTTTAAACCTGAAAGTTCACCAACCTTTGAGTGCCTGATACCTCTTGCGGAAATTATTTCCGAAGCTATAGGAGTGGGAGTAAACAGCAAAACAGTACAAAGAGAATACATGAAACTCGTAAGCGCCCTTGGAAATGAGATGAAAATACTTCAAGAATCGGATATCGAAAAAATAAAGAGCGTTAGTTCTTCAAAGATTGGGGATGGAATAGATAGAGTAAGAAAAAGGAATATTAGCATCAATCCCGGGTATGATGGCGAGTACGGGACAATCAAAGTATTCGGGAGTGTTGAAAAAAAGAAACAAAAACACAAATGAACTCATTTTGAAGTTCACGCTTTTTATCATAAAATAATGGTCTTGGAGTAAACAGCAAGAGATGTTAACAGTTGTTTATCCATCATTCTTGCTAATTAACCCAAAGAGGAGGTTATTATGAACAGAGTTTATTTTCCGGAAGCGAAAGCATACAGGATAAAAACGGCGCTTAGTATTAAACAGTTGAGCAAGCTTGCGGGGGTTGATCAAAAATTAATAATCCTGCTGGAATCAGGCGAGGAAATAGAAGAGACCACTTTTGTCAAAATAGCAAAAGCCTTAAATAAAATACTCAAGGAAAAGAAGGAACCGTTGATTGATATTGACTTTATAGTTAATGGACTTGACGATGACGGAAATGATGCGATATTTTTTTAGCAGACTCTTAAAGAACCGGCATCCCGTTAAAAATCTTTAGATCAGGTGGACTATTCTTTTTTTAAAAAACCAGTGAAAAAAATTTGATCTAAATGCCTGTTCGGTTAAGAAGATTTGATTTTTGCTCAAAGGTTAAGATGGAAATCCTACTTTAATTCTCCAGGTAATAAGTTGCCACCGGTATCCAAACCGTCGTAAAATTGTTTCAAGCATAAATTGATTTCGTATTTAAGCCCTTCCTTTAGATTAACAAATTCTAATCCAAACTCACAACCACGACTGTCATAACTGGATTTTATAATTTTGCATAATATGTATTCCAGAGTCTTTCCGGTGGGCAGGTGAATAGTGAGAAAATACGAACCGGAACTTTTTATCCTTTCGGGCAGCTTAATCCTAACGCCGCCAGCGCTAATATCTGTAGTCATTCCTTTGTAATTGTCACCTTTATCCGGGTCTCGGCTGGTATGCAGTCTTATTGGCATGTTCAAATAAGCGCGAGATTGATTCCTCAATAAATGCGTTTCTACATTATCTGGATACTTTAATGCAAACAAATCACAGGGTGGTATCTCTGTTTTTCCCTTTGCAGAAAATCCTATAACTTTCCCCTGAAAGATATACCGGACAACCCAAATGTCTTTAACGTAAGATTTTACTGGAAAGGCGCGTTTGAATTTTGGGATATCCATTAAAACATAATTATCTCTCCTCCACCCGCGGATTACACTCATCCCCTTGTCGGCTGTAGCCGTCGGGCAACCCATGGACACTTCCAGGTCAGTACTAATGATAGTATTTTTTATGCTCATTGATTAATCGCATCTATTTTTCAGAACGTCGTTTTATAATATTTTCTATCTCTGTTTTTATTCTCTCAGGTTTAAATGGTTTTGTAATGTAACCGTCTGCGCCATGTTTAGTTGCCTCATCGACTTTATCGTTAATGGATTCCGCGCTCAACATCACAAACATGATATTTTTAAGTTTTTCATCCGCTCTCACAGCTTTTAAAAAAGTAAGTCCGTCCATCCCCGGCATCATCCAGTCCGAAAAGACAAAATCAAATTTTCCTTCTTCCTTCAACTTTTCTAATCCAGCCCTGCCATTATGGGCTTCGTGGATATTCTTGAATCCCACTTTACCAAGAGCACTTCTGACGATTGCCCGAATTACCTTCGAATCATCCACTAATAATATTTTCATATTATGGTCAAACATAATGCATATATTATCAATAAAATAAAAAAAAATAAAGCCTTGTAGGGCTACCTTCAGCGCAACCGAAATTAACCCATTCTTACATAAAATACTATATAAATTTTAACAAAAACGGCACTGCTAACATTTTAAAGTAGAAATAAGGTATTTTTTCAAAATGAAAAGGAGGGTTCGAAATTGACAGGAAAAGGTTTTTTCTTCTAAGTATTAATTATACAGCGAATAGATTTATTTCCCAATGGTTTCCGCAGAGATTAAGCTGGAAAAATTTTCAAAATATTCAGGATCAAAGTGGCCTTGCCAGCTAGACATTTTTTCGATGGCCACTTCCGAATCAATACCCTTGTGATAGCATCTATCTGTTGTCAGGGCATCATAAACATCAACAATTGCAGATAATTTACCATATTTACTGATTTGTCCATTAGCAAGTTTATTAGGATAACCCTTTCCATCGTCGCGCTCATGGTGTTCAAAAATCACCTTCAATATATCAGGATCAATATTTTGCTTGCTGGCTATTAGATTGCCCTTCTCCGGATGTTTTTTCATTTCAGAAAATTCATCATCTGTTAGCTTATCCGGTTTTAATAATATTTTTAAATCGACCTGTGTTTTTCCTATATCGTGTAAAAACCCTCCTTCGCCTACTATCTGTAAATCTAAATCATTCCAGTCAAGATGATACGCAAATGACATGCATAAAGCGGCCACATTGACTGAGTGTATATATGTGTAATCATTGTAGGATCTCATCTTGAAAGCCAGTGGTAGAGTTTTTTCTTTATGGACAATCTCTACCATTTTTGCAGTGGTTTTTTTAATAACAGGATAGTCAACCAATTTACCATGCATGGCATTTGAAAAAGCCTTTTCAACCATTTGCTTGGAATAGACAATAATTTCAGCTTCTTTCTCTACTGCTTCTTCATCCTGGTTTTCTTCCTCTTTTTCCTTTTTGCGTTGGAAATCAACCAGCTCTTTCATCTTACTTAATAGCGTATCAAATTTAAAAGGCTTTACGATAAAGTCATCACAACCCGCATCGATGGCTCTTACAAGTTGCTTTCTATCGGGAGAGGCAGTCATCATAATAATAGGGAAATGGCGGGTCATTGAAACATCTTTTCTAATGAGGCTGCAGGTAGTAATTCCATCCCTGACAGGCAGTACTATATCCATTAGCATGATATCAGGATTATTTCTTTGCAAAACCTGAGTAGCGTGTCGTCCATCATTAGCCGTATAAACAATCCAACCTAATTTCTCAAAATGTGCCGAAAGTGTATTCCTGGATTCTTTATCCGCGTCAACTATCAAAACACTATTTACCCAAGTTCCCATAACATCCTGTTACTGAAAATATTCTTCTACTGGAGTTACAATATTTTTTTATTTTGTAGCACATAATACATATAGGTTAAATAGAGGCAAATACTCAATTTACATAAGTACAAGTACTCAAAAATTCTCCCAAAAAAGGGGAATCCCTCGTTTCAGCTTGAATAAGCGGCGTTTCAAAAAAAATATTTAATCCCATAGAGTGGGTTTAATTCTCCGACGCTCTACGTCGGGAGAAATGTCATTTAAAATCAACAATTTTAGCTCGTTGTCATTTCGAGTCCTTTGCATGTGATTCTGAGTGAAGAAAAGAATCTCTTTCTTCCGCGTTGAGAGGTTGTCCTGACTGGAATGAAGGAATAAACTCCGCGAGAAATCTTCAACTTTTAGAGAGTTATGATTTTTCCCGCTGCACGAAATGGTATGGGAAGGTAATTAATGGGGAGACACTAAAGATTGGGTTTATTTTGTATTGCGAAATGGAGAAGTGAATTCGGACCATTAAGGCAGAGTTTTTTGCAGATATTTGAACGATGATTTTGTATGGTCCTAAAACTTAAACTTAACTCATCGGCAATTTCTTTACTCGTTTTATTTTCGGAAATTAATTTAATTACTCGTCTTTCAGAACTTGACAGATTGTCCATAGATGTCATTTCTTTATTTGTTTTTACTAAATATTCTAAAAGTACCGGGCTAATGAAATGTTTTCCGGCTGAAACAAATTTTAAGGCCGTCAATAGTTCATTTGAAGAGTTGCTCTTTAAGACATATCCTTTTACGCCGTAATCAATTGCCTCTTTAAAATATTCTTCACCGGTGTGCATCGTAAGAATAATAATCTCAACCTTAATTTTTTTCTTTTGAATTTCTCGCGCGATTTCAAGCCCATTCATATTCGGCATTGATATATCTAATATTGCGATGTCCGGCTTCCATTTTTTTATTTTATTGAATGCCTGCAAACCGTCTTCTGCTTCGGCAAGCAGATAAGATGAATTATCGCCTTTAATGAGATCCACTAAACCAAGACGAATAATTTCATGGTCATCAGCTATCAGGACTTTTATGCTCATTATTTATTTCCCCGTTTTGTTTACAGGAACGGTTACTTTTAATGTTGTTCCTTTCCCGGAATGGGAATCAATTGTTAGTATTCCGCCGCACATTTTTGCTCTTTCCTCAATTCCCTGAAGCCTAAATCCTCTATGGATAATATTTTTTGCATACGCTAAAATTAGAGCATGTTTCATTATTATTATCAAATACTTTTGATCTTAACAGATAACTTTTTTATGGCTTTAGAATGATTTTGACACAGACGGATTAAGTGAGAGAAAAAAGTTTGATGGACCAGTCCGCGATATGTTAACATCAAAATTTTTAAGGAGTGTACGATGATTAAACGTATGACATATGTTTCATTGTTTTTGTGCGGTCTATTTTTTTCATCCCCGGCGATTGCAGGGGAAATTGGTGTAATTGAAACTAACTTCGGAATTATAAAAATCAAACTTTTTCCAAAAGTTGCTCCCGGACATGTGAAGAATTTCAAGAAACTTGCCAGGTCGGATTTTTATAATGGCACAACTTTTCACCGTGTAATACCGGGGTTTATGATACAGGGTGGCGATCCCAAAACGAAGGACAATGACCGCTCGAATGATGGGACCGGCGGACCGGGCTATCAAATTAAAGCGGAATTTAATAATATCTCTCACAAGCGGGGAATTGTCTCCATGGCCCGCAGCAGAAACCCGGACAGCGCGGGTTCTCAGTTTTTTATTTGCGTCGCAGACGCGACTTTTCTTGACGGGCAGTACACTGTATTCGGTGAAGTTATCAAAGGGATGGATATTGCCGATAAAATAGTTTCCGTTAAAAGAGATCGGAGAGATAACCCCATTGAAAAAATCACGATGATAAAAGTTTCTATCGAGAAGTAATAGGAACTTTCCTCTCAATACCAGTTCTGTCTATCCAATATTCGATGATGTCCCGGAATATCATTCCCGAACGCATTCCCTCATCTACCATGTAATAATGCTCCTCTTTGTTTCATGCCCGAGTGTTCCCCGCTAAATGAGTGCGAGGACAAGTCCTATCGGGTATCCAGAATCAAAACCTGTCCTGAACTTGTTGAAGGAAGGGGAAGCAGCAAGCCACGTTAAACGAGGTTTTCTGCGGGGTGGTCAAAAAAGAATTTAAGCCATTGTAGTTATGATATCATCCAACCAAAACGGCCGACTACCGCTTTATTGTTGAACTTGACATGCCAGTCCACTTTATGATCCTATAAAGAGTTTATCAATATCAGATAATATGAGAAAAATATTAAAATGAATAATAAATTTGTTGTAACAATAGCGCTCTTAATTTTTGTCCTTTTTAATTTTCACCCGGTTTTTGGTATGAAAATGTCTAAATTAGAAGAAGAATTTAAATACCTGGAATCGGAAGCAATTGTTTTCACAGCTACACGCCAAGAACAGAAGGTATCGGAAACCGCTGCTGCTGCATATGTCATTACACACGAGGATATACGCCGTTCAGGCGTTACTACAATTCCAGAAGCATTGAGGATGGCACCTGGTGTTCAAGTGGCTCAGATTAATTCCAACATATGGGCTATTTCCATCCGCGAATTTAATCATCGTTATCAAAATAAACTACTTGTATTGATGGACGGCAGAACGGTTTATAGCCACATTTTTTCCGGTGTCTATTGGCATGCACAGGATACTTTAATTGAAGACGTGAAAAGAATAGAAGTGATACGGGGTCCGAGCGGAGCCCTGTGGGGGGCAAATGCATACTCTGGAATTATCAATATTATTACTAAGAGCGCAAAAAAAACTCAGGGAGGAATTCTTACAGCTGGTGGAGGTAATGAGGAAAGAGGTTTTGGATCTATAAGATATGGAGGGAAGATTGGGGATCAAATCTCCTACAGAGCTTACGTTAAAGGCGCTAAAAGAGATAACTTTATTACTGCTTCGGGAAATGACCCTAACGATGCATGGGATTCGATACAAGGTGGATTCAGGATAGATGGTGATGTTACGGATAAGAATTCTTACACCTTACAAGGAGATTTGTTTGATATTGATAGTGGTGAGGTAAATAATGCAGCATTTCCACTTTCTCCCTTTTCTGCGAGGACTGATGTGAAGACGGACTATTCCGGAGGAAATGTCATGGGAATTTGGAATAGTATATTCTCAGATACCTCCGATATGACTTTAAAATTATATTACGACCACACGGAGGAGACGTTCGATTATCTTGATATAGATACCAGGGCAAGTTACAGAACGAGGACATATGATGTAGATTTCCAGCATCATTTTCAGGTAGCTGAGAGAAACAATGTAACCTGGAGTTTGGGATTTCGCTACATATCAAACGATACTCAAGAATCCATCCATATTAGATTAGACCCCAGCAGCAGGGACTCTCAACTTTATAGCGGATTCATTCAGGATGAAATAACAGTAATAAAGCAAAGGCTCAAGTTTATTCTGGGATCGAAGATTGAGCATCATGATTATACCGGTTTTGAAATACAGCCGAATGCCCGGTTACTTTGGACCCCTCATAAGAATCATACCCTATGGGCCTCTGTCTCTCGCGCAATCAGGACCCCCAGTCGAGCAGATAGAGATACGTCCTTTTACAGCGTGGCAGCTACATCTCTTTCCCCACCCACATTTATTACAGTAGTCGAAAACGGAGATTATGATTCGGAAGAGCTCCTTTCTTACGAAATGGGCTATCGAATAAATCCCATAGAGAAACTTTCTTTTGACCTGTCAGCCTTTTACAATCTCATAGATAATATGCAATCCAGCGAATTTGTAGATCCTTTCGCAGATACTTTTCGTTCAACATCTTTTACAGTAGTTCCTATTGAACACGCCAATAAAGAATCCGCTCAAATCTTTGGAATCGAGGCATTGGCAAAGTGGCAGGCATTGGAATGGTGGAAGATTGAAACCTCTTATTCCTTCATGGCGATGGATGTTAATGTAGATGCAGACAGCAAATCTGCTGCGGGTTCCGAAGGTGAAGAGAAGTTATTCTCCCGTAATCAATTCAAGCTAAGTTCCCTGGTTAATTTACCAGGAAATTTTGAATTGGACACTTTTTTTCGTTATGCGGACGAAGTTGACATATTTAACATTGATAGTTATATAGAGATGGATATACGCCTTGGATGGAAGCCTGTAAAGGAACTGGAAATATCTTTGGTGGGAAGAAATTTGTTGGACAACAGTCATCCGGAGTTCATCGATAGTAACTTTAACGTACCCATCACAGAAGTAGAGCGTAGTCTCTATGGAAAAATACTCTGGAGGTTTTAAAGACTTTTATTATTCTTTCTTCGCTATTCAGTAAGGAATTAAGTATTTTTACTCACTGCTTGATAACAGATATTTTAACGAGAAGAACTCCTCTTTAGTCTCTTCCCATCAAGAACTCAAGAAAATAGTTGAGACTTTAGAATATAAATTTTAAGTAACCCATGATTAAAAAAACTTTAATTGTTCTTTCTCTTCTGCTGCTACTTTTATCTTTCTCTAAGACTGTATCTTCTGTTTCTCCTCCAACCGTCTATATTCTAAATTCCAACCGGTCCATTGAGAAACTTTTTCTGTCTGAAAGCAGCTTCAAGAAACACTTTTCGGGAAAAGTAAAAAGTTTCGATCTGAAAGAGCTCATCAGGAAAAGAGAAGATATAACAAAGCTTATAAGACCGGCTAAACAAGATTTGATCTATTGTATCGGATCCAGCGCCTTTTCATTCGCCCTCAAAACCTACCAAAAAAAAAGGCTTATTTTTTCTTCTGTGATTAATTGGAGACGTTTTGATATTTCGGAACTGACTTATGGCATTTCCAATGAAGCGCCGTTAGAAACCCAATTGACTCTTTTTAAGCATATGCTCCCTTCCATTAAAAAGATCGGAATCGTGTATTCACCTAAATATAACCAGGGATGGTTTGATGAAGCGCAAAGGGAGGCAAATGCATTTAGCTTGAAATTGGTTGGCATACCGTACAAAGACTCAAAACCAATAGATGAAGCATTTGCCGAACTGTTGCCCCTTGTGGACGCTGTCTGGTTAATCCCGGATCCGGTTATTATTACCCGCAGCTCTTTTTTTAAAATTGTAAAGAGGAGCGAGGAGATGAAAAAACCGCTTTTAACTTATAGCAACGCCTTTGTTGAAAATGGAGCTGTCCTCGCTGTTTCCGTTGAGGAGATGACCGTTGGCCGACAAACGGCTGTTCTAATCGAACAGCTGATTAAAAAAGCAACCATTAAGGAAAGAATTCAGAAACCTGCAGGTTCAAACATATCCTTAAATCTGAAAAAGGTGAAGGAATTTAAATTAATGATAAACGCCAATGCTCTGGGTGATGTCAACA